>Ga0114931_10007832_pt1 | contig 13006 bp, 8 predicted proteins | sample 2SBtaG_FD_89579 | JGI IMG/M metagenome (GOLD analysis project Ga0114931, IMG submission 89579) | Deep subsurface microbial communities from Kolumbo volcano to uncover new lineages of life (NeLLi) - 2SBTROV14_V59a metaG | ecosystem: Environmental > Aquatic > Marine > Volcanic | place: Kolumbo... | reverse complement strand
TCACTAGAGATTTGGTCCGGTTGGAAACCGGACCCACTGTTGATGCGCCCGGCTCGGCGAGCCGGGTCACCGGTGGTGGGGGGGTCAGCAGTCACCGAAGCAGGTGTAGACGGATCGGGCGGCTTCGATGAGGGGGTCTGTTGGTTGGACGAGTCGTTGTTTGTCGGCTGCGGAGGTGATTTCGACATCGGCGAGGTGGCCGTTCTGCATGACGACGAGTCTGTTTCGTTTTCCGAGGTGGAGGAGTTTCATGGCGTGGTCGCCGAAGAGGGTTGCGAGGATTCGGTCGCCGGGGACTGGTGTTCCTCCGCGCTGGACATGGCCGAGGACGACATAGCGGGACTCGATATCGGTTTTGTCTTCGATTTCATTGGCGAGCCATTTTCCAATGCCGCCGAGGCGGATGGGGTCCGGGCTTGTGGGGTCGATTCTTTCGACGATTTGTTTGCCGCCTCTGGGTTTGGCTCCTTCGGAGGCGCAGATGATGGTGAATCGTTTTCCTCGTTGGGATCGCTGGATGCAGGTTTTGGTGAGGATATCGAGGTCGAAGGGGATTTCGGGTATGAGGATGATATCTGAGCCGGAGGCGACACCGGCGTGGAGGGCGAGCCATCCTGCGTTTCGGCCCATGACTTCGACGACCATGACTCGGTGATGGGAGGCTGCGGTGGTGTGGACGCGGTCGAGTGCTTCGGTTGCGACTGCGACTGCGGACTGGAAGCCGAAGGTGATGTCTGAGCCCCAGAGGTCGTTATCGATTGTTTTTGGGACACCGATGCAGTTTACGCCTCGGTCTGTGAATGGTTTTGCGGCGGACATTGTGCCGTCGCCTCCGACGACGATGAGTGCTTCGATGCCATGGAGTTCGAGGTGTGTCATGCAGACATCGGTGAGGTCTTTGAATCGGAGGGTTCCATCGGGGTTTTTTCCGACTGGGTAGGCCTGTGGGTTTGCCTTGTTTGATGAGCCGAGGATTGTTCCGCCCTGGGTGAGGATGTTTGAGACATCGTGGGAGTGGAGTGGTCGGAGTCTGTCTTCGATGAGGCCGAGGAAGCCGTCTTCGATGCCGAGGACTTCGATGTCGTTGCTTCTTGCGTCTTTGGTGACTGCTCTGATGACTGCGTTGAGTCCTGGGCAGTCGCCTCCACCTGTGAGGACGCCGATTCTTTTGATTCCGGACGCGGAGACTTGATTGGTCATGTTGGTAGTTTATCGGCGGTTTGGTGGTCGGGGAGATTGTGTGCTCAAAAGTGCAATGTATTGGTGGCGTGGTCGTTTGGCGGTGTGGACACGGTTTACAGGTTTTTGGTGGAAGGAATGATGATGAAGTTTGTCTTGATTGCTGGATTGGGATTGATGGTCAGTGGTGCGGGTGCTCAGTTCGGGCCTGGTGGTGCTGGTGGGCCTGAGGGGTTTGACGGGCCCGGTGGGCCTCGTGGCGGACCCGGTGGGGAGATGCGTGAGCGGCTGCATGGGCGTGCGCTGGAGTTGTTTGATGCGGATGGCGATGGGGTTTTGAACGAGGCGGAGCGCGGAGAGGCTCGGGCTTTTGCCGAGGCTCGGCTGGCGGCCCGGAAGGCGAAGGTTTTGGCGGAGTTTGATGCGGATGGTGATGGGAAGTTGAGTGAGGTGGAGCGGAAGGCTGTGCGCGAGGCGAAGCGGGCGGAGATGGAGGCGAAACGGGCGGCGATGGTCAAGCGGTTTGATGTTGATGTTGATGGGCAGTTGAGTGAGGTGGAGCGGAAGGCTGCGCATGAGACGATGCGTGGGGAGATGGAGGCGAAGCGGGCGGCGGCTGTGGCCAAGTATGACGCGAATGGGGATGGTCGGCTTGAGGCTTCGGAGTTGGGCAAGGCGATTGATGACGGGGCGATGCCTTTTGAGGGGATGCGGCGTGGACCCGGGATGAAGCGTGGCGGGGCTGATGGGGCGGAAGGTCGTGATGGTCCGCGTGGCAAGCCGGGCCGTCGAGGTCGGGCTGGTGGTCGGCCTGGGCTTGAGAACTGAACTGATCCGGTTGGAAACCGGAGCTACTGAAACCGGAGACGCGTGGGGTTGGGGTTGATTGTGAGAGGATTATGGGGTGACCCGGGCGGCGTTGGTCGCCCGGGTCTGTTTTTGTGGGGTGCAGGGATTGGTGGAGGCGGTAGGATGTAGGGTATGAGTGATGCGGTACGGAGTGGTGATGGGGAGCGGTTGGATGCGTCGCTGTATCTGCATCCGAAGACGCTTGCCCGGCTGGGGAGTTTCGAGCTGCGGGCGAAGATGATCGTCGAAGGGGTGATGAGTGGGCAGCACCGGAGCCCGTACAAGGGGGTGAGTGTCGAGTTTGCCCAGCACCGGCAGTATGTGGCGGGCGATGACACGCGGCATCTGGACTGGAAGGTGTATGGGCGGACGGACAAGTTGTATCTCAAGGAGTATCAGCAGGAGACGAGCCTGGATTTGATCGTGATGGTGGACTCTTCGGGGTCAATGGATTATGGGTCGCGGTCGTTTGCGGATGCTTCGGGGACTGGGAGCAAGGTCTCGCCGGATGGTCGGGCGTATTGGTCGAAGTTTGACCATGCGACGGCGACGGCTGCGGCTTTGGCGTATATCACGCTGAGCCAGGGGGACCGGGTCGGGCTGGTGGTTTTTGCGGATGAGGTGCGGCGGATGGTTGGGCGGTCGAGCCAACGGGGGAACTGGCGGCAGATCGTTGAGGCTTTGGCGACGCATCCGGTGGATGCTGCGACTGATTTCGGGCGGGTGGTGGATCAGGTTTTGTCGAAGGTGTCGAACCGGTGCCTGATTGCGCTGGTGAGCGATTTGTTTTCGGATCCGGATGAGGTTTCGGCGGCAATGGCGCGGATTGCACATCGTGGGCATGATCTGATTGTTTTTCAGGTGCTTGACGGGGCGGAGTTGTCGTTCGGGTTCGAGGATTTGTCGCGGTTCGAGGGGGTTGAGGGGGATGGGAAGTTGGCGGTTGATCCGCGGGCTTTGCGCAAGGGGTATCTGGAGGCATTGGCTGAGCATAATGGGAAGATTGAGAAGACGGCTCGGGCTTTTGGGTTTGATTATGAGCGTGTGCGGACGGATGAGTGGTTGGGGCCGACGCTTGCGGCGTTTGTGGCGCATCGGAATGCGCAGATCAAGAGGCGGAAGTATGGTTGAGTTGGCATGAGTTTTTTGCATCCGGGGTTATTGGTTGCGGGGTTGGTGGCGGTATCGCTGCCGATTTTGATACACCTTTTGACGCGGCGGCGGCGGAAGACGGTGCGCTGGGGGGCGATGCGGTTTTTGATGGAGGCGTATCGGCGGCAGAGGCGTCGGTTGCGGCTGGAGCAGTTTTTGCTTCTGGCGATGCGGTGTTTGTTGATTGGGTTGATCGGGTTCGGGTTGGCTCGGCCGATTTTGGGGGCAGAGGGGGGGAGTGACGCTCGGGCGCGGACGGTGGTGATTGCGATTGACAACTCGCTGGCGGCATCGGCGGTGGATTCGGGGGGGGTGAGTGCGCTATCTCGGCATAAGGATGCGGCTCGGGCGGTATTGGCGGGGCTGGATTCGATGCGTGGGGATCGGGCGGCTCTGGTGACCTTGGGGTGTCCGGTGTCGGGGGTTGTGTGGCCGACGAGTGGGGATATCGGGAGCGTTTTGAGGCTGGTCGACGAGATCGAGGCGACGGACTCGGCGGCGGATTTCGGGGGGCTTATCGAGCTGCTTGGGGGGCTTGAGGCGGACGAGGCGACGGTGGTGGTTTTGAGCGAGTGGCGCGCGGGGAGCGTTGGCGGGGAGGGGGCGACCGGGTCGCTTGGTGATGGGTTTCGGGTGGTGGTGTCTTCGGCGACAGGGGTTGGGGCGAGGAATGTCGGGGTTGTGTCGGTGGAGCCGCCGCGGTCGGTTTTGGCGCGTTCGGGGCTTGGTCCTGCGGACTTGTCGAAGCCGGTGCGGGTGTCGCTCATGCGGAGCGGGGTGGGGGTTTCGGAGGGTGGACTTACGCGCGGGACGGTGTTTTTTGATTCCGGGGGGGGTCAGGAGTCGGTGGAGATAGGGAGCAGTCTAGTGCGCTGGGTTGCGGGGCAGACTGAGGCGACGGCGACGGTTTCGGTCCAGGGGCAGGCGTTTTCTTCGGCGGCTGGATTCGGGGTTTTGCGGGCGGAGATTGATGAGGATTCGGTGGCGGGGGACAATGTGGGGCGGGCCCCGGTGGAGATGCGAGATCGTTTGCGGGTGGCGGTGGTGGCTCCGGGTCGGTTCGGGCGGACGGTGGGTGTTGACGCGTTCGGTGCTCGGGACTGGGTTCGGCTGGCTTTGACTCCGACGGAGGAGAGTGCGGCGGGGCTGGAGATCGTCGAGATTGATCCTGGGGCGCTGGATCGGGCTCGGGTTTTGGGGCTGGATTCGGCGATTGTGCTGCGGCCGGACCTGGTGCGCGGCGACGGGTGGTCGGTGTTGCGTGCGCTCGTTGATAAGGGGGGGATGGTATTGGTGGCGGCGGCGCCGGGCGATGAGGTTGTAGATTGGGGGGATGGGTTTGAGGGTGCATTTGGACTTGGGTGGACGATTGGGCGCAGGGGTGTGGAACTCGATGGATCACCTTCGTTGGCGGAGCCGACCGGGGCGGGGGTGTCGCTGCTCGGGGTTTTGGGCGGGGAGTTGCCGTACCTGGTTGAGGGTGTGCATGTTTCGCGGGTACTGGCAGTTGAGGGGGCTGGGGACGAGCAGGTGGTTTTGCGGGCTTCGACTGGTGAGCCTGTTTTGCTTTCTTCGCGGGTTGGTTCGGGGACGGTGGGTCTTTTTTCGGTTGCTTTTGATGTAGGTTGGACGGATTTGCCGGTCAAGCCTTTGATGGTGCCGTTGATGCAGGAGTTGGTTCGTCAGGGCGTGGCGCAGGGTTCGGCGGGATTGGTGATGGTTGCCGGCGGGGTGTATGACGGGGGGGGGATTGTAAAGGAGTTGGTGCCGGTTGGGGAGGGGGAATCGTGGTTGCTCAGGGCAGCGGTCACGGCACCCAACGGCACAGGAGAGGTTTCGAGTGTGGGGATGCGGCGCAGCGGGGTTTGGCGGGCGCTCGATGGGGATGGGGGATCGCGGGGCGTTCTGGTGGTCAATGCGGATGCATCAGGGGGGGATGTGTCGTTGCGGAGTCAGGAGCAGGTTACGGGCTGGCTGGGGGCGATGGTTGGTGATGATGCGGTGTCGGTGGTTGATCCTGAGGCGATGGCTGGGGTTTTGGACGGGGGAGAGACGGCGCGGTCGCTTAATGGTGACGGGTTTGCGTGGATGGTGCTTTTGGGGGCGGGTTTGTTGGCGTTTTTGGAGATGTTCATGGCGCGGACGGTGAGTCATGCGGGGGTGAGTCTGGGGCGCGGGGCATGAGTTCTTTCTTGAACGGGATATTCGGGCTTGATGGGATGGGGTTCGGGGACCCGGGTGCGGTGTTGACTTTGGCTCGTCCTCTGGCGGGTTGGGCGTGGGTGTTGTTGATTGCGGGGCTTTTCGGGGTTGCGTGGTTGTCGTACTGGCGGCTGGAGGCTCCTCGGCGGGTGCGGGTTGTGCTGGCGGGTGTTCGGGGGTTTTTGCTGGTTTTGCTGGTGGTGCTGGCGTGCGGGCCCGAGTTGCGGCGGGACCATGAGCGGACGGAAGAGGACTGGCTGGTGGTGATGGTGGACCGATCGGGATCGATGGTATTGCCGGACGCGGGGGGGGCGGGGCATCGGGAGACGCGTGACGCGGCGCTGCGTGAGGTTCTCGACGAGAGTTCGGATGTTTTCGGGCGTATTGCCGAGCAGAAGCGGGTGTTGTGGCTCGGGTTCGATTCGGGCGTTTTTGATATTGATCCGGAAAGCCTGTCGGCACCGGCAGGTCGGACGACGGCGCTTGGTAGGAGTTTGCGTGGGGCGCTGGATCGGGTTGCGGGTCGACCGATCTCGGGGGTTTTGATTTTGAGCGATGGTCGGTCGATGGATCGGCCGGACCGGGATGTGCTGCGGATGCTTGAGCGGCGGCAGGTTCCGGTGTTTACGGTTGGGCTCGGGAGCGCGGAGCCGATTGCGGATGTGGCGGTTCGGCGGGTGCAGGCGCCTCCGATGGTTTTTGCGGAGGATGTGCTGTCGGCGCAGGTGGAGTTGGAACGCACGGGGGGGGCTGGCGATGCTGGCGGCGTGGTGGAGATGGTGGACCTGGATACGGGTGAGGTGCTGGATCGGCGCGAGGTTGATTTTGATGAGGACGGGCGGTCGACGGCGGTGCTTTCGTCGCGGGTTGGTGAGGCGGGGCGGCGCCGGCTTTCGGTGCGGTTTGTGGGGGATACGGAGGATCTGATCGCGGATAACGATGCGGTGGAGTTTGCGGTCGAGTTGGTGGATCGTCCTTTGCGGGTGTTGTATGTGGATGGGTATCCGCGTTGGGAGCAGCGGTATTTGAAGGGTTTGCTCTTGCGGGAGCGTTCGGTGCGTTCGAGTTCACTTTTGATCGCGGCGAGCAGGCGATTTGAGCAGGAGGGTGATGTTGAGATCGCGAGTTTGCCGGAGTCTGCGGAGGAGTGGGCGGAGTTTGATGTGGTGGTGATCGGGGATTTGCGGCCTGAACTTTTGGGGGAGCGGGCGCTTGAGGGGTTGCGTGAGCATATTGCGGATCGCGGGGCGGGGTTGATCTGGCTTGGTGGTGCGGGTGCGATGCCCTTGGCGTGGCGTGGTTCGGCGTTGGAGGATTTGCTTCCGATGTCGCTTGAGGGTGAGGGTTCGGTGACGGTTTTTGACGAGCCAGTGACGATGAGCCGGAGTGAGGCTGCGGGTTCGCTGGGGCTTTTTGCGTTGGAGGAGGCGGGCGAGTATGGGGCGGTCGAGCCGGGTTGGCCTGCGATGCTCAGCGATCCTGAGACTGGTTGGTCGCGGTTATGGTGGGCGCAGCGAATCGAACCTGATGCGGTCAAGCCGGGTGCGGTGGTGCTTGCGGGGTTGACGCCGGAGGGGTTGTGGCGTCTCGGGGGGGGTGGTGAAAGTTGGCCGGGGGTTTTGATGATGCGTTTCGGGGCGGGGACGAGTGTGTATGTGGCGACGGATGAGATTTGGCGATGGCGGTATGGTCGGGGGGAGGATTTGTCGGAGCGGTTCTGGGTGCCGTTGATGAGGCAGTTGGGTCGGGCGAGCCTTGAGCGGGGCGGTCGTCGGGCTCTTTTGCGGGTGACGCCGGAGGAGGCGACGGTGGGGCAGGGGGTGCGGGTTGTTGTGGAGTTGTTGGACCAGGGGTTGATCGATGCGAAGCCCGGGAGTGTTGGTGTGAAGATTGTGGGGACGGACGGGGTTGGGCGTGCGTTGCGATTGACGGGTGAAGCGGATGGGCGGGGTCGATTTTTCAGCGGGGTGTGGACGCCTTCGGAGGCGAGTCGGTTTGTGGTGCGGGTGGAAGATGGTTTGCTTGGTTCGGTCGGGGGCGAGCGGGTGGTTCAGGTTGGTTGGGCGGATGATGAGTTGCGGCGGCCTGAGACGGATTTCGGGTTGCTGGCGTCGTTGAGTGAGGGGAGCGGGGGAAGGGTTTTGGAGGCATCGGGGTTGGATGCGTTGGAGGGGTTGTTACCGAACCGTGAAGTGAAGATCGCGGGTGAGCCTGAGATTGTGACGCTGTGGGATCGTGGGGTTGTGCTGGTGGTTCTTTTGGTGCTTTTCGGTATTGAGTGGGTTGGTCGGCGGTTGGTGCGGTTGGCTTGAGGGAGATGGGAAATGGCCAACGATGATTTGGAAATGGGGTTTGGTTGGGGGTGTTTTGGTCGATAATAGTTGTGAGTGGAACTTGTGGGGTTTGGTGCGCATAGAGACTTGTGGAGATCATTGTGCGTGATTTGGACGGGACAGGTCGAGTGGATGCGTTGGTGCGTTTTCTTGAGAGCGTGCGGCGTGGGGCGCGGGGGCTGTTGGTTGCGCGGGCGGTTTTGCTGTGGGTTTCGGTGGCGATTGGGGCTTTGGTTGTTGGTGGGATGCTGGATTATTTTTTGAGGGCACCGTCGGGGGTTCGGGCGGTTGGGTTGATTGGTGCGGTTGGGTTCGGGGTGTGGGCTTTGGTTCGGTTTGTTTGGCCTGCGGTTTTGTTTAGGCCTTCGCTTTCGGAGGTTGCGCTTCGGGTGGAGCGGATGGAGGATGGTCGCGGTGGTGAGATGCGTGGGTTGCTTGCTTCGGCTGTGGAGTTGTCTCGGGTGGAGACGGCGGACCCGGTTGGCGAGCGGATGCGGGGGCGGGTGATTTCGGAGGCATTGGAACGGTGGGGCGGGGTGCGGGCTTGGGGCGTGCTTCGGCCGAGGTTTGCGGCTCGGGCGTTGGTTTTGTTTCTCGGGATGGTTGTTGTGGGCGGGGCGCTGGTGGCGGTCGAGCCGGGGTTGTCACGGACGGGGCTTACGCGGATGTTGGCGCCTTGGGTGGGGGCTCAGTGGCCTCGGCGACAGGTTGCGGTGGATGTGACGGATGGGGCGGTGCATGCGATCGACGAGGCGCTTGGGATGCGTGCGGCGGTGGTGCGGACGAACCGGGCGGCGGGGCGGACACCGGTGCGGGTGTGGTATCGGGGTGTGACGGATTCGGGGTCGGGCGAATGGCGTTCGGCCTTTTTGACGGGGCAGCAGCGGCGGGTGGTTTCGGAGGAAACGGGGCGTTTGGGGGGGGAGTTGTATGAGCGGCTTGTTGATCCGGTCGAGGTGATGGCGGGCATTGGCGGGGTTGAGGACGGTTGGATCGAGTATTGGTTTGAGACGGATGATGACGAGACGGGGGTGAGCCGTGTTCGGGTGGTTCGGCCTCCGGAGGTTGTGGGGGCGACGGCGCGGATTGTCGTTCCGGCGTATGCGGTTGGTGCGGCGGAGCGGGCGGAGTTGGCCCGGGGTGATGGGATTGAACTGGGGCGCGGGGATGATGAGCGGGCGCTGGTTGGGCGGGTGCTTGCGGGTTCGCGGGTGGAGGTCGAGATACGGCTGAATAAGGGTGTGCCGGCACCGGGGGCGGTGGCGTGGTCTTCGGAGGTTTATGAGCGTGGTCGGGATGTTTCGGTGGCTTTTGACGGGGACCGGATTCGGGTGGGGGCGGTTCTGAATAGGACTGTTCGGTTGCCTGTTTCGGTGGTTGATGAGTTCGGGGTTTCGAGCCGGGACGAGGCGGTGTATGTGCTGGATGTGGTTTCGGATGGGGCACCGGAGCCGGCGGTGCGTGAGCCGGAACATGATGAGCAGTTGGTGGCGGGAGCGGTGTTTGATGTGGCGGGCGATGGGCGCGATGACCTGGGGCTTATTCGGCTATCGCTTGAGCGAGTTGTGGCGCGGGTGCCCGAGGGTTCGGAGGGGGCGGGGGTTGAAGTTCGGGATGCGTGGAAGGCGATGGCGATTCGGGAGTTTGAGCAGGTTGGGCGCGGGGAGATTCGCGGTCGGCTTGATCTCGGTTCGCTGGGGGTGGCGGCGGGCGATGAGGTGTGGGTGAGCGTGGTGGCGACGGATAGTTATGCGGGTGCCGGGCTCGGGCGCGAAGGGGTGCGGTCGCGGGTGCGGCGGATTCGGGTGATCAGTGAGTCGGATTTGATGGAGCAGATGCAGGCGGAACTGGGGGCGCTGCGGGAGGCGGCGAAGCGGCTTGATGGGCAGCAGGCGAAGTTGTCGGGGCGGGTGGCGGACGGCGAGGCTTCGGAAGAGCTCGGTGCGGCTCAGCAGGGGCTTTCGGAACGGATCGCGGCTCAGGGGGGGACGATTGAGCGGCTCCAAGCGCGGCTGACTCGCAATGGGATTGAGGATTCTGGATTGTCGGGGATGCTTGAGGATGCGGGCGGGGCGATCGCGGGTGCGGGCGCGGCTTCGGATGAGGCGGCGCGGGCGGTTGATGATGCGGCTGGTTTGGATGGTGAGGCGCGGGCGGCTGCGGAAGGTGAGGCGCGGGAGCATCAGCAGCGGGTGCGTGATGAGTTGGCGTCTTTGATTGACCAGTTGGATCGTGGTGAGGATGGTTGGGTGGCGCGTCGTTCGATTGAGCGATTGCTTGAGGAGCAGCGTGAGTTGACCAAGCAGACGAAGGTTGCGGGCGAGCGGATGCTCGGGCGGGGTGCGGATGCATTGACGCCCGAGGAGCGGACGGAGTTGGACCGGATTGCGGATCGTCAGCGGGAGGTAGCCGAGCGGGCGGCGGCGGCGATTGACGAGTTGGGTGAGCGGGGCAAGCAGTTGTCGGATGCGGACCCGGCGGCTTCGGCGGCGATGGCGGAGGCTCAGAAGCAGGGTCGGGAGTCGGAGGTTGCGGAGGCGATGGAGGAGGCTGCGGATGATGTGGCGGCGAACCGGACATCGAAGGCGCAGGCGGGGCAGGCGGGTGCCACGGCGGCGCTCGAGCAGATGCTTGAGGAGTTGGATAACGCGCAGCGGGAGCGGAATGCGGCTTTGCTTCGGAAGTTGTCGAGTTTGATAGAGTCGCTCGATGGGTTGATTGGTGCGCAGGAGGTTGCGATTGGGCGGTTGGCGGAGAAGACCCCCTCCGCCCTCGAAGACTCGGGCACCTCCCCCGTTGGGAACGGGGGAGGGGAAGACCGGTTGGAAGCCGAGGCCACTGGTGATGGGGAGTCGGGTCTGGATGTGGAGATGATTCGTTTGCGGGGGAATACGCTTGCGGTTTCGGTGGAGGCGGGGGGGGCTGATTTTGAGGTGGTGCGAGGGTTGATTGATCGGGCGGCGGCTGCGCAGGGGCTGGCGATCGTGGCGCTGCGGGGTGAGCCGATGGACGCGACGGGTGCGGATCGTCGGGAGCAGGAGAGTTTGCTTCGGCTTCGTGAGGCGCGTGCGGAGGCGGCGCGGCAGGAGGCGGAGGCGAAGCAGGCCGAGCAGGCGCAGAAGCGGCGTGAGTTGCGTCAGGCGTATCGGGAGCAGTTGGAGCAGGAGGTTGTACTGCGCGAGGAGGCGGGGGCGCTGGCGGGGGATCGGCTTTCGCGTCGTGATCGGGCCAAGGCGCGCGGGATCGGGCAGCGGCAGGATTCGGTGCGGGTAGCGCTTTCGGATTTGCTCAAGTCGACGGAGGAGCTGCGGGATGCGGCGGTGTTCGCGTTTGTGCATCGGCGGCTGGAGAAGGTGACGGGGCGGGCGTCGCAGCGGCTTGGACGCGGTGAAGTGGATGGGGCGACTTTGCGCGATCAGGAGACGGCGATCGAGTTGTTGCGGTCGCTCGTCGAGGTGCTTGGGGACTCGAAGGGCAATGAGAAGGATTTTGATGAAGGGGCTGGCGGCGGCGGCGGCGGTAATGGTGGAGGTGGGGGCCAGGAGGAGCCTTTGCTGCCCCCGATTTCGGAGTTGATGCTGCTGCGGGCGATGCAGGCTCAGGTTGTGGCTCGGGCTCGGGAACTGGATGAGGCTGAGGATGCGGATGTTGCGGCGGTGCGGGAACTCGGGGCGTTGCAGCGTGAGATCGAGGTTGAGGCGCAGGGGTTGATTGACCGGATGGAGCAGCAAGGGGGGGATCAGCCTGAGGTTCTTCCGGAGCCTGACGGGGAGGTATCGGGATGAAGATTGTGGGTGTGCTGGTATTTGGTTTGTTTGTTCTGGGGGGCGTTTGCGTGCAGGCGTCCGGGCAGGACGATGGGGGTGGTCTTTGGAGTCTGGATTCGTTGCTCGGGCTCGATGAGGATGGGCAGGGCGGTGATGAAGGTTCGGGGGTTGATGATGCGTTGACGGATCCTTCGCGGGTGGAGTTGGATCGGAAGTTGACGGCGGCGGAGGCGCAGGAGAAGTTTGCACAGGCAGTGGCCCAGATGGGGGATGCGGCGGCTCGGCTGATAGAGGGGGGGGATACGGGTGTGCAGACACAGCGACTTGGTGAGTCGATTTTGCGGAAGCTGGATCAGGTGATTACGTCTGCGGAGGGACAGGAGTCTTCGAGCAGCAGTTCATCGTCATCGAAGCAGCAACAGCAGCAACAGCAGCAGCAACAGGCTCAGCAGCAGCAGGGGCGGCCTGAGCAACAGGGGTCGCCGAATCCGGAGGGGGCGCAGGATGGGCCGAGTTTGCGTGAGGGGGAGTTGGGTGCGGTGCGTGCGGGGTCGAGTGCCTCTTGGGGTCGGCTGCCGGCGCGGACGCGGGATGCTTTGGTGGAAGGGTTGAGCGATCGGTACAGCGCGTTGTATGAGCGGATGACGGAGGCGTATTACCGTCGGCTGGCGGAGGACGGGCGATGAGTGACAGGAAAGGGGAAGTGTGGAGGGCTGGTTTGTTTGGTCGATTCCTGGCCGGGCGCCCGCGGCACCAGATATTGCGCCCGATGATTTTGGGGTTTTCGGTTGTTGTGTGCTCGGGGGTTGCGTTTGGGCAGGATGAAGGGGGGGGGCATGTTGAGCGGGAGACAGCGGAAAATGTGGCGGCTGCGGGGGAGATGACGGCGGCGCTAGATGTTGCGATCGAGCGGGGGTTGGCGCAGTTGGCGACGCAGCAGGGGCCCGATGGGGCGTTCGCGGGTGGGCGGTTTGGCAAGAATGTGGCGATTACGGCTCTGGCGTGTCTGGCGTTCATGGCGGATGGAAATCTGCCGGGTCGCGGGGCGTACGGGGATGTGGTTGATCGCGGGCTCGAGTTTGTGCTGAGCAATAGTGGGGAGAACGGGTTGGTGGCTTCGGATGCGGCCAATGGACCGATGTACGGGCATGGGTTTGCGACGCTGTTTCTCGGCGAGGTGTACGGGATGACCGGTGGGGGGGGCGATACGGACAAGTCGCAGCGTGTGCACGAGGCGCTGGTCAAGGCGGTGCGGTTGATTGAGCGGACGCAGAATGACGAGGGTGGTTGGCGGTATAACCCGGTTCCATATGATGCGGATTTGAGTGTCACGATTTGTCAGATCATGGCGCTGCGGAGTGCGCGGAATGCGGGGATCGAGGTATCGAAGGATGTGATCGACAAGGCGGTTGAGTATGTGCGGGAGTGTCAGAATCGTGATGGTGGTTTTCGGTATCAGACGGACATGGGCCCTAGCGCGTGGCCGCGATCGGCGGCGGGGATTGCGAGCCTGTTCTATGCGGG
>Ga0114931_10007831_pt1 | contig 13006 bp, 14 predicted proteins | sample 2SBtaG_FD_89579 | JGI IMG/M metagenome (GOLD analysis project Ga0114931, IMG submission 89579) | Deep subsurface microbial communities from Kolumbo volcano to uncover new lineages of life (NeLLi) - 2SBTROV14_V59a metaG | ecosystem: Environmental > Aquatic > Marine > Volcanic | place: Kolumbo... | reverse complement strand
TTCTCCTTGGCATAGATGGCCAGTACGGCATCGACCGGCACATAGACATCGGTGGAGATGCCGCCGAAACGGGCACGAAAACCGATGGCATCATTACCCAGCATCAGTCCCTCGACGGCCTGCGGACTGATATTCAGTACGATCTTGCCATTCTGACCCTGCTGGGCGGGCACTTCGACACCCTCGCCTTCGATATCCACCAGCAGGTGCGGCGTCATTTCATTATCGAGGATCCACTCGTGGATGGCACGGACCAGGTAGGGGCGACTGCGAGTCATACGAATGAAGATACTAGGATTCGGGCACGCTGACCAATTTTGGACATTCCGTAACGCAGAACTGCGAGCCGTGGCAGAACTATTCCCGCATTTCCCGCTCGGCTTCGGAGAGACTGGCCTGGAAGGACTCGCGTGCAAACATACGCTCGGCGTAATCAAGCACCGGCTTGGCCTGACGCGGCAGTTCGACACGGTAGCGCAGCAGGCGCCACAGGATGGGTACCACGCTGGCATCGACCAGGGTGAATTCATCGCTGAGGAAATACGGCTTGGCGGCGAACACCTCGGCACTGGAAGTCAGGCTGTCGCGCAATTCCTTGCGCGCCTTTGACGAGGTCTTTTCGCCCTTGGACTCCAGTGCGGCAACCAGCCCGTACCAGTCCTGTTCGATACGAAACAGTGCCAGCCGCGTGCGCGCACGCGAGACCGGGTCCACCGGCATCAGCGGTGGATGCGGAAAACGCTCGTCGAGGTATTCCATAATGGTATGCGAATCGTAGAGCACCAGCTCGCGGTCAACCAGCGTCGGCACCGTGTTGTACGGATTCAGATCGATCAGATCCTCGGGTTTCTGCCCGGAATCCACATCGATAATCTCGACGGTGATGCCCTTCTCCGCCAGCACCACACGCACCCGGTGACTTTGCGGACAGGTTGTTGAAGAAAATAAATTCATTACAGATCGACGGTTGGCTACCAGTGCCATATCAGGCATTCCTCAGGGTTTGCATTTCCGATTACCGAGGTAGCCGGGCTAGTGAACGTCTTTCCAGTACTCTTTCTTCAGCAGGTAGGCCAGTGCAAGAAATACCAGCAGGAAGATAATCACCTTGGTCCCCAGATGCCGCCGTTCATACTTGGCCGGTTCACCCATGTAATCGAGAAAATTCACCAGGTCGCGAATGGTGCGATCGAATTCCTTCGGTGTTTCCAGGCCCTGCTCGACCAGTTTCAGCTTGACCACCTTGTGCTCGGTGCCGTCGTCGTGATCCTTTACCGTGGTAATCACCGGCTCCTGAATACCCTGTAACTCCCACAGCACATTGGGCATGCCGACGTCCGGGAATACCAGATTATTGGTACCGGTATGACGTTCGTCATCGCGATAGAAACTGCGCATGTAGGTGTATAACCAGTCAACACCACGGGCACGCGCAATAACCGTCAGATCCGGCGGTACGGTACCGAACCATTCCTTGGTATCCGCATCAGCCGTGGCAACGGTCATCAGTTCGCCCACCTTGCCGCCGGTGAACATCAGGTTCTCGCTCACCAGCTTTTCATCGACACCCAGGTCATTACCGATGCGCTCATAGCGCATCAGCGAGGCCGAGTGGCAGCTGAGACAATAGTTGACGAATATGCGTGCACCACGCTGCAGTGACTGCACATTGGTCGGGTCAATATTTGCCTGGTCAAGAATCACACCGTGGCCACCAGCCGCGAACAGCGTCGCCGGCGTCAGTGCCATTAATACAATGACTAGATATTTTTTCATGACGTCACCCTGTCCGGTACCGGCCTGGTCTTCTCGAACTTTGGTATGAACAACAGTGATACAAAGAAACCAAAGTACAGCACACTGAAGAAGCGTGCGAGATTGGTAAACAGTGGCGTAACCGGCTGGGTACCCAGGTAACCGAGGGCGACAAAGCTGATCACGAACACCCCGATGGCAACCTTGTAAATACGGCCGCGGTAACGAATGGACTTGACCGGACTGCGGTCCAGCCACGGCAGCAGGAACATCACGAAGATCGCACCGCCCATGGCAACCACACCGAGAAACTTGTCCGGCACGGCGCGCAAAATGGCGTAAAACGGCGTGAAGTACCACAACGGCACAATATGTTCCGGTGTCTTCAGAGGATCAGCCGGGATGAAATTGTCACGTTCCAGGAACCAGCCGCCCATCTCCGGCATAAAGAACACAATGATGGAGAAGATAATCAGGAACACCGCAACACCGACGATATCCTTGACGGTGTAGTAAGGGTGGAAGGGAATACCATCCAGGGGGATGCCATTCTTGTCCTTGTGTTTCTTGATATCGACACCGTCCGGGTTGTTGGAACCCACTTCATGCAGGGCAAGAATATGCAGTACCACCAGTGCCAGCAGCACAATCGGCACAGCAATCACATGAAAGGAGAAGAAACGGTTCAGGGTAGCATCGGCCACCACAAAATCACCGCGTATCCACAAGGCCAGTGAATCACCGATACCCGGGATGGCACCAAACAGGGAAATAATCACCTGCGCACCCCAGTAGGACATCTGGCCCCAGGGCAACAGGTAGCCCATGAAGGCCTCGGCCATCAGGCAGACGTAGATAATCATGCCAAAGATCCAGATCAGTTCGCGCGGTTTTTTGAAGGAGCCGTATATAAGGCCGCGAAACATGTGCAGGTAGACGACGATGAAGAACATCGATGCGCCGGTAGAGTGCATATAGCGAATCAGCCAGCCCCAGTTAACATCACGCATGATGTATTCGACCGAGTTGAATGCCAGCGAGGCATCGGGCTTGTAGTTCATGGTCAGCCAGACGCCGGTAAGGATCTGGATGACCAGCACCATCAGTGCCAGTGAACCAAAGTAGTACCAGAAATTAAAGTTTTTCGGTGCGTAGTACTCGGCCAGGTGCTCGTACCACATCTTGCTCAGCGGGAAGCGTGCATCAATCCAGCCGAGTAAACCCTTGTCCCATTTCTCGCCCATTATGCGACCCCCTTATCATCACCAATCACCAGCTCGGTATCACTCAGGTAGCGGTGTGGCGGTACTTCCAGATTAAGCGGTGCCGGTACACCCTTGAATACGCGTCCGGCCAGGTCAAAGCGCGAACCGTGACAGGGACAGAAAAAGCCGCCCACCCAGTCAGGACCCAGATCTGCCGGTGCGACATCCGGGCGATACGTTAGCGAACAGCCCAGGTGGGTGCAAATTCCGACCGTGACCAGCAGTTCCGGCTTGATCGAGCGGAACGCGTTGGTGGCATATGCAGGCTGCTGTGGCTGCAGTGAATCCGGATCCCGCAACTGCCCGTCCAGTGTTGGCAAGTCATCCAGCATGGTGTCAGTACGCCGTACCAGCCACACCGGCTTGCCACGCCACTTGACGCGAATCATCTGACCGGACTCCAGCTTGCTGATGTCGGCGCGTACCGGCGCACCCGCCGCACGTGCCTTGGCACTCGGTTGCATGGAAGAAATAAAGGGGACCAGGACAAAGCCCGTGCCGACTGCACCGACTACCGAGGTAGCGGCCGTCAGAAAACGACGCCTGCCTGTGTTGGGTTTATCGCCACTCATATGGCAATCTCCAAATTATTGATAAAATACAATATGATGCGCGTTGTCAGTCGATAAAAAAAGCGCTCAGAAATATCATCGCTATATCGGAATATTCTGATTTAATATGCACACACCACAAGAACCGCATAGGATGGTCTAACAACCCGGTAAGGTCAAGGGCTTGCAGGGAAAAAGCGCGCCGGTTCAGCGCGTTTTTTGTCGCGCCACCTCAAACCGGATTATCGATATCAACGAACTGGTGGCTCAGTGAAAATTGACCGGCCAGGAACTCGCCCAGGGCCTGTACCCCATAGCGTTCGGTCGCATGATGCCCCGCGGCAAAGTAGTGGATCCCGCATTCACGGGCGATGTGCACCGTCTGCTCCGAAATCTCGCCACTGATGAACGCGTCCAGGCCCTGGTTCGCCGCGGCCTCGAGGTAGGACTGCGCCGCCCCCGTACACCAGCCCACGCGGCGGATGTCACCGGTTCCTCCGGAAATGTGCAGCGGCGCCCTGCCCAGCCGTGCCCTGATCAACTCGCCCAGCATACCCGCCGTCATGGACTCGGGCAGACTGCCCTGCTGCGCCAGTTGCAGACCACCGTCATCACCGAAGTAGCCCTGCGATTCTATTTCGAGTTTCAGTGCCAGTTGTGCGTTATTACCCAGCTCGGCGTGCGCATCCAGTGGCAGGTGATAGGCAAGTAAACTCGTGCCACTGGCCAGCAGGCGCTGCAGGCGCTTGCGCTTCATCCCGGTGATGCACGCATCCTCGCCCTTCCAGAAATAGCCATGGTGCACCAGCAAGGCATCCGCCCCGGCCTCGATGGCAGCATCAACCAATGCCTGGCTGGCCGTCACACCGGTCACCAGTCTGGTAATATCCGGCCGGCCCTCGACCTGCAGACCGTTCGGGCAGTAATCCGAAAAGCTTTCGATGGACAACAGCTTGTTTGTATAATCAACCAGTGCTTTCAGGGTTACCATGACGACACATCCTGCTAAGGTGCTTCAAAACAGTCTCTTGCAAATCAACCGGTCACACAGGGTAACGCACCCATGGCAATACGCAAATTTCTTTCCTTTACCCTGAAAACGGTGGTTACCGGGCTGGCGGTTGCCTTTCTTTATGTGCTGCTGATACAGCCGGATCTGATCGGCAGAGACAGCCAGGTCGTCGCCGTGCCGGAGAAATTTGTGGAAACGGTCAGCCCGGAAAACACGGTTACCGTCAAGGTCGAGAAGGAGGCTGCCGGCGACTGGAGTGGCCCGGTGTCCTATGCCAACGCCGTCGAAAAGGCCATACCTGCGGTGGTCAACATCCACACTGCCAAGGTCATCACCCAGCGCGTTCACCCGCTGCTGAAAGACCCGGTGTTCCAGCAGTTCTTCGGTGACAAGTATGCCAAGGCACGCAAACAGGTGCAGACCAGCCTCGGTTCCGGCGTACTCATGAGCGCCCAGGGTTATGTGCTCACCAACAACCATGTCATCGAAGGCGCCGACCAGATCCAGGTACTGCTCAACGACGGCCGGGTCGAGCGCGCGAGTGTGGTCGGCATCGACAAGGATACCGACCTCGCCGTGTTGCACGTCAAGGCCGATGGTCTGCCGAGCATCCTGATCGGCGACTCCGACAGGCAGCGCGTCGGTGGCGTGGTACTCGCCATTGGAAATCCGTTCGGGGTTGGCCAGACAGTGACATCGGGCATTATCAGCGCCACCGGGCGTCACCACCTCGGCATCACCGCCTACGAGGATTTCATCCAGACGGATGCCGCTATAAATCCGGGCAATTCCGGCGGCGCCCTGATAAACACCAGCGGTGAACTGATCGGTGTCAACTCGGCCATCTACAGCCAGAGCGGTGGCTCGCAGGGAATCGGTTTTGCCATCCCGATCAACCTCGCCAAGGGCGTAATGACCCAGATCATTGAACAGGGTCACGTGGTGCGCGGCTGGCTGGGTATCGAGGCACAGGACATGACGCAGCAAGCCGCCAGCATCTACGGCATCGACTTCCGCCCGGGGATGTTGATCGGTGGCGTGATCCTGGAGGGCCCTGCCGGCAGGGCCGGGCTGCGACCCAGCGATATCGTCGTGTCAATCAACGGTGAAATCATCGAGGAAACCAGTGAGGCGATGAAGACCATCTCGGAACAGCCGCCGGGCAGCACCATTACCCTGGCAGGCTACCGCGGAGATGAACCGTTCAGCCTGAAAGTAACGGTGATACAGCGACCCGAGCAGATCAGCACCGGGACGACCGGTAACAACGGCGGCTAGTCCCCGCCAGGCTCAGGACCTTTACACAACAGGTCTTGCAAGGTGGCCAGGAAGGCCGCGTTCTCTTCCGGCAGGCCAACCGTCACGCGCAGGCAATCACGCAAGGCGCCCCCGGCAGCGTCCAGGTTCTTGATCAGGATACCGGCATCCCGCAGGCCCTCGAACAACGCCGTGGCACGCCCGGCAGGTGTGCGAAACAGGATGAAATTGGCCTCGCTGGGATAGACCGTCAGCCCGTCCAGTGCCTGCAAGGCCGTCAGCAGACGTGCGCGCTGCGCACGGATCTGCTGCGCCTGTGCCGCAAACACATCGGCATGCGCCAGTGCGAATTCACCAGTGGCCTGGTTCACCGCACTGATGTTGTACGGCAGTCGGGTCTTGTCAATTTGCTCCAGCCAGGCGGGGGCGCCCGCGAGCAGCCCCAGCCGCAGTCCGGCCAGCCCCATCTTCGAGACCGTACGCAACACCAGCAGGTTGTCATACTCGCCCAGCGCTGCCATGAAACTGGCATCGGTAAACGGTGCATAGGCCTCATCGACCACCACCAGTCCACTGGCACATTCCAGCAAGGCGCGCATGGCCGCCTCGCTGAACAGAGTGCCGGTCGGGTTGTTGGGCCAGGCCAGAAAGGTGACCGCCGGCTGGTGGCGCTCCAGTGCGGCCAGCATGGCCGTCTCATCAAGCGAGAAATTGGTAGCCAGCGGCACGCCGACATAGTTCATGTTCGCAACCAGGGCGATCTGGCGATACATCACGAAGGTCGGCTCCGGCGCCAGCACAGTATGGCCCGGTGCCGCCACTGTCTGGATAATCATCTGGATCAGCTCGTCCGAGCCGTTACCCAGCACCACGGCCGCGGCCGCGGGTACCTCCATAATGGCGCGCATGGCCAGGGTCAGTCGGGTTGCTGCCGGATCCGGGTAGCGATTGATCTCGACCGCCTGCAGGGCAGCCAGCCAGTCAGCGCGCAACGCGTCTGGCCACGACCAGGGATTTTCCATGGCATCGAGCTTGATCAGGTCCTGCGCCGGAGGCACGTGATAGGCCTGCATTGCACGGATTTCGGGCCGCACCAGTTTGTTGATTGTGTCTTGCATGATGTGTCCCGGTCACGTGACGAGTCAGGCAGTAGTCCCCTGGCAACGGTCTGCTAGTCCTTGATGCGCACCTCGGCCGACCGTGCATGCGCCGTCAGCCCCTCGCCGTGCGCCAGGATGGCGGCCGTCTTGCCCAGTGTGCTGGCGGCCTCGGCCGAACAATGGATCAGGCTGGAACGTTTTTGAAAATCATACACACCCAGCGGTGAGGAAAAGCGCGCCGTGCGCGAGGTCGGCAACACATGATTGGGCCCGGCACAATAATCACCCAGCACTTCGGCGGTGTAACGCCCCATGAAGATGGCACCCGCATGACGGATACGGGGTGCGAGTGCCTCGGGTTCGGCGATCGAAAGTTCCAGGTGTTCCGGCGCGATTTCGTTGGCCAGTGCAATCGCCTCGTCCATATCGGTCACGGCAATCAGCGCGCCCTGCCCCTGTAGCGAGGCGCGAATGACAGCGGCGCGCGGCATGGTCGGCAGCAGCCGTTCGATACTGTCCATTACCCGATCGAGAAATGCCGCATCCGGACTGACGAGGATGGACTGCGCATCTTCATCGTGCTCGGCCTGCGAGAACAGGTCCACTGCAATCCAGTCCGGGTCGGTGTGGCCGTCACAGATCACCAGGATCTCCGAGGGTCCGGCAATCATATCGATACCGACCTTGCCGAACACCATGCGTTTGGCATTCGCCACATAGGCATTCCCGGGTCCGACGATCTTGTCGACCGCCGGCACCGTCGCCGTGCCGTAGGCCAGTGCCGCAACGGCCTGTGCACCACCGATAAAGAACACCCGGTCGACCCCGGCAATGCTGGCGGCGGCCAGCACCATGTCGTTGACGACACCCTCCGGGCTGGGAACCACCATAATCAGTTCCCGCACCCCGGCAACCCTGGCGGGTATGGCATTCATCAACACCGACGAGGGATAGGCCGCCTTGCCACCGGGCACATACAGGCCCACCCGGTCTATTGCAGTGACCTGCTGCCCCAGCAAGGTGCCATCGGCCTCGGTGTAGGACCAGGAGGACATCTTTTGATGTTCGGCGTAGGCCTGTACCCGCTGCGCGGCCTGCTGCAGCGCCGTGCGCTGCGCCGCGTCGATTCGCTCCAGTGCCTGCCGGCAGTCAGCCGGCGAACATTCCAGTGCCGCGGCAGAGGCCGGTGTCCAGCGATCAAAACGCTGCGTAAAATCCAGCAAGGCGGCATCACCGTGTGCCCGAATCGCGCCAATCACTTCGTGCACCACGGCCTCCACTGCCGGATCTGCCGCCTGTTCCCAGTCGAGCAGGCGATCCAGCTCAGCACGAAAACCGGCGTCTTTACTATTGAGTCGGGTAATCACAGTCATTCAACACCAGCTAGATTTAAACTTCAAACAGGACCACAACAGCGCTGGCCGAATGAATTCGACCAACAGCGCTTGATCAGGCCGACACCGCCACCTTTAACTGCTCGACCAGCGCGGCGATGCGCACATGCTTCATCTTCATGGACGCCTTGTTCACCACCAGCCGTGAACTGATGTCGGCGATGTGTTCCAGCGGTACCAGGCCATTGGCCTTGAGGGTGTTGCCGGTATCGACCACATCAACTATCAGGTCGGCCAGCCCGACGATCGGTGCCAGCTCCATGGAACCGTACAGCTTGATGATCTCGACCTGTTCCTGGCGATCGGCATAATAACGTTGCGTACTCTTTACATACTTGGTGGCAATCTTAAGGCGACGCGGCCCCGTGTAACCACCCGGCGGTCCGGCCACCATCAGGCGACAACAGGCGATGTTGAGGTCGACTGGCTCATACAGGCCTTCCCCGCCGTGTTCCAGTAACACGTCCTTGCCGGCCACGCCCAGGTCGGCGGCGCCATAGCCCACGTAGGTGGGCACATCCGAGGCGCGAATAATCACCAGCTTGATATCGGCATGATTGGTATCGAGGATCAGCTTGCGGCTGGTCTCCGGATCATCGACCGGCACGATATCGGCCGCGGCCAGCAGCGGCAGCGTTTCCTGGAAGATGCGACCCTTCGACAGGGCTATCGTCAATGCGTTACTCATGGGGCTCAAGTGTCAGGGAGATACCGCTAATTTACAAGCGCTTGCAGCTACTTCGGCAGAAACCGCCTCGCTCAGGCCGGCACCCGGCGAATCTCTGCGCCCAGCTGGGCGAGTTTTTCCTCGATGCGCTCATAACCGCGATCGATGTGATAAATACGGCCAATGCTGGTCTCGCCCCGGGCGACCAGTGCCGCCAGCACCAGGCTGGCCGAGGCGCGCAAGTCGGTGGCCATCACCGGCGCGCCGGCCAGCTGCTCGACACCGTTACTGATAGCCGTGTTGCCTTTCAACTGGATCTGCGCACCCATGCGCTGCATTTCCTGCACATGCATAAAGCGGTTTTCAAACACCGTCTCGGTAATGGTACCCGAGCCCTCGGCGACCACATTCAGCGCCGTGAACTGTGCCTGCATATCCGTCGGGAAGGCCGGGTACGGCGCGGTATAGACATCGACTGCCCGCGGTCGTTTGCCGTGCATGTCCAGCTCAATCCAGTCCTCGCCCACGGTGATCTCGGCGCCCGCCTCGCGCAGCGACTGCAACACCGCATCCATTATATCCGGGCGGGTATCCTTCAGTTTCACATGGCCACCGGTGATCGCCGCGGCCACCAGGTAACTGCCGGTCTCGATGCGATCCGGCAAGACTTTGTACTCGGTGCCCGACAGTCGTTCCACCCCCTCGGTCACCAGCGTATCGGTACCGATGCCGCTTATCCCGGCACCCATGCAATTCAGGCAATTGGCCAGGTCGGTCACTTCGGGCTCGCGTGCAGCATTCTCGATAATGGTGGTGCCCTCTGCCAGCGTCGCCGCCATCATCAGGTTCTCGGTGCCGGTCACCGTCACCATGTCCATTACCAGCGTCGTGCCCTTGAGCCGGTCAACGCGTGCCTTGATGTAACCATTGATGACCTCGATATCGGCGCCCATCGCCTGCAGCCCCTTGCTGTGCAGGTTAACGGGGCGTGAGCCGATGGCGCAGCCACCCGGCAGCGACACGTCGGCCTGGCCGTAACGTGACAGCATCGGTCCAAGCACCAGGATGGAGGAGCGCATGGTACGCACCAGTTCATAGGGTGCATACAACGAAGTCACGGTCGAGGCATCGGCGACTATGTCCATCTTTTCATCCACCGTCAGCTGCACACCCATGCGGCCCAGCAGCTCCATGGTGGTCGTGACATCGTGCAGGTGCGGAATATTACGAATGGTGACCGGGCTGTCGGCCAGCAGCGTCGCGGCCATGATCGGCAGGACGGCATTCTTCGCACCGGAAATGCGAATCTCGCCCTGCAGCGTCCGGCCACCGGTGATAATTAACTTGTCCACGCGAGGGGCCTTACTGAATGACGCGCTGTTGCGACCAGTCGGCCGGTGTGTAGGTGTGCAGGGCCAGCGCATGAATCTCGCCGCCCATGCGTTCACCCAGCGTGCCATAGACCAGCTGGTGCTGCTGCACCAGGGAACGGCCCTCGAACTGCGGGCTGACGACGATGGCCTCGAAATGATCACCCTCGCCCTTCACGGTGACGTCTGCATCCGGAATGCCGGACCTGATCAACGCCTCAAGTTCATTGCCTGTCATAGTGTGTATTCCTGTATCAATCGTTCATTATAGGGAATTATTCGATCAATCAAGCGAAAGTATCTCGTCCAGCCCGCACACGCGTGCAATCGACAGCAGCTGCCCGGGCACGTTGATGAAGGCAATATCATTGCCGGCGCGTTCCGACTCGCGCAGCCACTCCACCAGCAACGCCAGCCCGGCGCTGTCCGCCCGGGTAACGCCATTCAGATCCACCTGCAGCTGCGTGTGCTGCAGCATCTTCACACCACTGTGCTGCAGCACCGCGGTGACCGTATCAAAGCCCAGATCACCCTGCAGCAGCCAGCGCCCGGGCGACTGCTCCGTCAGCGTTGTCTCACTGCTCACCGTGCTCTGCCGCCATACTGTACAGGAACTGGCCGATGACCTGCTCTATAACCAGCGCTGACTGGGTCAGCTGCAGGCGGTCACCCGGTTCCAGGTTCTGCAGCGAACCACCCGGCTCCAGCGCGACATACTGTTCCCCCAGCAGGCCGGAGGTAAAAATGCTGGCAGAGGTATCCTCGGGGAAACGATCGTGCTGCGCATCAATGCGCAGCGCTACCACGGCCTCATAGCTGTCGTAGTCATAGCTGATCTTCTCTACCCGGCCCACGCGCACCCCCGAAACGGTCACCGGAGAGCGCTCTTTCAGACCACCGATATTTTCGAAACCGGCCGTGATGATATAACCCTCGCCACGGCTGAACGTGGTGAGGTTGCTCACCTGCATCGCCAGCATAAACAGGGCGGCAATACCGAGCGCCACAAACACACCCACCCAGATTTCGACTGTTCTGTTACTCAAGACACTAGCCTCCAAACATCAACGCCGTTAGTACAAAGTCCAGCCCCAGCACGGCCAGCGCCGTGTGCACCACTGTGCGGGTCGTGGCCCGGCTGACACCGGCCGCCGTCGGCACCGCATCATAGCCCTCAAACAGGGCAATCCAGCCTGCTACAAATCCAAACACGACACTCTTGATCACACCATTATATATGTCAGCCTGCAGATCGACCGCCCGCTGCATCTGTCCCCAGAAGGCGCCATCGTCCACTCCCAGCACGCCAACCCCGACCAGGTAGCCGCCATAGATACCGACAGCGCTGAAGATGGCTGCCAGCAACGGCATGGACAGGAAGGCCGCCAGAAAGCGCGGTGCGACGACCCGCCGGATCGGGTCCACGGCCATCATCTCCATTCCCGAGAGCTGCTCGATCGCCTTCATCAGGCCTATCTCCGACGTCAATGCCGAGCCGGCCCGGCCGGCAAACAACAGGGCGGCCACCACCGGACCCAGTTCCCGCACCAGCGACAGCGCCACCACCACGCCCAGCGACTCCTCGGCACCAAAATCGACCAGCGTATTATACCCCTGCAATCCCAGTACCATGCCGACAAACATGCCCGAGACCAGGGTAATAACCAGCGTCAGCACCCCCACTGCATAAAGTTGCCCCACCACCAGGCCCGGCCGCAGCAACACCCCGGGCAACCGGGCCAGGGTATGCAACAGGAACAGGTGACCACGGCCGATGCGCGCAAAGAAATCCAGGGTGGCCCTTCCCAGACGCTGCAGGCTATCGAGCATCAGGCACCCCGACCACCCTGTAACAGGTCGGCCCTGAAGGGCATTGCCGGGTAGTGAAAGGCCGCCGGGCCGTCCGGACGGCCCTCCAGGAACTGTTGCGACCAGGCCGAACTCGATTGCCACAGGGCCTCGGGGGGGCCGTGATCCACCACCTTGCCCTGCGACAGCAGGTAGACGTAATCCGCGATGGCCGCCGTCTCGCGCACGTCGTGCGAGACCACGATGCTGGTCAGACCGAGCGCGTCATTCAATTCACGAATCAGCTTCACCAGTATGCCCATGGAGATCGGATCCTGTCCGGTAAACGGCTCGTCATAGAGCACCAGCGAGGGGTCCAGTGCAATCGCGCGTGCCAGCGCCACCCGGCGTGCCATGCCACCGGACAATTCTGCCGGCATCAGCTGCGCCGCACCGCGCAGCCCCACTGCCTGCAATTTCATCAGCACCAGGTCGCGTACCAGCCGTTGCGGCAGACGGGTGTGTTCGCGGATCGGGTAGGCCACGTTGTCGAAGACACTGATATCCGTTAACAGCGCACCGCTTTGAAACAGCATGCCCATGCGCTTGCGCAGGCGGTACAGCGCCGTGCGATTCAGGGCGGGTACCTCCTCGCCATACACCTGCACCGTGCCCGACGACGGTTGCAGCTGGCCACCGATAATCTTCAACAGGGTGGTCTTGCCGGTACCGCTGGGCCCCATGATGGCGGTCACCCGGCCGGCCTTGATATCGAGATCAATCCCGTCAAAAATCATGCGCTCGCCATGCGAAAAAAGCAGTGCGCGGATCTTTACCACCGCGTTCG
>Ga0114931_10007830_pt1 | contig 13006 bp, 9 predicted proteins | sample 2SBtaG_FD_89579 | JGI IMG/M metagenome (GOLD analysis project Ga0114931, IMG submission 89579) | Deep subsurface microbial communities from Kolumbo volcano to uncover new lineages of life (NeLLi) - 2SBTROV14_V59a metaG | ecosystem: Environmental > Aquatic > Marine > Volcanic | place: Kolumbo... | reverse complement strand
GTTTCTATGGCGATGGAGTCTTGAATATATGACCACTCTTCATCACGAAGTCGACCTCTCCCATGCGAGAGATATCCTCGACGGGATCACCCGCGACCGCCACCACATCGGCCCAACGGCCGGGCTCGAGGGTGCCAGCCTGATCCTCGATGTGCAGCAGGCGGGCGGCGGTGAGGGTGGCTGAACGCAAGGCCTCGATCGGCGGCATGCCCGCTTCGACCATGTAGACAAACTCTTTCCAATTGTCGCCGTGCGGGTAGACACCGGCATCCGTGCCGAAGGCAATGGTCACCCCGGCACGGTAGGCGCGTCCGAGCGTGTCCTGGATTTTGGGCCCGATCGCCGCGGCCTTGGGCCGGATGATCTCCGGGAAGTAGCCCGGCTGCTTGGCCTTGTCGGCGACAAAACGCCCAGCGGAAACGGTGGGCACATAGAAGGTGCCGTGCGCTTTCATCAGCGCGATCACCTCATCGTCCATCAGGGTGCCATGCTCGATCGAGTCGACACCGGCACGGATCGCCCGTTTCATACCTTCAGCACCGTGCGCGTGGGCCGCCACGATCATGCCGTAGTCGTGCGCAGTCTCGACGATGGCACGCATTTCGTCCTCAAAAAACTGCGGATTCTGACCGTTCTTGGCGACTGACAAGACACCGCCGGTGGCCGTGATCTTGATCAGGTCTGCGCCATCCTTGTAGCGCTGGCGAACCGCCTTGCGGGCCTCGAACGGACCATCCACCACCCCATCTTCCGGCCCCGGTATGCCCGCCAGCTCGGGCAAGATGCCATTGGTCGGATCGGCATGCCCGCCCGTGGTCCCGATCGCCTTGGCCGCGGTGTAGATGCGCGGACCGACCAAGATGCCGGCGGCGATCGCACGACGCAGCGACACGGTGAGATTGCCGCGATCGCCGAGATCGCGGACCGTGGTGAAGCCGCTCATCAACGTCTTCTCCGCAAAACCCACAGCGCGGAAGGCCAGGTCGACCGTGGACAACTGCACCCGCTCGAGCTGGCTGCGCGGGCTCAGTTGGTCGGAGAGATGCGTGTGCATGTCCATCAACCCCGGCAGGCAGGTATGGCCGCTGAGGTCGATGATCTCGGCACCGGTTCGCGCCACGGTGCGGCCGGGCGAGACATCGACGATGCGACCATCCTCCACGATCACCGAATGCGGGCCGCGCAGGACCCCGGCACGCACATCGAGCAGCTTGCCGCAATACAGAATCAGGGTCGTCGCGGGCGTGGTTGCCGGCGCAGCAGCTTCTGCTGCGCCAGCCATGAGGGAAATGGCGAGCAGCAGGACCGCGAGGACCAGCGCCGAAGCCCGGCGCAGGCGGAATGAGGATCGGCAACGACGTGCAGCATGAAAACGTGCAGGATCAGACGAGATCGAAGAAGAAGACGGAAAAAAAGAAGGAGACGGGATCGCACGAGACTGGACGCGCATCGGCAAGACCTCCGCGGGGCGATTATGGATGGCTGCGGCCCGTAGCCACAAGCCGGTGGTGTGTGTTCCCAAGATCCTATGACAAGCCGCTGCCGGTAGTGTGTAGGCCGTCCCAATCGGATCGGCGCTCGGGCGAGCAGAGCGTTGCCGAAGTCCGCTGCTGGCGACAGCGAAACCTCGACCAGACGAATCGAGGCGTGGATTCGCCGGTGAGTCGAGTGTTACAGTCCATGACTGTGTCAAACGTTCGCATGGGAACATGAGGCAAAGGATACGCGGCGCCAGCGGCGATCTCACCAGCGGGCAGGCTGCCCCCGGATGCAGCGCCGCCCGCCGGTGTATCGCCCACTGGTGCATCGCCCGTCGACGCGTCGCTTCGAGGCCCACTGCGGACCGCAGCAAACCGAGGCGCGAGGCGATCGCCGCGTGGATGCTCTGTCTGGCAGCCCTGGCAGCGCCTCGGGTGTCGGGCCAAGACAGCCACCCTGGCGATCGTGAGCCGCGACCGGCCGAGCACCAGCCAGCGCTCGGCGTACCCGCGGCGTTCGGCCCGCTCGCTCAGCCGCAAGAAGTCGCGCTCGAGGCCGGCACGCCTCTTCACCAAAGCCCCGCGCCACGCGCACCCGTGCTCGATGTGCTCGACGTGGCGGTCGCGGCGCCCGTGCTCGAGCGCCGCGGTGCCTGGGTCCGCACACGCTCCGCCGATCTCGCGGGCTGGGTGCTGCTCGCCGGCGAAGACGAGATCGGCGCGCAGATCACACCGCTCAGCGGCCTACCCGACGGTCTGCGACCACCGGCCTTGGACCCTGCCCGGCTGATGGTCGCGCGCAACCATCTCAACGCCCACACCGCCACCACCGTCGACGGCTACTTGCTGCTCAGCGATGTCGCGCTGGCGACTGTCCGCCGGCGGTTGGCGATCATCCTCGGCTCGATCGATCGGGACGTCGCCCAGCGCTACGGACTGCCGCTGGTCCGCGCGCAGGATGAGGCCGTGGTGGTGTTCGCACGCACCGCGGCTTTCCGCGCCTTCGTGCGGCAGGACGATGCTGAACACGGCGCCTCTTTTCATCTCGGAAATGCCCGTGGCAGCCTGGCAGCGCTCACCGCCGAAGGTCTGGGCGTCGGCCAGTTGGAAACCCTCTTGGTACACGAGGTCAGCCACCTGGCAATCCGCCGGATGCTCGGGGTCGGGCTCATGCCATGGATCGAAGAGGGCATGGCGGAAGACCTCGCCTACTTTCGCCGCGACCGCAACGGCCGACCCATCGCGGGCACGCTGCGCCAAGTCACGCAGACACGGGTCGAGGAACACAGCGACGCGCAGGGGAGAAGGTCGTTCATCGAGCGACGCCTGGGCGGCATCGATGCGCTCGAGGACCTCAACCGGGGGCTGGGCTTGGGCCAGCAAGTCGGCCTCGAGGCGCTGGTGCGTATGGACGCTGCGCACTTTTACGGTGGCAGCGACCGGCTGCGCTACCCGCGCGCAGCGTTCTTCGTTCGCTTCCTCGAGCAAGCGCAGGCCGCCGGCTTCGGCCGTTACCTGCTCGCTATCTCGCGCGGCGGCCGGGTCGATGCGCAGACCCTGCTTTCGTACTTGGACACCGATTGGCCAGCCCTCGAGCGGGGATTCGTCCATTGGCTCCATCGTCTGTGGGCCGACACCATGGTGGCACGATGATCGCATTCATCACCCTCCTGCTCGGAATCGTGACCGGAACCGAGACCTTCGCACTGCGGGTGGATGACGCCGTTCATCATGTCGATCTCCAGCTCGATGGCGCCCTGGTTCAAGTCCTCGAGCAGCGACCATGGAAGGCCCGGATCGACTTCGGACCCCGACCAAAACCCCATCACTTGGCGGCGATCGCGCGCGCCCTGAACGGTGACGAGCTGGGGCGCGCGGAGCAATGGTTAAACCTGCCGCAGCCCGCGGCCCACGCCAGCGTGGCCATCGAGCGCCGTAGCGATGGCAGCGCCATTGCGCACCTTTCCTGGGAAAGCCTGGCGGGCGCTTCGCCACAGCGGGTGGACGCAAGCTTTGACGGCAAGCCGCTCACCGTGACCGATGCGACCCGCATCCCAATCGCTCCTTTCGACGACGACGCCTTGCATTTTCTGCGCATCGAGCTGGTTTTCACCGACAGTGTCAGCTCCCTGATCGAACGGACGCTGGGCGGAACCTACACCGATTCCGTGGCCACCGAGCTCACCGCGGTTCCGATCATCGTCGACAAGGCGCGGCGCAAGCTCGCAATCGCGGATCTGCAAGGGAGCTTGATCAGCGGGGGGCAGACGCTTGAAGTGGTGGCGGTCGAAAACGGACCCTCGATCGCGGTGATGGTCGCCGATCGTTCCGCCTTCGGCTCGCTCAGCGCGCAGATCGATCCACGGCGCTCGCGCCAGCAGATTGCAGCCGGGGCTGCTTGGCTGACGCTCGGCAAGAAGCAGCGCCTACGTTTCTTGTGGCCCGTGACCCAACGCCAACTGGGCGCTTCCAGGAGCTACGATCTATTCAATCTTTCTTCGGTTTTCAAAGCCCACAAGAATGGCGTTTACCACTTGATACGCAATGTAAGGCGGCCGCATTATACCGAGATCGGCCAGCAACGTCTTGCCGATGCTGTAGCCAACGCTGCACTGGAAGCGACCAGCCGGCGGCGCAGCCGCGCGGTGATCCTGGTTCTCGGCACGCAACCGGAAGATCACAGCACGCTCACCCCGCCACAGGTGCGCGACTTTTTGGCCGACCTGCAAGTTCCCCTGCTGGTTTGGTCAGTCAAGACCGTGCCCGAGATTTCGCCCTGGGGTGAGGCACGCTCGATCAGCGATCCCCAGCGCCTGGCGAGCGCTGTGCACGATCTGTCTCGTCAGCTCAAGGCGCAGCGGATCGTGTGGGTCGACGGTATTCATCTGCCGCAGACCCTCCGACTGCACGCTGTGGCCCAGTCTGACGGCCTGCGCCTGGTCCGCTAACAGCCCAAACCAGCGCCTTCGGTGCGCCCGATCGACCCTGCCCACAACCGCGCGTTCGTGCGCGAGTTTGACGCGCAAGACAAATCTGCGCTACACTCCTGCCGTTTCTGATCAGCTCAGTCGAGAGACGCTGGCGCCGTCAGGGCCGCAGGAAGGGCCGGAATGGATGTGCCAGCGCCGAACGTAGCAACCCCTGTCCGGAGGTTCCTGATGCGCCGCGATTCCCGCCTGACTCTCGCCTTCCTCGCCGCCCTGCTCTGGCTCTTACTCCTCACCGGTTGCGCGCAGCCGCCCGAAGCGCCCGCTGCGTCCACGCCGGCAGCCGCCGACGTGGCAGCCGTTGAGCCCTGTCTGGCCAGCGCGAGCTGGATCACGGCTCCTCATCCGCCGGAGGAGATCGGCAACGGCACACCCGTCGCCGAGCAGACCAACTGCCAGTTCTACCAATTCGCCTGGCAGTGGTTCCTCGATCTGGTCCAGCCCGAGTCCAGCGGCTCCGATGAGCGTGTCTTCGAGACGCTTCCCATCCTGGTCCCGCACCAAAAGAACCAGTGCGCGAGCACGGCGCCAACCGGCAAGGCCGCGACCACCCTCGGCCTCTTCGTGCGCACCACCAAAGGCGACACCGAACCCTTCTCGTTCATCCTGCCCGGCGAGGTGACCCAAGCCGGCGACGGCGATCTTCTCTACGATCAAGATGGCAATGTGGTGTTCTACAACGTGCGCTACGACCCGACCGAATGCCAGGCAACGAGCAGCGGCTTTCTGCCCGGGACCATGGAGCTGAAAACCTCCTGGCGGCAGATCACCGCCGCGGATACCGATCGCTACTACAGCATCGAGGCAACAGTAGAAAGCGTCGGCAAGGATCCGATCCTCCTCGGGCTGGTTGGTTTTCATCTGGTACGCAACACCCCAACCCATCCCGAGTTCGTGTGGGCCACGTTCGAGCATCGCGACAATGTGCCGGATTGCGAGCATCCTCAGACGCCCCCTGCATCGGGATGGTCATTCACCAGCGCCGAATGCGCGCAGTGCTTGGCCGAAAACGGCATCTCGGGTTGCGGCCATTGCAAGTTCAACCAGGCCACCCCCAACACCGGTCTGACCGGTGCGGCCGACGAGATCTGCCGCGTATTCTCGGATGGAACGGGTCCGGATGAGACATCAAACAATGTCAAGAATCACGCCAACATCGATGCCTTGAATCGGCAATTGGTGGGCAAGGACGGCTTTCTTACGAAGCTTGGTCCGGACGACCCGATGTCAATCTGGAAGAACTATATAAACGTCGGCGGGCTGTGGACGAACGGCGGAACCGCCTCATCGCCTGCCTCCAACCAGCGCGGCTCGCTCAACCTAGCCAACACGACCATGGAAACCTTCTTACAGTCGACAACCAACTGCTTCAGTTGCCATGACTATGATCCGAGCACGCCGCTCAACGTCAGCCACATCGTGTCCGAACTGATTGACACTACAGGCGACAGCGGCGGCTCGGAGTAGCGGGCGGCAGAAACGGCCGTCACCTGCCCCACGGTTGGTGGCGGTCACCCGTACGCAGCAGTGCGTCCAAAGGCCCAGTGGCTTCGAGACCCAGCGGCTTCGATCAAAACGCACTGACCGCGGTGGTAGGGCGCTGTGCTCGCGGTTTGATCCCGCGAGCACAGCGCCGCTTGGTTATCGGCCGTAGCGCATCATTCGCGCTCGAATGGCGCCGACGCGCCGAGGTCCGGCTCGATCACGGCGAAGCCTCGAGCGCGGCACGAATGACCCATACCTTCTTGCATCCGCTGAAGGTACCTTCGTGCACCACGCCTCCTTCGACAAAGACGCAGCCATCGCCATTGTAGCTGCAAGTATCGGCGTTCGAATCGCAGTTGAAAAGCGCAGTCGTGCTGGCCGTCCCATCGGAACACGTGCATCTGCACTTGCACGTTGCATCGCCAACCGCGATCGCCGCACCGGCTTCCAGGATCACGACATCACCGGTCGAAAACCGGAGCATCACACGACCCTTCGAAGCGTTGGTGATCACGCCGCGCTCGATCTCATCTCCAGGCAAAACCGCGGTGGATTTCGAAAACGCCGCGCCGCTTGTGAGCACGACCTGATCGCCGCGTAACTGAGGGAACTCCGCAGACTGCTTCCCGTCAGGACCGAGCAGCACCGCCTGTTCGAGGGTTGCCGGCCCGGCGATCGATTGGCTGCAGGTGGTCTGAACAGCGGCTGGTGCAACGGACGCCACGAGGCCAAGACAGACTGCAAGGGCTACCACCGTCGCGACGATGCAGGGGTTCTCCCCTCTCTTGTGCAACATGATTCATCTCCTTTTACAATGCCGAACACGGTTGTGCGCCTCCGACGCTCGGAGGCATGCGACCTGCAAGACGAATCTCAGCAAATCGCGAACACATCCTATACCAGGACTCAGGGCATCGATCAAGACCACCACACAAACCACGTCTGGGACGGCGTGAGACGCGGCCTTGAAGCCAGCGGGCCACCACGCCGCTGCTGGCAAAGTGCGTCGAGGAGGGGGCAATGGGACCCGGCGATGACTCCTACAAAGGTACCAGCAGGTCTCGACTGTTTGCGCGGTGACGCAGAGTGGTTTCGCTCTCGTCGAGGCTCTCGCCACTGGGTGCAGACTCGTGCGGTCGCGGCAAGGAAGATCGTTCATGGCCCGCGGGCACTCGAGAAACCTGCGGCTCCTCATCGGCGCGGCGACATCGCGCCGCAATCTGCGGAGCACTCGTCACGACTAGGGGGATCCAATGTCCAAAACCGATCGACTTCCCAAGCGCCTATCGGTGGCGTTTCTTATCGCCACCATGACCCTGGTAGCCATCTCGGCGTCCGGCCAGGAGCGCTCGAATCATCGCCTCGACACCTTGGCTCGCTACGGTGTGGTTTATGCAGGTCTCGATGGCGGCCCAGAGCAGCCATTGCTCGAGCGCACGACGGCCGTGCCCTCCGGCACCCACATCACGCTGCGCTTCACGGCGCGAGCCCCGGCCGTGACGGTCGAGAACGCCCGCTGGCTGGGCCACGGTGACATCGTCACCATGGCTGGCGATGGCAGCGCGAGCGTCGCCATCGATGGACCCGGGCGCCATGAGGTCGAGCTGCGGGTCCGCTTGCGCACATCGGCCGGCGAGCGGTGCGCAGCGAGCCGACGGATCGTGCTCATGGCCCTCGACGTCGTGACGCGCGATGTGCGGGCATCGATCGTTTACCCAGCTCCGGGCGGCGTGTCTCCAGTCGACCTCACCGGCGACGACAGAATCGACCGCGCTGACCAGCAAGCCTTCGTTCGCGCCTACGCCACATCAGCCGGCCAGGCACGCTACGACAGCCGCGCCGACTGGGACGGTGACGGCATCGTCGGTCCGAGCGACCGCCGTGCGTTCCGCGCTGCGTTCGCTGGCTGGCAGGGTACCGATCTCACGAGCCGCTATGACGGCGGCACCGTGTTGCCGGTCGCCGCAGACGCCGCAGCCGGCTCGACGCTGGCGCCGACGCCTCTGGTCCTGGCCCGCGCTGTCAGCAAGCCGCCCGGGCTCGAGCGCTGGCTGGTGTGGAGCGTCGATGGCGAGATCCGAGCGGCTGGCTCCGTGCTCGCGACTTCGATCGCCAAACCGGGTGAGCACCGACTCGGAGTCGCGCTACCGAAGGCTACCGGCTCGGACCAGCGCAACATCGTGACCTACCGCGCCGCGGTCTACGACCCGACCCGGCAACGGCTTTTCGAGCCGGCACACGACCGCTTGCGTGAAGGTGTCGACTACGCGCTCGAAGCGCGGACCGAGCCGCCTGGCTATGGCTCGCACGTGCGCTGGCGCACGGCAACCCGCTACGGAAGCGCGACCTACGCCAACACCGAAGGTGCGACCTTCGACGTTCGCTTCGCCCATACCTTCGGCGTCGAGGATCGCGCCCAGCGCGTAGTACTGCAGGCCGACAACTTCATCATCGACCAGAACGTGCTGGCGGCCGGCCAGTTCCCGGCCAGCCTCGCTCACGACCTCTTCGATGCCATCGGCGCACTCGCTGCTGCGGTCGACGCGGGCGCGGGCGCGGGCGACGGCGGTCGCACGGTGCTGACCCACATTCGTGACCAATTCCTGCCCGTTTACTATCGCGTGCTCGACATCGAGCTCGGCATGAACAGCCTGCAGGCGTTCACACCCTTCCGGGACAACAGTGAATCCGAGGTCAACACAGTCATCGGCCAGCTCCTCGCCACGCGCACCGATGCCGAGCTGAACCAGATCGTCTACATCGACTCGGAGATGCGACTGCTGCCGGCCGACTTCGCCTTTGACGCCGGCTTGCCCGCACGCATCGATGCCGAGACCGACGCCGCGGGCTTCCTGGTCTCCTCGTCGTGGGTGCTCAAGTGGCTGTGGAACCGTTCACAGGCTGTGCTCGGCTGCCTCGCCCAAGGGCCGGCACAGATCATCGTCAAGTTGATCGGCGCGCTGCACGGCGCGATCCATGACGGTGCCATCAGCGCAAGCGCCACTGCGTCGCCGACCGTCAGCACCAAGCTGGAGAAAGCGCTGACGCCTGCACAGCAGCTCGAGGCCAACGCCACCCTCGACGAGCTGGTGGCACTCTCGAAGATCATCGTCGCTGGCGAGAACGCGACGGGCGGAGGACGTACGGTCATTCTCCAGGTTCGGGCACAGACCCTGCCGTACGTCGACGGTGTGCTGCGAAGCGCGCTCGCTACTTCCGGACAAGGCAACCTGACACCGTTCCTCGATCGCGGCACGGCTGACGCGAACACAGAGCTCGACGCGTTGCTGCGCCTGCCTGATCCACAGCTCGACACGCTGGTCTACGCCGACATCAGCATTGTGCCGGCGGCCAGCTCCATCCTCGCTGCCGAGACCGGCATCCGCCAGCTCATCGGCGGACCGCCGCAGATCGGCCTTGACACGGTCGAGCAGGCGCGGGCGGGCACCGCGAAGCTGGTGCTCGCCGGTGGCTTCGATCCGGTCAAGTGGCTGTGGGACACGGCGGTCGGCCTGATCGGCTGCATCCCGAACATCGGCGCGCTGCTCGAGAAGCTGGTCGGACTGGCCCACGATGTCGCCCATGGCGATCCGACCTCGGTGCCGACCGCGGCCGAGCTCACCGCCTCGACCGCCTTCGATGACCTGATGGTGCAGATCCTCGCGCTCAACGGCGATCCGCAGCGCGGCCGCAGCCTGGCGCTGCACCTTCGCGACAAGACCCTTCCGGCGGTGCTTGACGTCATCGCAGCCGAGGTCGTCGATATGGGCGAGCCGCAACTGGTCGGCAGCGCAACCCTCGGCGTCACCGCCCAGCAAGACCGCATGACCGCGCTCCTAGAGCGGGATGACGCATCGCTCAACGCCGGGCTCTACGACGCCAAAAAAGCGGTGCGCGCCTATGCCGAGACCTACGCCACGGTGTTCGGCGTCGGCGTCTTCCCGGTCGGGCTCCACAAGCGCGCCGCTGCCGGCAACGTGTGGAACGACCTCATTCGCTTCATCAAGTGTCTGAGCGAAGGTGACTCGACGAGCGTCGCCGCGGGTGCTGCCCCGAGCGCCGGCATCGACGCCACGGTGGCTGCAGTCCCAGCGCGAGCCAGCGAGAGCGGCAAGAGCGACAAGCTGATTTGGGTGATCGAGCAGGTTCACAGCTTCTTGCACTGATCTCTCCGATTCCACAAACACCGAGGAGACAAGACATGCGAGCACGATCGAAGCCGTACGTTTCACGCATCACCATGGCCCTCGCCGCCCTGGCTCTCGCCGCGCCACTGGCAGCGCAAAACACAGTGCCCATCAACGAGGTCGCGACCGAGAGCTTCACGGTCCTGAGCTACGACACCCTGGCTCCGAGCGCCGCGACGTTCAGCATGAGCGACCCCAATCCCGCGCGCAGCTTGCTCGACATCCGCGTCGACAACGAGACCGACTTCCAGCTCCAACTGGCGAAAGGGCCCGACGCCGTCTCCGTCGTGACCACCCAGGACGACGCGCTGGCGCGCCACGCCGGATTCCTGGCGCTGGCCAACGGCAGTGACATCAACGTCATGGTCGCGGTCTTCGGCAACCTCGACCAACTCGAGCAATTCGCGCTCGGTACGCTCGGCGTAACGAACATCGCGGATCGCATCACGCCGCTCGGCGAGACCGATGGCATGCTGATCGTGCAGTACCTGCGTCAATGGAATTTTGCCTATCTGCTCGGCGACAGCACCTACAACCGCGGTGTACGCAGCGCCTTTCCCAAGACCTTCCCGCTGCCTTCCGGAACGCCCGGGATGGTCAAGGGGGTGTGGTGGATCCAGCTCATTCGGGCGGCGCTCGAAGAACCATTCTGGAATCGCGTGCATCATCTCTCGGGCGAGACCCTCGGCTGCCTCGGGGTCGACTGGGACACCGCGTTTCGCATCCTTTTCCGATGGGAGGTCTTCGAGCAGAAATGGGGATTCGGTGAGGACATGTGGGGCGTGATTTGGGACCTCATCTGGGGCATGGTCGGCTACGTCGACGGCGCCACAGGCTGGTGGGACTAGCAGTCCGTATCGAGACTCCTCGGGCCTCTTGGCTCGAGAAGTCCAGATACGAGCTGCCAGGAGCTTGTTGCCAATAGACGGATGGTGCATCGCGGAGCGCTCCGAGGGGGCCCTAAAGGCACGTTCGAAGGCGAATATCCGCAGGTATTTGCCGAGAACGTAATCGAAGCGAGAGCCTCGCGCCGCCACCGAGGCGCCGCACGGGCGATGCGTAACAAGCCCCTAGGCACAGCGATCGAGCACCTCGTCCGCCGGCACCTCGCCCGCAGGCCCTTCCTCGGCAGGGTCTGAGCGGCGGATCGGCACCGGCCGCGCGGGAATGCGGGCACGGCGGCGCACCGACAGCAGCACCACCGCGCCGATGATCAGCCCGCAGGCTACGAAAGTGCGGATACCGAGCGGCTCGCCCGCCAGGAGGCCGCCGAGAAACACCGCCACCACCGGGTTGACGTAGGCGTAGGTCGCGGCGAGGGTCGGCTCGGCGTTGCGCACCAGCCAGGCGTAGGCGGAGAAAGCGATCAGGGAACCAAAGACCACCAGATAGGCGAAGGCGAGCCACGAGCCCACGGAGACCGCGCTAGGGTCAAAGGCGCGCCATTCGCCGAGCACGGTACCAGTGGCGAGCAGCGCGGCGCCGCCGGTAAGCATTTGGCTGGCGGTGGCGAGGGCTGCCGAGCGCGGCAGGTCGGCGTCGCGCGCGAGGAGCGAGCCGGCAGCCCAAGACGCCGGCGCGATCAACAACGCGATGAGCCCCGGCAGGTAGAGGCTCGAGCCGGAAACCGTGCCTGGCGCGGTGAGTACGGCGACCCCCACGAAGCCGGTCGCGATGGCGACGAGGGTACGCGCTCGTGGTCGTTCGCGGCCGGCGCCCAGGAGCAAGAAGATGGTGACCCAGATCGGCTCGGTGCCGACGATCAGCGCCGCCCAGCCCGAGGGCACGTAGTGCTCGGCCCAGACCACGAGGCCGTTTCCGCCGAGCAGTAGCAGGGTGCCGATCAGCCAGGCGTTGCGCCACTGCCCGCGGGTAAGAGCCCGAGCGCCGCGCAGCCGTGCCCAGGCGTAGAGCACGCCGCCGGCAAGCAGGAAGCGAACGCCGGCCATGCTCCAGCCGGGCAGGGTCTCGATGGCGAAACGGATTGCCAGGTAGGTCGAGCCCCAGATCAAGTAGACGGCGGCGAAGGCGAAAAACCACTGGAAGCGCGCGGGACGGGTGAGCTCAGACATCGTTCGCCTCCTCATCGAGCGCCAGCGTTCCGCGCTCCTTGACCGTCTCGAGGACGACGGTCGTGCGGGTCGAGCCGACCGTCGAAATGGCGCCGAGCTTCTTGCGCAGCAGGCTGCCGAGGGCGCCGGGCGACGCCGCCCGCACCTTGACCAGGTAGCAATCCTCGCCGGCCACGTGGTGGACCTCCTGGATCTCGGGCAGCATCGCCAGGGCGTCGCCGGTGGTCACCTCGCCGGCCCGCTCGTTGGTCCTGACGAAGACGAAGGCGAGCAACTCCTGATCGAGCGCCGCCGGGTCGATGCGGGTCTCATACCCGCGGATGATGCCGCGCTTCTCGAGCTTGCGGATGCGTTCCAGCACGGCCGACGGCACAAGCCCCACCCGGCGCGCGACAGCAGCGTTCGAAGCACGTGCGTCGTCTTGGAGGATCGTGAGGATCTTGCGGTCAATATCGTCGATCATTCTGAGTTTCTCCTTGATTCCGAAGAATATTCTTAGATTATCTCATAACGGAGAACGATCGTCAATTTCCGAGCGCGACGTCGCACGCCGTAGCACCCAGCCCGACCGCGATCCGCTCGATGTCGACCAGGTGTCGGGCGCTACGCTGGCAGCGATCGACTGCATGCCTGTCAGAGCGCTTGCCCGCGCCAGCGCTCGCAGAGCTGCGCGCCCGCGCCTTCACCTGGCTCGGCAACGCGCATCGGCTGGCTTGCGATTTCCGAGCTGCGGAATCGGCATTTTCCGCCGCGGGAGCGGTGCTCGCGCTGCTTGACCCGGAGCAGGCGCCGATCGG
>Ga0114931_10007829_pt1 | contig 13006 bp, 9 predicted proteins | sample 2SBtaG_FD_89579 | JGI IMG/M metagenome (GOLD analysis project Ga0114931, IMG submission 89579) | Deep subsurface microbial communities from Kolumbo volcano to uncover new lineages of life (NeLLi) - 2SBTROV14_V59a metaG | ecosystem: Environmental > Aquatic > Marine > Volcanic | place: Kolumbo... | reverse complement strand
GAAGATCGCCGAGGGGCTGCCGGCCGAGGTGGCGGGCGATGCAAGGGTCGTCGAGGTCTATCTGGGTACCGATTCGGCCGCGGTGCAGGCGAGTGTAGCCGCCAGCTCACGGTGAGCGCTTCGAGCGCACAGGACAGGAAGGAAGGGGCAAGGATGCTCGAGGTGAGAGGCCTCAACGCCGGCTATGGTTCTTTCCAGGCCCTGTTCGACATCGACCTCGATGTTCACGCCGGCGAGGCCGTCGCCGTGATCGGTCCCAACGGTGCCGGCAAGACCACCCTGATGCGTGTCATATCCGGCATGCTCGCGCCGCGCTCTGGCTCGCTGCTGATGGAAGGACGCGCGCTCACCGCGGTGCGCCCGCACGAGATCATCGCTCTGGGCATCGCGCACGTGCCGGAGAATCGCCGGCTCTTCCCGCGCATGACCATCGAGGACAACCTGCGCATGGGCAGCTTCAGCAAGTCGGTGCGCGCACGAAGCCGCGAGCGGCTGGCTTTTGTTTACGAGCTGTTTCCCCGCCTGCTCGAGCGCCGTAATCAGCCGGCCGGCACCATGTCGGGTGGGGAGCAGCAGATGTGCGCCATCGGCCGGGCTCTCATGTCGGACCCGAAGCTGCTGATGATGGACGAGCCATCGGCGGGTTTAGCGCCGGTGGTGGTGCAACAGGTCTTCGCTCTGGTGCGCCGTATCCGCAAAGAGGGCTACACGGTTCTGATCGTAGAGCAGAACGTGCAGCAGGTGCTGGAGGTGGCCGACCGCGCCTACCTGCTCGAGGCCGGGTCGCTGGTCGACAGCGGCGATGCCGCGACCCTGAAAGAGAGCGAGACGATTCGCAAGGCCTATATCGGGGTCTGAGGGATCGGGCGAGGCGAGGAGACGTCATGTTCGAGACATTCATCGATGACCTGCCTTTCCTCACCGAGGCGCTCGTCAACGGGTTGCTCTTCGGAGGAGTCCTGGCGTTACTGTCGCTTGGTCTGAACCTGATTTTCGGGGTCGTCGACGTGATCTGGATCTGCTACGCCGAGATCGTGATGTTCGGCATGTATGCCATGTACTGGCTGCACACGATCTATGCGGTCCCCATGGTCTTCGCGGCGCTGGCCACCATCGTGGGCTGCGGGCTCATGGGCTTTCTGGTCCATTATTTGATCATATCGCCGATCCTGAATGCGCCGCCCATCAACCAGCTCCTGGCCACCGGCGGGCTCCTCTTCTTTCTGCAAAGTCTGGCGACTTTGCTGTGGGGAATCGAGTTCAAGAACCTTGGCCTGCGCCTCCCGGTGATGGGGTGGATGGGCGTGTATTTCTCGTACGCTCGACTGCTGGCTTTCGGGGTGGCGTTGGTGGGCATGATTGGGCTTTATCTGTTTCTCAATCGAACCTTCCTCGGCACGGCCATTCGGGCCATCAGCCAGGACCGCGAGATCATGGTGCTGATGGGTGTCGACAACCGCAAGATCTACTGGGTCACGTCGGCGGTCGGCGGAGGCCTGGCCGGTCTCGCCGCCTCCTTGCTGGTGCTCCAATACGACGTGCACCCTTTCGTCGGGCTCTCGTTCGGGCCCATCACCTTCGTCATCTGCGTACTCGGCGGCCTCGGTAACATGCTCGGCGGATTCATTGCGGCCTTCATCTTGAGCGAGGTGGTCTCCATCGGCGGCTTCTATGCCGAGCTGGAATGGGGCTACGTATTCGCCTTTGTGATCTTCGTCATCGTAATGTTCATCCGGCCCGGGGGAATTCTGGGGAGACGCGCCTGATGGGCCTCGGGCTTTCGAATCGGCGCCACCGAGTCGGGGTAATCGCCGCCATCATATTGATCGCGCTGCCGTTCCTCGACTTCGGATTTGACTGGCTCGCCTATCCACTGCACATCATGGTGCTGATCCTGATCTGGTCATTTGCCTACACCAGCTGGTCGCTGATGGGGCGCTTCGGGCTTGTCTCGCTCGGTCACGGCGCATTTCTCGGCATGGGTGCGTATGGCACCGCGCTGCTGTGGAACTACGCCGGACTCTCTCCGTGGCTGGGTGTTCCGGCCTCGCTTTGCCTGGTAGCGCTCGTCGCGATCGTGATCGGATATCCGTGCTTTCGCTTTCGAATCGTCGGCTACTACTTCGCCCTGGTGACCCTGGCTCTCTCGGAAATCGTGCGCCAGATCATCATGGCCACCCGCGACTACACCGGCGGCTCGCTCGGGTTCACCCCACACCCTTTGCCGTCCGATGCCTCGCTGCCCGATCAGATCGTCGCGCTGCAGTTTCCCCACCGGGAAGTGTTCTACTTCATCGCGCTGGTGACCTGGGCGGTCGGGCTCTACATCTGGTATCGGGTCGAACGCTCGATGGATCGCTACGCGCTCGAGACCATTGCCGAGGACGAGGACGCGGCGGCTTCGGTTGGAGTGTGGGTGACGCGCGAGAAGCTGAAGATCACTGTTCTCAGCGCGGTCATGACCGCGTTCGCGGGAGCGCTCTTTGCGCAATATCAGATGTTCATCGCGCCCGATACGGTGAGCGGCATCTTTATCTCACTGCAGATCGTTTTCGCCGTCGTCGCAGGCGGGGTCTTCGTGGCGCTCGGTCCGACGGTCGGTGCGGTAATCACCATCGTGCTCTCCGAGACTCTGCGCATTGCGGTCGGCGTCAAGATGGTCGGCCTCGACACGACTCTCTACGGTGTCATGCTGGTGCTGTTCATCATCTTCTTGCCCCAGGGTATCCTCGGGGGGATCCTCGAGTGGATTTCGCGCCGTACCCGGGCGGTCACGTCGCAAGCCGGAAAGGCGGCGGCCGCGGACTGAAGGTCCGCGGATGGAAGCGATGTCGCTCGAGGACCTGCGCCGCTCGCGCGAGTGCCTCAGCACGCCGCTTGATGGCAAGCCCGAAGCGCGGAAAGCGGGTTTCGCGATGGCCGAATGATGACGCCTGGCAGGTGAATACCGAAGGGTGTTGACCAGACCATTCGGGGCTGCGTGCTCTGGTCAGGAAATTGCCCCGCCGCCTCGCAGTGCTCGAAGCGACAGTGGCTTGAGTGGCTTGCGCTGGGGGGCGGGCCGGAGCCTCCAAGCTCCATTCGCATATCGGTAGAACAATCGCCCCGATCCCCCCTGCCTCATCCCACTCGCTTCACATCCCGGCTTTGCCGAATCCCAGCGACCGTGGGCGTGTCCACCTGATGTCGATGCCAAAACCTGCCCACCCGGAGTCGAGCGGGCCCTCAAGCACTCCCACCCGAAACAACCGTTCCGATCAGCTCAGCGTCCTCGAGCCGTTCCAACTGCACCGAGACGGGCTTACCGTCCGCGATCGGAGCAGAGGAAATGCAGCGAACCCTGAGGTAGTTGTCAGTCCACCCGCGCGTTTCGACAGCATTCGCTCTCGGGGCGAACTGGCGGTATGTGCCCTGCCCCACCTCGGCAAGGACCTCGACGACCTCTCCAAGATGGACGCTTTGCGCAGCCTCGGTCTTCACCGCCGAGAGGCGCTTCAGGGCTCGGGTGCGCCGCTTCTTCACCTCGCCGGGTACTTGTCCGTCGAACCCGGCGGAGGCCGAGCCCGGCCGATTGGAATAAGTGAAGGGATGAATATAGGTGACGGGGAGCTCGACGAGCAGATCGAAGGTGTCCTGAAAGTGGGAGTCGCTCTCGCCCGGAAAGCCACAGATCACATCGCTCCCGATACCACAGCCCGGGATCCGGTTCGCGATCCGCTCGACCAGCGATCGAAATCCGGCGGCCGAGTAGCGCCGCCCCATTCGACGCAGGATCTCGTCGTTGCCGCTTTGAAACGGAATATGGAAGTGACGGGCAAACTTTCGCTCGCTGGCCATCAGGTCGATGAGCTCCTCGGAGATCGAGGCGGGCTCGATAGAGCTCAGCCGCAAGCGCGAGAGCCCGGGGAGCCGAAGCAAACGACGGATCAGATCCGACAGCAAACGTCGCCCGTCAAGATCCATTCCGTAATCGCCAAGATGGACCCCGGTCAGCACGACTTCAGAGTAACCGGCATCGAGAAGCCGCTCGACCTGGACGACCACGTTCGGGAGTGCTCGACTACGAGACCGCCCACGGGTTTGGGGGATGATGCAAAAAGCGCAGGCCTCGTCACAACCCTCCTGGATCTTGACGAAGGCACGGCTTCGCTCCGTCATCTCCGCGATCGGCACCTCGAGAAACGTCCTCGCGTCCTCGATAGGCGAAACGGCGAGCCGAGCTGCCCCGGGGGGGGCCGCGCGCTCGATCTCCTCCGCGATTCGCTCCCGGTCGGCGGCTCCAATGACGAGCGAAACGCCCTCGATGGCCGCAAGCTCATGCGGAGCACGCTGAGCATAACAACCGGCCACCACGATACGGGCACCGGGATGTCGGGAGTGTATCCGACGTATCGCCTTGCGAGCCGCCGCATCAGCCTGAGCCGTCACGCTGCAGGTGTTGACCACGAAGACGTCGGGCTCCGCGCTCCGGTCAACCGTCTCGAACCGTGCGCTCGCCTGCAGCAGGGTCCGCAGACTTTCGGTGTCATACTGGTTCAGCCGGCATCCAAAGGTCGTAAACGCAACCTTGGTACACCCCGCGCCGATGCTCGCCTCGGAGTCTGTTCGCTCTCGTTCGCAACTCTCGGTCTTCATGAACCTACCCGCCGCCCCGTCTGGCTCCGGTCCCGCTCCGAGACGGGAACCCGAGGCGATCTGCTATAGTTCGGGCCATTGTCAGTCGACGCCCTTCGTCTCCCTGCATCGATATGAGCGAGTTCCCCGACAAGATTGGCAAGTACGAAGTCGTGGAGGAAATCGGCCGAGGCAGCATGGGTACGGTGTACTCCGCGCACGACCCGTTCTCCAACCGCCTCATCGCAATCAAAGTCGCTCATCCGGAGCACCTCAGCCGAGCCCTGGAGGGACCGCGCTTTCGCAAGCTTTTCTTCAACGAGGCCCATGCCGCCGGGATCCTCGAGCACCCGAACATTTTACGCGTCTATGACGCCGACATGGACGGTGAGCTCTGTTATATCGCCATGGAGTACATACACGAGGCGTCTACCCTGGATCCCTTCTGTCAACCCGAGTGGCTGCTTCCCGTCCATGAGCTGGTCGGGATGATGTACAAGCTTGCCAAGGCGCTCGACTACGCGCATCGCCACGGCGTCGTTCACAGAGACATCAAGCCAAGCAACATCCTGATCACAGAGGAACGTGATATTCGTCTCGCGGACTTCAGCATCGCCATGATCAACCGTCCCGATCATGTTGCCACCCAGTTCTCGGGCTTTCTCGGCTCGCCCCTCTACATGTCGCCGGAGCAGATCAACGAGGAGACCCTGGGACCTCGAACCGACATTTTTTCCCTCGGGGTCGTCCTGTATCAGCTGCTCAGTGGACAGCATCCCTTTCGGGCCGATAATTTGACTGCCATTGCGAGAAAGATCACCCGGGAAGCGCCACGGCCGCTGATCGAGTTTCGCGGCGACCTTCCGAGACCTCTCCTCGACATCTTGCAACGCATGCTCGAGAAGTCCCCGGACGCGCGATACACGAACGGACTCGAGCTTGCCGCCGACCTCGCGCTCATCTTCGACGATCTCGAGGCCGTGCACGACGAGGACGACTTGCAGCAGAAGTTTGGTTCGATCAAGCACCTCGGCTTCTTCAAGGGCTTCACGGACTCTGACATATGGGAGCTGATACGCGCGTGCAGCTGGCAGACGTATCCTCCAGGAAGCACCATCATCAAAGAGGACGGCGAGGACAACTCCTTGTTCATTCTTCTTTTTGGTGTGGCTACCGTCATCAAGAACGGCCGGGAGCTGCATCAGCTCCAGTCCGGTGACTGCTTCGGTGAAATGGGATACCTGGGCAAGACGCGCCGCACCGCGACGGTCGCGGCTCGCTCCGAGGTCTCGTTGATGAAAGTCAACGCGTCTACCATCGACAATGCACCCGAGACTACGCAGCTTCGATTTCACAAGGTCTTTGTACGCACCTTGATCGAGCGGCTCTCCGGCACGACCGCGGCATTGAGTCAGCTGAGCGCGTTGTGAAAGCCCTGTCCACAAGCGTCCGGCGCCGACCGATTCGCCCCCTTGGAGCCAGCCGTGCTTCTCACCAGGAAGGCACGCCGGCGATCTCCGGCCTCCCGGGGGTCCGAGGAAGCCGCGCCCCGTCGACGATAGCGCGGATCGCAACCGTCTGGGCAACGCTGGCGATGAGCAGCGCCGAGGCACTCCCTGCCGGCACCGTGGTCTCGGACGAGACCCTGTGGCTGGTCGTGTTCGGCCTTCTCGTCTGCCTGCTCGCGGGCATCGGCCTGGGTATGTGGCTCTCGCGACGCAATCGGGGAACGACGTCCGACAACGTCCGGAACGGACCTCTGGAAAGCGGCTCTCCACACCAGGAAGAGCCGCCCGGAAGGCCGGCAGACAGTGGGCTTGCCGATGAGGAGACCACTCCGGTGGGTGTGCTCGGCTACCTCGAAGGAGAAAGTCCGGCAGCCGCCTCTTCCTCCCCCCATCCGATAACCCGGGTCACCTTCCGGATCGGGCGCTCGTCACGCAACGACCTCTGCCTGAGGGATGCCTCGGTTTCTCGACAGCACGCCGAGATCCGAATGGATCGGACGGGAACGTTCACCATCGTAGATCTCGAATCGATGAACGGCGTCTACGTCAATGACACTCGGGTGCACGCCCAGCCGCTCCAGGAAGGCGACCGGATAGATCTCGGGGACATACGTCTCACGTTCACTTTCGAGATCCCCGGGCATGGCGAAGACGAAACCCTCGCGGTCTCTTACCCCGATGGCGGCACCGTTCTGGACGTCGACTTCTCCGATCGTGTGAAGAGCTCGCGCGCCACTGCAAGTAGACCGGGTGGGTAGGCAAGACGAGGGAGCTGACAGGGCGAGAAGGACTACCGTGCCGGCCGTGCATGGACGCATGGGTCGCACTCTCCTCAGACAAGGAGCGCACCGATCGCCCCTTCGCCTCACAACCGCCTCTCAGACTCTTCTGGCCGACCAATCCCTCGCGATCCAGGCGTCCAGCTGATGCAAGGCGTCGGGACATAGGCGCACGCTGAGCATCCAGCCGGCTGCCACCCCCACCCAATCGGCCAGGATATCGGCCCACTCGAAGTGACGGGTCTCGGTCTGACCCTGAAGCACCTCGAGCAACCCGCCGAGAACCGAGAGTGCGATCGCCCACCCCGCCCGACCTCCGGCAGTGGCCCGAACCTGAGCATACCACCCCATGGCCAGCGAATAGCTCAAAGCGTGCCCGACCTTGTCGTTCAGCCCACCGGCGGCCGGCACCATCTGAGCGGGCACCAGGGAGAGCACCACAATCACCCCGACCATGGCCAGACCCACCGTCTCCCACAGGGGTCGCAGCCGCCAGCGGCGGCTCAGCTCGGAATTTCTCATCGACGCTCGTCCTCCCTCTCATCCGAGAGCCGGCAACATCTCGAGCCGAACTCTCTTCTATTCACCCGAGGCCGATCGGGACGCCGCACCATCTAGAGGCACCACGAGACCGGGCGGGAGCGCTATGGGCTCCCGCCCGACGTCCAGCTCAGCACCCAGCCCGGCTCGAGCCGAGTGGCCGCCAGCGCCTCGCAATAGGCCACTCCCGGGATAGCGGCGAGCCGGTCCCCAGCATAAACGAGAGGAATGTGAAATCGGTCCCAACGTGGAATGTCTGCCTCCCGCAGCAGCGCCTTGACACTCTTGGTCATTCCTCTTCCGGCAACTCGCATCCGTTCCCCTCCCCGGCGAGCCCGCACGCTGAAGGGAATGTCCTTCGAGCGCACGATGCTCAGTCCGCGACCTACCCCGCGGGCGGCGCGCAGCACGCCCCCTCCGCAAGGCACCGGTGAGGGAGGAACCCACACCATCGACGCCACGACCGGAGAGACCGGCTCAGGCCGAGCGGCATAGACCCGATCCCGATGGAACCGAGCCACCCCGCCGCGCCACCGGATCTCCTTCGCCGATCCGGGCTCGTGACCCCTGATGGCTGCAACCAGCCGGATCGTTTCCTGGCATCCGGGCAAAGGAACGCCTCTGAGTCTCAGCCAGAATCTGATGGCGTTCCGAGCCCGGGCCTCTTCGAAGCGAGATAACCGAACGACGGACAGGGAGCCATCGCCGCCACCCCGAACAGTCTCCAGATCACGCTTGGCCAGCTCGTCGAGCAGCCCCGACGCCTCCCTCTGGAGATCCGCGATCCGGGCAAGCACCACCGGCGCCGCCGGCCACGGTGTCAGCGCCGGCAGCACCCGGTGCCGAATAAAGTTGCGGCGATGCGCCTCGTCTTCGTTGCTCGGATCGCGACACCCGCCGGCGCCCGCGCGCACGCCGTACTCGCGCAAAAGCCGCCGTGGCAAGCGCAGACAAGGCCGGCCGAGCCACCCTTCCCCTAGACGACGCAGCTCCGGCATTCCGGAGAGCCCGCGTACCCCCGCGCCCCGGAAAAGACGCAGTAAGACCGTCTCCGCCTGGTCGTCCTGGTGGTGCGCCAAGAGCAGTAGATCTCCCGGCCCGACCAGGCGGGAGAACGCCCGGTACCGCTCGCGCCGGGCCCGACCCTCCGGATCTTCCTGCCCGGTGCCATCAATCTCGACCACCAGGCGGTGCAATGGAACGTGCCAACCCCGGCACTTCCGCGCTACGAACGACTCCCATGCACTGGCTTCAGGCTGCAGCTGATGGTTGACGTGCACGCAGGCGACCGGTGCGGGAAGGTCTGGACGGAGCGCCGCGATGACCGCGAGTAACGCCATCGAATCCGGCCCCCCACTGCAGGCGACCCAATAGCGGCGAGCGCTCGGCCACGCGCGAATAGAATCGAGCACGGTGGACGGCACCTCGTCGCATCGTCGCACTGGAACCGTCCGGCTCAATCCTCGAAAACTCCGTAACTCATCAGTCGCTCGTAGCGCTGCTCCAACAGTGTCGGGATCGGCAGACGTTCCAGGGCGGCCAGCTCCTCGACCAGAGCACTCTTCAATCGCTCTGCCGTCTCTTCCGGATTGCGATGGGCACCGCCGAGCGGCTCCTCGACGATTCGATCCACCAGCCTCAGCTCGAGAAGCCGGGAGGAAGTGATCCCGAGAGCCCGGGCCGCCTCCGCTGCCCTGTCGGCGCTCTTCCAGAGAATCGTTGCACATCCCTCCGGAGAAATGACCGAGTAGATCGCGTACTCGAGCATCACGGTACGGTCTCCGGCGGCAATGGCGAGAGCCCCCCCAGAGCCGCCCTCGCCAATGATCGCTGCAACGACAGGGGTACGCAGCCGAGACATCGTCAGCAGGCTGTGTGCGATCGCTGCGCTCTGACCACGTTCCTCCGCCCCTATCCCGGGATAGGCACCGGGGGTGTCGACAAATGTCAGGACCGGCAGACCAAAGCGCTCCGCCATCTTCATCAGCCGCTGGCCCTTCCGATAGCCCTCGGGCCTTGGCATCCCGAACTGGCGGCGCAGCTTTTCCTTCGTATCCCGCCCCTTCTGATGACCAAGCAGGACGACCGGGCGGCCATCCAGACGCGCCACCCCTCCTACAATGGCCGGATCATCGGCAAACGTTCGATCCCCATGCAGCTCCTCGAAATCGGTGAATATGTGGGCAACGTAGTCGAGCGTATAAGGACGCAGCGGGTGACGCGCGGTCTGCGCGATCTGCCAAGGATCGAGCGCGGCAAAAATACTCTCGGTCAACGCCCGGCTCTTCGCTTCCAACCGGCTGATTTCCTCTTCGATATTGACATCGGAGTCGGTGCCGAGGCGCTTCAGCTCCTCGATTTTCGCTTCGAGCTCCGCAATGGGCTGCTCGAATTCGAGATAGTTGAGATTCATCCACTCGGTCACCGCTTCACTCCTGCCAGCAACCCATCCGGACCCGCGAACGGGGAGGCCGTCCTCGTTCGCCGTCCTGATCCAGCGCCCACGCCGTCACGCCTCGAGAGCTCGTGAAGGGGTCGGGTCGCGTCGAGGCTCTCTCGCCGCGCCTCAGAGTGAGTACTGAAGCCGCACGCTATCGCTGCCGGCAAGGTCACGCAGCCCAGCCAGCAGCTCGTCGCACGGCCGGACCTGCCAATCGGCCCCCAGCGTAATGCCGGCCATGGCCCGTGCACCATCGTATTGGATCTTCACCATCGTCGTCCCGTTTCGATAGGGCTGCAGAACATCGGCCAGGCGGTCCAAGAACGACCCATCCGTGCTCGTTTGATGAAGCGTGATAGAAAGGCATTTGGCGAATTGCGCCCGCGCACTCTCCAGATCGTAGAGGCTCTGAACGCTCATCGAAGGCGACGAGGTCATCTCATCGACGTTGACTTCTCCCGCCACCACGACGATTCGATCCTTCGCCATCTGGTTTCTGACCCGGGCAAACACATCGGAATAGATGACCGCTTCCAGACGCCCGGTACCGTCGTCCAGGGTAGCTATCGCCATCTTCCCTCGCCGGCTGTTGAGAATCCGGAGCGTCAGAATGAGCCCCGCGCAAATCCGAGTTTGCCCCACGGCGTTCGACATATCCGAGAGCCGCCCGTGGACGAAACCCTCCAGCTCGGAAAGATAACGGGAAATGGGATGCCCACTGAGATACAGGCCAAGGGTTTCCTTTTCGCCAGTCAGAAGAATCGACTCCTCCCACTCATGGCCTTGCCGGGAATCGAAAAACGGATTGTCCGACGGCCCGCCGGGCTGAGCGCCGGCCCGGCCCGGCGCACTGCGGCTCGATACGACCCGCGCGGGAGCCACTGCCGCCATCACCCCCCCGAACATGTCGTCCTGCCCTGCCTGTGAGGCACGCTCGTGCTGCTCCGCGGCCTGGATGGCCTCCCCGAGCTGCGCCATCAGCCCTGCCCGTGTCTCCCCCAGCGCATCGAGGGCACCAGAACGGATGAGCGCCTCGTAGGCCCTGCGATTTACCTTCCGGGAATCCACCCTGCGGCAGAGCTCGTAGAGATCGGGGTACACACCGGCAACGTGGCGCTCTTCGAGAAGTGCCTCGACCGCCGCCTTTCCCAGCCCCTTGATCGCCCCTAGCCCGTACCGGATGGTTTCGGACCCGGCGGCCGAGAAACGGTAATCGCACACGTTTACGTCCGGGGCTTCGATTTGCAGACCCATCGCCCGACACTCGTCGATGAAGACCACGACCTTCTCGGTGTGGTCCATGTCCGCGGAGAGCACGGCGGCCATGAAGGCGGCCGGACAATGCGCCTTCAACCACGCTGTCTGGTAGGCGAGCAGGGCGTATGCAGCCGAATGCGACCGATTGAAGCCGTAGCCGGCAAACTTCTCCATCAGGTCGAATATATGGGAGGCGGTCTCTTCCTCCACCCCACGCAGCTTAGCGCCGCTCAAAAACACCGCACGCTGCTTCGCCATCTCCTGGGGCTGCTTCTTCCCCATCGCCTTGCGCAGGATGTCCGCCCCTCCGAGACTGTAGCCGGCCAGCACCCGTGCGATCTGCATCACCTGCTCCTGATAGAGGATGACGCCGTAAGTGGGACGAAGGATTGGCTCCAGATCGGGATGGGGGTAGATGACCGGTGCCCGCCCGTGCTTGCGTTCGATGAAATCGTCCACCATGCCGCTTTGCAGCGGCCCGGGCCGAAACAGTGCCACCAGAGCAATGACGTCCTCGAAACAGTCGGGCTGAAGACGATGTATGAGCTCCCTCATCCCCCGTGACTCGAGCTGAAAGACCGCCGTGGTCTCCGCACGCTGAATCAGCTCGTAAGCCTTCGTGTCGTCGGTGGGCAGGGTGGCAAGATCGATTCGGGGCTCGCCCGTTCGATCCCGTTCTCGATTGATCGTGTCCACGGCCCAGTCGAGGATTGTGAGCGTACGCAGTCCCAGGAAATCGAATTTGACGAGCCCGACCGCGGCAACATCATCCTTGTCGAGCTGGGTGACGAGCCCACCCCCGTGCACCGAGTAGAGTGGGGTGTAGTCGGTTAGCGGCCCCGGAGCGATCACTACCCCCCCGGCATGCTTACCCGCGTTTCGCGCGATGCCTTCGAGCGACCGAGCCAGATCGATGAGAACACGGACCTCCTCTTCTTCCTGGTAACGCGCCCCGAGGGACTCTTCCTGCTCGAGGGCCCGATCGAGCGTCATTCCCAGCTCGAACGGAATGAGCCTGGCGAGTTGGTCGACATATCCGTAGGGATGCCCGAGGACCCGACCCACATCGCGCACGACGGCACGAGCCGCCATCGTACCGAACGTGATGATCTGCGACACCCGGTCCGAGCCGTAACGCGAGGCCACGTATTCAATGACTCGATCACGTCCCTCCATGCAAAAGTCGATGTCGAAATCCGGCATGGACACCCGTTCCGGATTGAGAAAGCGCTCGAAAAGCAGGTTGTAGGCAATCGGGTCCAAATCGGTGATGCGCAAAGCGTAGGCGCACAACGACCCCGCTCCGGATCCACGCCCCGGACCGACCGGAACGCGATTCTTCCGTGCCCAGTCGATGAAGTCGGCCACGATGAGGTAGTAGCCGGAGAATCCCATGCCGGTGATGACTTCGAGCTCGAATCGAAGCCGCTCGTAGTAGAGAGGGCGTTGTCGGTCCCGTTCCTCGGCAGCCGGAAACAGTACTTCAAGGCGTTCTTCCAGACCGTCCCGGCAGTGGTCCTCGAACCAGTCATCGGCCGAGCGCCCCCCGGGGACCGGAAACTCGGGAAGAACGTCCTCTCCCAATCTGAGCTCGACGTTGCAGCGCCGGGCGATCTCGATCGTGTTCTCTACCGCCTCCGGAAGGTCCGCGAACAGCTCTGCCATCTCCTCCGGTGAACGCAGAAATTGCTGCTCGGTGTACAGCCGTGGCCGCCGGGGATCTGCGAGCGTGCGTCCTTCGTGAATACACACCCGAGCCTCATGCGCCTCGAAGTCCTTTCTCTCGATGAAACGCACGTCGTTCGTTGCAACCACCGGCACTTCGTGCCGACAGGCCAGCTCCACGGTGCGAAAGATGAACTCCTCCT
>Ga0114931_10007828_pt1 | contig 13010 bp, 8 predicted proteins | sample 2SBtaG_FD_89579 | JGI IMG/M metagenome (GOLD analysis project Ga0114931, IMG submission 89579) | Deep subsurface microbial communities from Kolumbo volcano to uncover new lineages of life (NeLLi) - 2SBTROV14_V59a metaG | ecosystem: Environmental > Aquatic > Marine > Volcanic | place: Kolumbo... | reverse complement strand
TGTCGGCGGAGCCCTCTTCGCAGGATATCGCGCAGGTCTCTGTCGTCAGAGGCGGCGCAAAAGCCATAGGCTTTAACCGCAGCGGCGGTTTTCTGATGAATACGGTCAGCAAGTCGGGCACCAACGAGTTCAAGGGTGAAGTCGGTTACAAGGTGCAAACGGCAGGACTGACAGGCAGTCGTGACAGCGGTGATACGCCGGTCGAATTTGACGAAGACCAGAGCTGGACAACCGTGAATGTCGGTGGCCCGATTATTAAAGACAGGTTGTTCTTTTATACGTCCTACTACCGGCCGGAATCGGATCGCTCCAACACTGCGAACGCCTATGGCAGCGTGCCCAATTTCGACAGTACGCGGGACGAGTTTTTTGGCAAACTGACGTTTTCACCAACGGATGCCATTCTGCTCGACGCGAGTTACCGCACATCCGACCGCTCGGTCCACAACCGCGGTGTCGGCGCTTTTGAAGCTGCCTCGACTTCTTCGGGTGACGAGGCGTCGTTTGATGTTGCAATCATCGAAGCCTCGTGGATCGTTAGTGATGAAAGTTCATTGAACTTCAAGTTCACGGACTTTCAAAACGATACCTCGTCGCGTCCGGACACACTGTTCAACTTCCCGATTTCTGAAGGCGACTCACTGAATATCGCCGCCCTTGATCAGCAGGGCCTGTTTCTCGTGCCACAGTCAACGGGTGGCGCTGATCCGGCCTTTGACGCATTCGCGCAGCCGCTTATCGACCAATACGGTTTTCTTGACAATGGTGTCGCCACTGGCGGCGGTAATGTGGGTGGTGCGAGCACGATAAACGATCAGGATTTTTCAAGGACGAGTTACGAGATCGGCTTCGATCAACTGATCTACGCCGGGGACATGACGCACGATATTCATATTGGTTACCAATACCAGGAAATTGAAGAGGACCTTGCGAGGCTTTCGAACGGTTGGGGGGTCATCAGCGTACCGGGTGGTAATGACACCACCAGCGCCGGGGATCCGATCTTCTTCGAGGCTCGCATCAACCAGATGAGTCTTATTGACACCAGCGGTGGCAATCTCATTCCGCCGGTGATCAATTCCAGAGCGGAGCTGCAGAGCTTTGAGATTAACGATTCGATCGAGATGGGTGACTGGACCTACAACGTCGGTGTGCTCATCAGCGACGACGTACTTTTCGGACAAGGTCTGGCCAAGGAGCCGAACAACCCGATTACCGGGCTCACACCATCACCGGGCACGCGTTACAAGATGTACGAAGTTGACTGGAAAGACATGATTCAGCCACGCCTCGGCGTGAATTGGGACTACTCGGACTCAGCCTCCGTCTATGTCAACTACGCTCGATACAATCCGTCGGCTTCATCGCTGGCAAGAGCGGCCTCCTGGGACCGAAATTTGCGGCGTACGATCGACGTTCAGTTCGATGCTAATGGAGATTTCCTGGCCATCGACCCGGTCCGCTCATCGTCCGGCAAGGTGTTTCAGAAGGGTCTGGATCCGCGCGGTATTGACGAATATCTCGTCGGCTGGACGAAAGACGTTTCGGGTGATCTGGTTGTCAGGGCGCATGTGCGCTATCGCAAGGGCGAGCATTTCTGGGAAGACACCAACAACAACGCCCGTTCGAGGTTCCTGCCACCACCGGGGATTCCGACCGAAGACTATGTTCCGAATCTTGGAAGCTCTTCAACACCCGGCACCATTCGTTCTGAGATCGGCGGTTCATCCTACGTCATTGCCGAGCTTGACGGCGCCTTTACCAAGTACTGGGAGGGAAGTATCGAGGCCGATTACAATGTCGACAAGTTGACCATCACCGGCTCTTATGTCTGGAGCCATTACTACGGTAACTTCGACCAGGATAATTCCACGACCACCAACGATGCCAACACCTTCATCGGCTCCTCGTTCATCGCCGACGGTGCGGGTCGACAGCTCTGGAATTTCCGTGAGGGCAATCTCAAGGGAGATCGACGCCACATGTTCAAAGTTTACGGCTCCTACGAATTCGACTGGAATGCCCGGGCCGGCGCATTCTTTGTATATCAGTCGGGTCAGCCATGGGAGGCATGGGATGTGGAGGTCTATCGTAATCTGACCGGTAGTTCGAGTGACACCAGCCGCTTCGCAGAACCCGCAGGTTCGCATACGACGCCGACACACTGGCAGCTTGACCTGAATTACACGCAGAATTTCCGGATCTTTGGAGACCAGAATATTCAGTTGCGAATCGATGCCTTTAATGTGTTCGATAAGCAGACGGGCTATAACATTAAGAACAAGCGAAACAGTGCTGGCTTTGGAACGCCGCGTAGCTTCTTTGATCCGCGTCGCTTCCAGGTGGCTGTGAAATACCAGTTCTAAGCCGGAACTGAAATTCAGTAGAGTGTGTACTGAACGTGCGCCATGCGCCTGCCGAATCCCGTCCCCCGGGCAAGGCAGGAGCATGGCGCATTTTTCTGTAACGGGTGCGCAGGTCACGACCTCACACTACAAACAGCGACACCCAGAGCGCTTGAGCGGATGATGCGATACGGGCGGGTCAGCGGCGTACTGGCAGCGGCAGTTTTGCTGCTGTTCACGGCTTGTTCCGGGCGCGGCGACCCGGACGCTGCGACGCGGCTGGTGTTAACGCAAATTGGCGCTGCCAACTACTATCGTATTGCGGCGCGCATTTTCGAGAACGAGACCCTGGGGCAGACGAAATACCTGACCTATTGGGGTGCGGGTGAGGACTTTCCCTCGCTCGGCATCGGTCATTTCATCTGGTTTCCCGACGGCGTCGACGCGCCCTTCGATGAGTCCTTTCCTGCGATGCTGCAATTCGTCAAGCAACACTCCGGTGAATGCTCATCAGTGCCGAACTGGCTCGATGACTTGCAGCCCTTCGCGGCGCCCTGGAGCAGCAAGTCGCAATTCGATGCAGAGCAGCAATCCGAGCGCATGATTCTGCTGCGGCAATGGCTCGCGGATACGGCGCCCGGGCAGGCGCGCTATATCGTCGCCAGCTTTCTTAAACGCTGGAACGCACTCGATTTGCCGGCGGCACAAAAGTCGCCCTTGACGCGACTGCTGCAGCGACTCGTGGCGACACCCCGGGGTTTGTTTGCCGTCGTTGATTACTACAACTTCAAGGGGCTTGGCAGTAACCCGAGAGAACGCTACCGGGGAGCAGGCTGGGGACTGGTGCAGGTACTCACCGATGTTTCAGAGGCAGCGGACACCACTGAGGCGACGGACCTTGTGAGCCGCTTTAGCAAGGCGGCTGCGGCACGCCTCGCCCGGCGCGTCGACAATGCACCGCCCGATCGAAATGAGGCGCGCTGGCTGCAAGGCTGGCAGGGCCGGGTGGCCGCCTACGAAGACGATGCGCAATTCAGCGAGACACCCGCAAGCCAGTTTCGCGTCACGCCCTATCTGCACAATCCATCCGCCACGTCGATGACGATTGTCTGGTTCTCGAAGCACGGCACAGCGGCGCATGTCACGCTGCGGGCCGGGGATGCCGGGACGGGGGATACCACACGAGAATTTGAATCCGCACCGGCCCGGGCGTGCGAGCTCGCTTACCAGCTGGCCGAATTCAGCAATCTTGAGGCTGCAGAAGATGTGCCGTACCGGCATGTCCTGAAAATTGACGGCCTGAGCCCGGGACAGGATTACCGTTACGAGGTGCGGCAGGACGGTGAGCAGAAGAGCGGCGCGTTTCACACGCCGGGAGCGGATGACCGCGCGATTCGTTTTATGGTTTACGGCGACAGCGAAACCGAGCCGGAGTCGAGCGGCAAGAACGCCGCATGGTCGATTCCGGGTGACGAGACGTCCACGCGCAACTACCTCGTTGATCAGACGGCGGGCTATGCCGCCAATCTCGACATCATCGCCAGCCGCAAGCCTGATTTCATCGCGATCGCCGGTGATCTCGTGCAGTCGGGTGGCGAGCAGCGCGACTGGGACGAGTTCTGGCGACACAATGCGCGCCTCGGCGCGACCATTCCGATCGTGCCGGCCGCCGGCAATCACGACTACTACGGCGGTCCGGGGGATCTCGGTGGCTACAGCAACCCGGCGACGCGGCGCGCGATCGGCAAATTCCGCGCGTATTTTCCGGGACAAACCTACTACGCACTCGACTACGGCCCGGCCGTTGTGATTGTCATCGATGCCAACAACGGCGTTCCCGAGCGCTCGGGCAAGGACACCAACTGGTACCTGCAGGGTGTGGCAAGCGGCGGGCCGGCGCCGGCCTGGGAACCGGATTCCGTGCAGGCCGCGTGGCTCGAAGCAACGCTGAAGCGGGCGCAACAGGAAAAGCCGTTCACATTCGTGCTGTTTCATCCACCACCGTATTCCTCCGGTGTTCATGGCAGGTCACCCGGCGTTGCCGAGGGGGAAAATTTTGCCTCCGGGATACCGTTGCGGCGATTGACACCCATGTTCATGCGCTACGGCGTTACGGCTGTGTTCAACGGCCATGACGAGCTGTATGAACACTCGGTCATCAACGGCAAAGAGCGGCGCGCGGATGGCAGCGAGGTCGATCACACGCTGCACTTTTTTACCGTCGGCATTGGCGGCGACGGCCTGCGCGGCCCGGACCCTGATGTCGACAATCCCCGGCGTGTGTTTCTCGCCGATGCGGATGCGGCGGAAGTCTTCGATGCCAACGGCATACTGCTCGATGGCGGCAAGCACTATGGCCACGCCGAGGTGAATTTGAGCGCCAGGGACGATGGCACATGGCAGGCACGCATCGATCCCGTGTATGTCTTCCCGGTGATGAATGCGGACGGCACGCTGCTGCGCTTCGATCGCCGCATCTATGACGATGTCGCTGTCATCGAAGGTCGTCATGACGATTAATATTGGCGCGATCGATGCTTTCATTGTGGTCGCCTACATGCTGGCGGTACTGGCCTTCGGTATCTGGATCGGGCGTGGCGGGCACTCTTCTGCCGACTATTTTCTGGGTGACCGTTCTCTGCCCTGGGGTGCATTGCTGTTGTCGATCGTTGCGACCGAGACGAGCACCGTCACCTTCCTGAGTATCCCCGGACTGGCGGCAGCCGCGGGCGGCAATATGACCTTCCTGCAGATTACGATCGGCTATATCGTCGGCCGGACATTCGTGATTTTCTTTTTATTGCCACTGTACTTTCGCGGCCAGCCGTTTACCGCCTACGAGGTGCTGGAATCGCGCTTCGGCAAACTCAGCCGCCGTATCGTGTCGAGCCTTTTCTTGCTGACGCGCAATGCCAGCGATTCGCTGCGTCTTTTCCTGACCGCGCTGGTCTTGCAAATTGTTCTCGGACTCGATCTCACCGTCAGCGTGATTTTTATTGGTGCCGTGACAATACTCTATACGTTTATTGGTGGCGCCAAGTCGGTGATCTGGAACGACTGCGTCCAGTTCGTGGTTTATATGCTGGGAGCCGCGGCGGCCGCTTTCATTATCGTCCGCGAGACACCGGGTGGCTTCACGGCATTGCAGCAATTCGCGAGCGACGCGCACAAACTGCAGGTCTTCGATTTTGATTTCAGCCTGGTCAAGCCGGGCATGACATTCTGGGCCGGCCTCGCCGGCGGCGCCTTCCTGACCGCGGCGACACACGGGACGGACCAGATGATGGTGCAACGCTACCTGTCTGCGAGGAACCGCGCCGACGCGTCGCTCGCGCTCGGCATCAGCGGTTTTATCGTGATGTTGCAGTTCGCCGTATTTCTGCTCATCGGTGTCGGCCTTGCAAACCTCTTCCACACGGGCGGCAGCGCATCGCTGGCGGCGGGCCTGAAGAACGACCAGCTACTGGCCTATTTCATCGTCAACTACATGCCGGTTGGACTACTGGGGCTCACGCTGGCCGCGGTGTTCGCGGCCGCCATGTCGACATTGTCGAGCTCACTGAACTCCTCGGCGGCCGCACTTATTAACGATATCTGGCTGCCGCTGCGAAAAGTGAAACCCGACGAGCAAACGGTCTTCGCGGCCGGGCGCGTCGCGACCGTGGCATTCGGACTCCTGCAAATCGCTATCGCCGTCGCTTTCGGGGTGCTCGCGACCGACGGCAGTATTGTCAGTAATGTTCTGAAAATCAGCGGCTTCGCAGCGGGTCCGGTGCTGGGCTTGTATTTCCTCGGCGTGTTCGCGCCGCGTGTCCGCCAGCGCGCGGCGCTCGCGGGTTTCATTGCCGGGGTCGCCAGCTTGTCGACGATCGCCTACTCGACGCCTGTACACTGGGCCTGGTATGCGCTGATCGGCTCGCTCTCGACATTGATCGCCGGCAAGCTGGCGCACTGGGTGCTTGACCGGGGTAGCGATAACGATGAGTGATGACATTCTTGACGAATTGGCCGGCATCGTCGGCGAGCGCCGCATCGTGGCAGGTGCCGCGGTCGCCGCGCGCGAGTTTCCCTGGGAAACGCACGCATCCTGCAACGCCAAAGCGATTTTCTTGCCGAAGTCCACGGAAGAAGTGGCCGCCATCATGCGGGCGTGTCATCGCGCCGGGCAGAGCGTTGTGCCGTTTGGTGGCACGACCAATCTCGTGCAGGGCTGCGCGACGACGGCCGATGACATCGTGCTGTCACTCGAGAAGATGAACGCAATCGAAGAGATCGACAGCGGCGCTCGCACACTCACCGCGGAAGCCGGAGTAACGCTGCAGGATGCGCAGGACGCCGCGGACCGCGAGGAGCTGTTCTTCCCCGTCGATTTCGGCGCGCGCAGCAACTGCCAGCTCGGCGGCATCGTGTCGACGAATGCCGGCGGCACCAAGGTCATTCGTTATGGCATGACCCGGGATACGGTGCTGGGCCTCGAAGCGGTGCTTGCAGACGGCACGCTTGTCTCGTCGATGAATCGCTACATCAAGAATAACTCCGGTTTCGATCTCAAGCAGTTGTTCATAGGCAGCGAAGGTGCGCTCGGCATCATCACGCGGGTCGTGTTCCGGCTGCGACCGAAAGCAACGTCACACAATGTCGCGTTGCTGGCCTGCGATTCGTTCGAGCAGGTGCTGGAGATTCTCGCATCGGCCGGCAAGGCGCTACCCGATACGCTGACCGCGTTTGAAGTCATGTGGAATAGCTTTTACGAGATTGCCGTGGAGCCAGAGGGCAGGCTGCCCACGCCGATCGAACCCGGTGCCGGCTTCTACGTCATTGTCGAGTCGATGGGCGTCGATGCCGTGCACGACTCTGCTGCCTTTGAAGCGATGCTCGGGGCACTGATGGAAAAGGAGCTGCTGGTCGATGGCACGATCGCCAAGTCCGACCGCGAGCGCGAAGAGATCTGGGCGATTCGGCATGAAGTCGAGCCGGTTATATCCACGGCGCACAATTTTGACGTCAGCTTGAGGAGTGCCGACGTCGGTCAGTATGTCGACGCTGTCGATGCCGGCATTTATGAGCACTATCCAGAGGCGCGGGTGATCGGATTCGGCCACCTCGGCGATAACAACGTGCACGTCTCGGTGCTGGGGCTTGAATGGGACGAGGCGACGATCCGCGACGTCGAGGATGTGGTTTACAGTCGCCTGGCACCCTTTGCCGGCGCTATTTCCGCCGAACACGGCATCGGCCTTGAGAAGCGTGCGTACCTGCCGATCAGCCGCTCGGCTGCCGAGATCGAACTGATGACTACCCTGAAGCGCACGCTGGACCCGATGAATATCCTGAATCCGGGCAAAGTGGTCGACGCAGCCGGAAAATGACGCGGCAGCTACTCACAAACGGCCGCATTTTCGATGGCGACAAGCTGCATGAGCAGGCTGCCCTCATCATCGATGGGGAGGCCATTGCCGGCATCGTGCCGGCCGCCGACGCACCCGCTGACGCCGATGTGGTCATTGATCTCGGTGGCAGGCTGCTCGCGCCTGGACTCGTCGATATCCAGGTCAACGGCGGCGGCGGTGTGCTGTTCAATGACGACCCGTCGCTCGGGGCTTTGCAGACGATCGCGGCGGCACACCGGCCGTTCGGCACGACGGTGCTGCTGCCAACCCTGATCACCGACAGTGTGGAGGTGATGCAGCGCGGCATCGACGCGGTGGCCATGGCGATAGAACAGGGTGTGCCCGGCATCGTCGGTATTCATCTCGAAGGACCGCACCTCAGTTCCACGTATCACGGCGTGCACGATGTCGCACGCATGCGGCCACTGGATGAGGATGCACTCAAGCTTTTGTGCTCGCTCAAAACCGGACGAACGCTGGTGACGCTGGCACCCGAAACCGTGCCTGCCGGGAGCATTGAAAGTTTGCGCGACGCCGGCGTCGTCGTTTTTGGTGGCCACAGTGCCGCGTCTTATGAAGAAACCCGTGCGGCACTGGATGCCGGTCTGGGTGGCTTTACGCATCTTTTTAACGCCATGACGCCGCTGAAAAGCCGGGCTCCGGGTATGGTCGGCGCGGCGCTCGAAGACGAGCGGAGTTATTTCGGCATTATTGCCGACGGCTATCACGTGCACCCGGCAACGCTGCGGCTGGCCGTCAGGGTCAAAACCACCGGCAAGGCGGTCCTCGTTACCGATGCGATGCCGTCGGTCGGTTCGAACGAAAAGAGTTTTAAGCTCTATGGCGAAACCATTCATGCCGCGGGCGGCCGTTGCCTGACGGCCGACGGCACGCTGGCGGGCAGCGATATCGGCCTCATCGAGGCTGTTCGCAATATGCGGCGCTTCGGCGGCGTTGACCGTTTTGAGGCGCTGCGCATGGCCTCACGCTATCCCGCGGAGTCGATCGGCCTCGGCGACAGTTACGGTAAATTGCAGCCCGGCTACCGTGCCAACCTGATCGAACTGGATGACGATCTCAAGCTTGTCGGCAGCTGGATCGCCGGCGAGCGCGTGGAGTACAGCTAGTGGATATCGTCATCCTCAAAGACAGTGACCAGGTGGCGGCTTACGGTGCCGCGCTTTTTCGCCGCTTGCTGCACGACAAGCCGGATGCCGTGCTCGGTCTTGCCACGGGTGGCACGCCGATCGCGCTGTACCGGCGCCTCATCGCCGACTACAGCGATGCCATGCTGTCGTTTCGCGAAGCGACGACGTTCAACCTGGATGAATACCTCGGCATCGATCCTCGCGACCCGCAAAGCTATCGTTCTTACATGCGACGCGAGTTGTTCGATCCTGTCGACATCGATATCGCGAACACCTTTCTTCCCGAATGTGCAGCGGGCGAGAATCCGCTCGATGTCGGCCCGCGATACGAGCAACTGATTCGTTCCAAAGGCGGCATCGACCTGCAAATACTCGGCATCGGCCAGAACGGTCACATCGGCTTCAACGAGCCGACCTCCAGCCTCGTCTCACGCACGCGCATCAAGACGCTGACGCGCGAAACACTAGCGGCCAATCGCCGCTATTTCGATGCTCCGGCGTTACAGCCGCAGCTTGCGATCACGATGGGTATCGCATCGATCATGGATGCCCGCGACATCGTGTTACTGGCGACCGGGTCCAGGAAGGCGGACGCCGTGCGCCAGTCCATCGAAGGGCCTGTGTCCTCGATGTGGCCGGCCTCGGCGCTGCAAATGCACGAACGCGTTACTGTTCTCCTGGACGATGCCGCCGCATCGCAACTGGCGCAACGCGATTACTACGACTGGGTACAGCAGCAGAAGCAAGAACTCCTGAATGAACGCGGCGGTGCCTGATGCGCTCAATCGTACAGGAGGAATGCAGCACGCCGTTTGATAAAGGCATCCAGTTCGTCCTGGTAGCCGGCCCTGATACTGGCGACGTCCTCGCCGCCGAGCAATGCGGCCAGCGCACCGGCATTGCCGAGCAGACGAATGTAGCGCCCGGTCTGCCAGCTATCCGGGTAGTCGATGAGCAGTTGCCGCGCGATGCTGAGCCCGGTCGTCACCGATTCGAAGCGCTGATAATAGGTGACAGTGACCTTAATTCCCTCGCAGGCTTCGTGGGCGTAGGTGCTCGCATCCGGTGTAAATGCGGTGGCCTCGAAGACGACGCCGGGCAGGGCGAGAGCGTTCAGGCTGCGCGCGAACGATTCACCGTCCAGCCAGGGCGCGCCGATCACCTCGAACGGTGTGGCCGTGCCGCGACCGACCGAAAGATTGGTCGTCTCGAGCAGACCAATGCCCGGGTACAGCAGCGCTTCGGTGAGACTGCGCATGTTGGGCGACGGATTGATCCAGGCAAGCCCGGTGGCGTCGAAGAACTCGCTGCGCTGCCAGCCGCGCATCGCAACGACCTGCAAATCGAGGTCGAGCCCGAGTTCATCATTGAACATGCGGGCCAGTTCGCCGACCGTCATGCCGTGGCGAATGGGCAGCCTGTGAAAGCCGACGAAGGACTGCAGATCTTCGTCGAGCACAGGCCCGGCAACAACGACACCATTGATCGGGTTCGGCCGGTCGAGAACGACAAAGCGCACGCCGTTGTCAGCCGCGGCGATCATGGCGTTACCCATGGTCGATATGTAGGTGTAGAAGCGCGTGCCGATGTCCTGGATATCGAACACCAGCGTATCGATGCCGGCGAGCATTTGCGGCGTCGGTCGGCGGGCCTCGCCGTACAGGCTGACGATCGGGATGCCGGTGCCGGGCTCGGTAGCGTCTTCGACAACGGCGACGTCCAGTTTGCCCGCGATGCCGTGTTCGGGGCTGAAGATGCGCACGAGCTCGACGTTCGCAGCATCGTTAAGGATGCGGATCGTGCTGTGACCGTCACGGGCAACACCGGTGTGGTTGGTGATCAGCCCGATTTTCCGTCCGGACAGTTGCTGAAAATCGTCCTGCTGCAAAATATCAATACCCGTCAGGACATTGCCCGGAGCAGCCGCTGCCAAAACCGGCAGCAGCAACAACAGAATTTTTGCCAGGCATGTTTTCATTTCAGAGACACGATAGAGCAACGCTTATGGAATTGACAACAGAAGCGAGTAATCCGGATTCGGCAGACCTGGACCGGCTGGACACGGTGCAACTCGTGCAACTGATCAATGCCGAGGACGCGAAGGTAGCCACTGCTGTTGCCGAGGCCACAGCGCCGATCGCGGCTGCCATCGATGTCATTGCCGCACGACTCGCGAGCGGCGGTCGCCTTGTCTACGTCGGTGCCGGCACATCCGGGCGACTCGGCGTGCTCGATGCCGCGGAGTGTCCGCCGACCTTCAACGCGGACCCGGGCCAGGTCATCGGCCTGATCGCCGGTGGCCAGCAAGCGCTCACCAACCCCGTCGAAGGCGCCGAAGACTCCCCGAATTACGGTGACAGTGACCTTAATTCGATTGATTTGACGGCCAAAGATGTTGTCGTCGGCATCGCGGCAAGCGGCACGACGCCATACGTGCTGGGCGCGCTCAAGTATGCGCGTTCCGTGGGCGCGGCGGCCATAGGTTTGGCCTGCAATCGCGGCGCGCCCATCGAGGAGCACGTCGACATCATGATCAGCGTTGTCGTTGGCCCGGAGGTGCTGGCCGGTTCGACGCGCATGAAAGCGGGCACGGCAACCAAGATGGTGCTCAACATGCTGACGACGGGAGCGATGGTTCGGCTCGGCAAGACCTACGGCAACCTGATGGTCGACCTGCAGGCAACGAACGCGAAACTCATGCAGCGAACGGTGCGGATTCTGCAGCAGTTGACAGGCCTGGCCACGGACGATGCCGAATCCTTGTTGCAGCGTTGTGACGGTGAACTCAAGACCGCGATCGTGTCGGCCAGGCTCAATCTGCCACCCGGGGAGGCGCGTGCAAAACTCAAGGCGGCAGAGGGGAGGCTGCGCATGGCACTGGAAGAGCATGAGTAGCCGCAAACTGATTCTCGGCGTCGATGGCGGTGGCTCAAAAACCGCCGCAAGAATCGCCACCGTAGGAGCGCGCCCCGCGCGCGACAAGTCTCGGCCGTTGGACGGCCTCGTACAGGCGGCCACCGCGCACGACATCACCACCCTCGGCGAAGGCTTCGGCGGCCCGTCGAACGTGCGTGCCGTCGGCGCAGCACACGCAGAAATCAACCTGGACGTCGCCATTGACGCGGCACACCGCGATGCGGGCACAACGGGTGCCACGATTGACTACGCGGTGCTTGGACTCGCGGGCAGTTCACTGCCTGACGTGCACGCATTCATCATGCACTGGGCGAAGCGGCGCAATCTGGCAACCCAGGTCGACGTCGTCCATGACGCCGACCCGGTACTGGCTGCCGGTACGCCGGGCGGTGAGGGAGTCGCATTGATTGTTGGCACCGGGTCTGTGGCGATCGGCACCGACGGCCATGGCGAACGTTCCGTGACCGGCGGCTGGGGCCACTGGTTCGGCGATACGGGCAGTGGTTTCGATCTCGGCCGGCGTGCACTCGCCGCCGTGGCCGACGCGGTTGACGGCGTTGGTCCCGAAACCCTGCTCGTCGGCGAGATCCTGCAGCGTCTGAATACGGACAAGCCGCGGGAAATGTTGCAAAAGCTCGGCATGGCGGCCGACGTGCGCAGGGAGATTGCCGCGCTCGCACCGACCTTGTTGCAGGCGGCAGCCGACGACGATGAGGTCGCGTTGCGTATCGTTCGCGACGCGGCCGACGCCACCGCGCGCCTGGTACATGCGACCGTCAAAAAACTCAATCTCGACGCACACACCCCGCTGGCCGTCGCCGGCGGCATCGTGTGCTCCAACACGATGTACCGGGAGGCGCTGCTCGAGTACCTGCATAAACTGGGTACGGCGCCGTCGTCGATAACAATCGTCGACCAGCCGGTCGAGGGCTGTCTTGCAATGGCGCGCGACCGTTTGCTCGCGGCAGGGAGTAACTAGATGTCGATTGAGGCCAGGAAGCAGAACCGCTGGACCTGGATACCGAGCCTGTATTTCGCCGAAGGATTGCCCTATATCGCCGTTATGACCGTGTCCGTGATCATGTACAAGCGGCTTGCGGTCTCGAATGCCGAGATCGCGTTTTACACCAGTTGGTTATACCTGCCGTGGATCATCAAGCCCCTGTGGAGCCCGGTCGTCGATATCCTGAAGACGCGGCGTTTCTGGATTG
>Ga0114931_10007827_pt1 | contig 13010 bp, 14 predicted proteins | sample 2SBtaG_FD_89579 | JGI IMG/M metagenome (GOLD analysis project Ga0114931, IMG submission 89579) | Deep subsurface microbial communities from Kolumbo volcano to uncover new lineages of life (NeLLi) - 2SBTROV14_V59a metaG | ecosystem: Environmental > Aquatic > Marine > Volcanic | place: Kolumbo... | reverse complement strand
TGTAAATAAATCTAGCAGAATACAGGAATCTATGAGTATCCCGTTCATTAAATTTCTCTGGTTAATTTCAGAATTTCGTCAGTACTCATTTCCGATGAGGCAATTCCTCGGAATTTTCTAAACTTATTGGTCTGCTTATTTTTTGTCGTTTTGACAATATAAAACCTACCTTTATCTTCACGAAAATCAATATTAGTTTGAGGAACAATACCTAGTTTTTCCCGCACACTCATAGGTATTGTGACCTGTCCTTTTGTGGTTACTCTCATAATTGCAGCTCCATTTTATATTATTATTTATAGTAATATTACTATAGTAATACTGAAAGCTGAAGGCAATTTTTTTTATTAGATAAAGTTGTGATGTTTTGCTTCAGTATGAATTGGAAAATTCCGACTGAAGCAAAACAATAAGGTGGCCCCCATTGTCAAGACAGTTTTTGAGTAAAGTTAAGCAATTTTATAGAATATTTTCATCCGTTCTATGGCCGTCTCACTGGCCGATGTTCTTTGACAGGTAGAGTACCCGTCATAATTGTGTCCAGAAATTTCAAAGTAAAGGGGGGCTATTCAAGCTCTAAGCATAATTGCTGTCGTCCTGACAGGTTCTGAGTGCTTAAATAAGATGTTTCTCCCATAGAAACTGCATAGAAATAGGCTCTAAAATCAAAAAAGCACCTAACTCAAAAAGAGCTAAGTGCTTTCTATTACTGGTCGGGATGAGAAGATTCGAACTTCCGACCACTTGACCCCCAGTCAAGTGCGCTACCAGACTGCGCTACATCCCGATCAAAATTAAGTCAATATATTTTTTATGCCAATTAGTTCTGACTTTATTAGATGTATAAAATCAGCATAATCTTTCTGAGTCTTTTTATTTGATTTATTGAATTTTGCCAAGGCTTTTTTAGTGCCTGCTATTGTTAATCCATCATTTTGGATAAACTTTTTAATCAAATTAATATTTTCAATATCAACTTTTCTATAAAGTCGCTGTTTGGAGTTAGCACGATGAGGTTTAAGCAACTTAAATTCGGTTTCCCAATATCGTAACGTATGAGATTTAATGCCCGTCAAGTCACAAACTTCACCGATTTTATAATACTTTTTTGCGGGTAAGCTATCTATCGTTCTCACGTCATTAGACTCGAAATGTCCTTAAAAATAATTTAGCAACTATTATCATTCACCTTTTCACGCAAAATTTTACTGGGTTTAAATGTAACAATACGCCGTTTTGATATTTCCAATGTTTCTCCGGTTTGCGGATTTCTACCTTTTCGTGAAGACTTATCTCTAACCTTAAATGTGCCAAAGTTTACAAGTTTAACGTCTTCACCGGCCAAGAGAGTTTGCTTAATACAGGAGAAAAAAGTATCTACCAAATCTCCAGCATCATTTTTGGATAAACCAATTTGGTCGTTGACTGCCTGCCCTAAACCCTGCCTGGTTAAATTTCTTCCCGTAGCCACTAATTATGCCTCCCGCAACTGTCCCGAAAATTTCTTTAAAACAAAATTAATAACTTTATTGTGAACCTTACTCACCGCCTTATCACTGAGAGTGGTCGTCTCAGAGTGATAGTTGATCGAAAAGGCAACACTCTTCTGCCCCTTTGGAATAGGATTACCAATATAAACGTCAAAAATTTCAACATGCTTCAAAAACTTAAAGCCCCCAGCTTCAATGGCTGCGGCAATCTCACCCGCACCAATTGTATCATCTACAATCACAGCCAGATCCCAATTAACAGATGGGAAACGGGACAAGGGTTCAAAAGATATTTCTCGCTTGTTGGCAATGGCCAGGATATCAACATCTAAATCGATGAAATAAGTATCTTGCTTTATACCAAAATTCTTCAAGGTGGACTTATTAATTTTCCCTACCGCACCCACAATATTATCACCAGCCTTAACCGTTATAAATTGATCGGCAACCGCATAGGCGGGACAACAAAGATCAGTAGTAAAAGTATAGCTATCAATAGCAGCCTCTTGCATGATTGCTTCAGCACATCCTTTGACATCATACAAATCAATTTGATCTACCCCAAAATGAACAGGGCTGCCAGCATGACGGCGGCCACAAAAAACACCTGCAAGCCGTGTTATCTCCCGAGGCTGATCTTGACCATCCTGGGGCCAAAACACCTTTCCCAATTCAAAAAGTCCAAAATCGTTATTTTGACGGTTCAAATTATGAAGGGCATTTTCTAAAAGTCCAGGTAATAGCATTGTCCGCATAATCCCTTGTTCCTCAGTGAGGGGATTTAGAATGGCCACATGCTTTCGGAGTGAATCATCTTCACCCAAACCCAATTTGTCAAAATAATGCAGATCGGTGAAACTATAATTTATGGCTTCAGAATAACCTTTAGAAGTCATAATTCGGCCGAGTTTACGCCGCAAAATCCGACTTTCATCCTGACCGGAAAAACTAATGGGAACCATTGGCAAAGAAGATGGAATTTCGTCGTAGCCCCTCAACCGGGCTATCTCCTCAACAAGATCAATCTCACGCTCTAAATCTACTCGGAAACTAGGCGGATTCACCTGCAAGGTGTCATCATCCACCTTAATAGTCGGAATATCTATGCCATTCAAATAAGCGCTTATATCTGCCAGACTAAAATCATCCCCCAAAAGCTGGCAGGTTCTGCCTACCCTAAGCTTAATCGGCGCAGTTGGAGCAATATCAACCTTGGAATCGACAAGCCCGCCAGAGGTTTCAGCACCACTAAACTTAATCATCAGTTCAACGGCTCTTTCAAGCGCAAATATTGTGCCTTGCGGGTCTATGCCGCGCTCAAATCGGTATGATGCATCAGAAGGTAACTTCAGATTACGGGCAGTACGACGAATACTGATCGGATTAAAATAGGCGCTTTCCAGCAGCACATCCGTAGTCTGGTCATCCACTTCTGAATTCTTGCCGCCCATCACGCCGGCAACAGCCGCAGGCTTCTCTGCGTCACAGATGAGCAGCATATCTGAATCAAGTTTACGTTCAACATTATCCAGAGTGGTAATTATTTCACCATCCAAGGCTTTACGAACAACAATTTTACCACCGGCAAGCTTATTATAATCAAAGGCGTGTAAGGGCTGACCACACTCCAACATCACAAAATTGGTAACATCGACTATGTTATTAATGGGCCGCAGTCCAACATTCTGCAAAAGTTGCTGCATCCACTCGAGAGAAGGACCAATTTTAACATTTCTAAGCAAGCGAGCGGCATAACGTGGACACGCTTCAGTATCAAGCACTTCAACAGAAAAAGGAGCCGATGTATGTGATGACTCCTTGCCCGCCTCGATAAGCGGCAGCCTAAGTTTAGTACCGCTAAGACCTGCCACTTCACGGGCTATACCAATTACACTGGTGCAATCAGGACGATTAGGGGTGAGATCAATTTCAATTAATGTATCGGTTAAACCCAAGGCTGTGATTAATGAATCACCATCCAGACAAGTTTTAGGTAGTTCAATAATCCCGGCATGACTGTCATTTAAGCCCAATTCCTTTTCAGAACACAACATGCCCTCAGACACTTCACCACGTATCTTGGATTTTTTAATTTTAAAACCCTCGGGCATGGTTACACCAGGCAGGGCGATAGCAGTCAGCATCCCTTCCGTAACATTTGGGGCACCGCACACTACTCTTTTTTGTTCAGAGCCAACCTGCACATCACAAAGTGATAATTTATCGGCATTGGGATGTTTAGCAACTTTTATAACCCTGGCGACCTTAATGTCGGCCAAAGATTCAAATAAAGGCGTAACCGCATCCACTTCCAGGCCCAACATTGTTAAACGATCAGCCAGTTTGCCTACCGACAGATCAAAATCAACATATTGTTTAAGCCAATTAATGGTAAATTTCATTTTTATATTATACTTGGAGGAAAACATAACGCCCGTAGGCGAACTGCTTTTTTTTAGCCACAGACACACACAGACACATTCAGTTCAATACCCCCTGAGGGGTACACAGAATAACTACAAAAAACAGGTAAGCGCAGACTCCGGGTAAGCGTAAACTCCGAAAACTTTGATTTTCCGATACATTGAACTAAAAAGAAATTAGAATTGCTTTAAAAAGCGCAGATCATTCTCATAGAAAAGACGAATGTCCGTAATGCCATACTTAAGCATTGCAATACGCTCAACCCCTAAGCCAAAGGCAAATCCGCTATATTCATCTGGATTATATTCCACCTTTTTAAAGACATTAGGGTCAATAAGCCCGGCACCAAGTATTTCCAACCAGCCCGTCTGTTTACAGACCCGGCATCCCTTTCCTTTACAAAGAACACAGGCAATATCAACCTCGGCGCTAGGTTCAGTAAAGGGGAAATAACTAGGGCGAAAGCGAATAGCAAGGTCTTCATCAAATATTTTACTTATAAAAACCCTTAAAATCCCCTTTAAATCAGCAAAAGAAATATTGCGGTCAACCAGGAATCCTTCAACCTGATGAAACATTGGGGTGTGGGTAATATCTGAATCACAGCGATAAACTTTACCCGGCGCAATCATGCGAAGCGGTGGACTTTGCCTCTCCATGGTCCTAACCTGCATGGGTGAAGTATGTGTACGTAATAAGACATTATCACTGACGTAAAAGGTGTCATGCATATCCCTGGCAGGATGATGCTTCGGGATATTCAGGCCTTCGAAATTATAGAAATCAAGTTCAATATCCGGGCCTTCAGCCACCGTAAATCCAAGACGTTCAAAGATGGAGCATATTTCCTCCATGACCTTGGTTACAGGATGTAATTTACCAGCTTTATCCGTACGGCCAGGCAGGGTTAAATCTAGTGTTGCCCCAACCTTCCCGACACCTGCACTTTCGTCGCCACTTAGCAGAATTTTCCTGGCACTATAAAGCTCATCAAGCTCACGTTTGATTTCATTAGCCAGCTTACCAAGTGCCGGTCTCTCCTCCTTGGAGGCTTTCCCGAGATTGCGCATTAAAGCAGAAAACAAGCCCTTACGACCCAGGAATTTTATCCTGACGTTCTCTAAATCGGGAGCGTTAGCGCAGTCAGCAATACTTGCGGCAGCATCTTCTTTAATTTTAAGAAGTTCTTCTTTCATTCGTGAAAGTTGCCGTCAATTAGCAGGATGCCAATTTAACAACTTGAGAAAAGGCATTAGCGTCAACAATAGCCAGATTTGACAATACCTTACGATCCAAATCAACATTGGCTTTTTTCAAACCACCCATTAATTTACTGTAAGAGGTACCATTCATTTTGGCTGCCGCAGAAATTCTGGCAATCCAAAGTCTCCGGAAATTACGCTTTTTCTGGCGACGATCACGGTAGGCATAACACAAAGCTCTATCAACCGCCTCAGAAGCAGTTCTGATTAAACGATGACGACCACCAACATACCCTCTGGCCATCTTTAATATCTTATTTCTTCTGCGACGCTCCTTAAATCCACGTGTAACTCTAGGCATCGTATTCTCCTTAAATAATTGTATTTGAAATTCAATTCAACTTTTTGTAAGTGCTCAACAAACCACACTGTACGGGTTTCCAGGAATTGCTTACAAAATTTTTAACAACGGAATTTAAATATAGGGTAACATCCTCTTAACGCTCTTGGTGTTGGTCGAATCGAGTACAGTACTCTTGCGAAAACCCCTTTTACGTTTAGTGCTTTTCTTAGTTAAAATATGACTGGCGAAGGCCTTATTTCGAACTATTTTCCCGGAAGATGTGGCCTTAAAACGTTTGGCCGCACCACGGTTTGTTTTCATCTTTGGCATAACAAATTCTCCTAGCTTATTATTATTTCGGCCCGATATACATTACCATCTGTCGGCCTTCCATTTTCGGTTCCTGTACCACAACTGCTATATCTTCCAGGGCTTCTGCCATCATCTTCAAGGTTTTAAATCCCTGACTATCGGCATATACAATCTCACGCCCCCTAAATCTTACGGTTATTTTAACCTTGTTTTTGTTCTCAATAAATTTTCTTATATTTTTAACTTTAAAATCAATGTCGTGTTTTTCGGTCTTGGGGCGAAGCTTTATTTCCTTTACTTCCACCACAGTCTGCTTCTTTTTAGCTTCGGCCTGTTTTTTACTTTGTTCATAACGATACTTGCCATAATCCATAATTCGACAAACAGGCGGATCGGAATTCCCGGATACTTCAACTAAGTCAAGTCCAACATTTTCAGCCTTAGCCAAGGCCTCTCCCAGTGGCAGAACACCTAACTGCTCACCTTCTTCCGAGATAACCCTAACGGTTCGACTTTTTATCATTTTATTGACATTAGCCCTGACCTCTCTACCTTTATTCCCCTTCTTTCGGCCTTTGATACTCCACCTCCTAAATAACTTTATTCAAACAAAAATGACATATTCCCATGGTAACTATTCGGCTTAGTCTCAAAATTTACCAAAACCACCGAAACCGTAAATGTTCGTCAATGGTTTCCTGGAGGTGAGCGGGCTGGCGCAGCGTATCAGCCATACGTGAGTCAGACCGCTCGCCTTCCAGGGAGTCATTGACGAATATTTCCCCACGACTTAATCAATTACAGGTACACAACCTTCTCGATGTATCAAATCAATAAAATCTTCTACCGGCATAGGAGGAAGATTCTTGCCATCTTTAAGACGTACAGTCAAGGTATTATTTTCAACCTCTTTGTCGCCAATAATTATCATATACGGAAGTTTACTCAACTGTGCTTGCCGTATTTTGTAATTCAACTTCTCATTACGTAAATCTTTTTCAACCCTAACGCCAGCTTTTTTCAGGGTCAAATATAAATGCTCGGAATACGCAAGCTGAGCATCGGATATATTAAGTATCCTGGCCTGAACCGGAGCGAGCCACAAAGGAAAAGCCCCAGCATAATGTTCAATTAAAACTCCAAAAAATCGTTCCAATGACCCCATCAAGGCCCGATGAATCATAATAGGCTGGTGGCCATGACCATCTTCACCCGTATAGGAAATCCCAAAACGCTCCGGCAAATTAAAATCTACCTGGATTGTTGAGCATTGCCAGGCCCGGCCTAAAACGTCCTTAATTTTAATATCAATCTTGGGGCCATAGAAAACACCTTCGCCAGGATCAATCTCAAAGTTCATGCCTTTTTTTTCTAAGGCAAGTTTCAAGGCCTCCGTGGCCTGCTTCCAATTCTCATCGCTGCCAACTGACTTTTCAGGCCGAGTAGATAGGTAAACTTCATATTCTGTAAAACCAAAGGCCTTAAGAATATTCATATTAAGATCGAGAATATTAAAGATCTCCTGCTCCAGCTGACTGGGAAGGGTAAAAATATGTGCGTCATCCTGCGTAAAGCCCCTGACTCTCATTAAGCCATGCAAGGCACCAGTACGTTCATAACGATATACAGTGCCGAGCTCACACCAGCGAATGGGGAATTCCCGATAGCTGCGTTTCCGTGATTTATAAATGGCGATGTGAAAAGGACAATTCATGGGTTTGATTTGGTAACTTACCTCATCAACGTCCATGGGCGAAAACATATCATCGACATAAAAATCCAGATGACCGGAAGTCTGCCACAAATCTCGCTTGGCAATCTGCGGGGTGTAAAGCAATTCATAATCATGCCGATAATGCTCGTCTTTCCAAAAGTCTTCTATCTGACGACGAATCCTCGCCCCTTTGGGCTGCCATAAAACCAGTCCTGGGCCGACTTGATCACTTATAGTAAAAAGCTCCAGATCCTTGCCCAAGCGACGGTGATCACGTTTCTTGGCCTCTTCAAGAAGATTAAGATAACGCCGCAAGGCCTTATTATCGGGGAAAGATGTGCCATAAATCCGTTGCAACATGGCATTTTTTTCATCACCACGCCAATAAGCTCCGGCAAGCTTAATAAGCTTAAAGGCTTTAATCCATCCACTATGCGGCAGATGCGGCCCCCGGCATAAATCAACAAAACCACCTTGCTCATATAATGAGACTGTCTCAGCCTCATCAATACTATCCAGGAGTTCGAGTTTATATTTTTGTCCCTTGCTCTTGAAGAGTGATGCGGCTTCGCCTCTTGTTACTTCCCTTCTCACAAATGGCAGATTCGCAGAGATAATCTCCTGCATCTTCGCCTCAATTTTCTCCAAATCATCGGCTGAAAAAGCGGTTTCCTTATCAAAATCGTAATAAAAGCCATCCGCAATTGCGGGGCCAATAGTAACCTGGACGCCCTCGCCAAACAGCTCGATTACGGCCAGAGCCATAACATGAGCCGTACTGTGACGCAATATTTCCAGCCCTTGCGGGCTATCAATGGTTATTGGCTCAATGACGGTATCTTCGCACAATGTAGCTGACAAATCTAATAATCCATGCGAGGTTTTGACTGCCACAACTTTTTTTCTGAGTTTATTGGAGCATAGTGCCTTCACTGCCTCAGCGGCCGTAACGCCAGAAGTCATAGACTGCTCAGCCCCATCAATTACAGAAAGATTAATCGTCATTTTATTTTTCATTAACCCCAATGGCAAAAAAAGAAACCAGACTCGTAAATCTGGCTTAAAAGCAAAATATACTTAACAATAAATGATAATGGTAGGCGCGAGCGGAGTTGAACCGCTGACCTCTTGCATGTCGAGCAAGCGCTCTAACCAACTGAGCTACGCGCCTATCCTAAACGTAAATAAGAAAGGGGAGAAATACAAGCCCCAAACAATCTGAAGCAATTAACAATTTTTACATACTAAGTCAAGAATTATATAACGTTAGTCGGTGTTGGGGGATTGTGGTGAACTTCACGTCCTGCGGACGAACTGATTTTTTTGCCACAGACACACACCGACTCACACAGACGTTCAAACTGTTTCGACCAAAAACAAGCACTTTTTTTGTAAGCGACAAACGAAGCAGATCTTGACTTTGTGACACCCCAAGCTGTAAGGGATTCAGGGACGCCGCAATGTGCACGTTGACCGGTCGCAATCATACCCCCTGTATATTGCGGTCGGTCAACGTGTGCAGTGTGGTGTCCATGGATCGCTTACTTTTTATTTATTGTTGCCATGGCCCCAAGAGCACCCTGTTCAACAATCAACCTGAGATCAGAACATATTTGCGGTATTTTCTCAGAGATGACCTTTCGTTCCCCCTGATTAAATCTGCCCAGAACAAAATCACTTGCAGACATCAATCCTGGTGGGCGGCCAATTCCTACCCTAACCCTGGTAAATTTTTTATTCCCTAAATGGCTAATCAGTGAAGAAATTCCATTGTGACCACCCGCCCCCCGATTAACCACAACTTTGACTCTAGCCAAATCGAGATCAAGATCGTCATGCACAACTATTATATCTTCACTGGCAATACGATAATAAGACGAAATCATACCCACCGCCAAACCGCTTTCATTCATAAACGTTTCCGGCTTCACCAACACAGTGGACTCCCCCCACAATGTTGATTTCAGAACTTGTGCTTGCCATTTGGAACCAGAGAAGGATAAGTCAACTTGTTCCGCCAAGTAATCAAGCACCTGAAAGCCTATATTATGACGTGTGCCCCGGTATTTTTCTCCCGGATTTCCCAGACCAACTATTAAGCGCATAACACGAACCTTACCACCATCTCCAAACATAAAAAAACCGAGAAAAAAGAAAGTGAATCTTTTTCTCGGTTTTTTGTTAAGACAATGCCATAACAGTATTTTTTAAGCTTGGGCTGCGTCTCCGCCTTCTGCTACTTCCTCCGCACCCTCGCCCTCTTCCTCTTCCTCATCCTCAGCTCTTGATTTAGACATTTCCTGCACAACTACACAGGTTTCGTCCTTGTCATTCAATATTTCGACACCGTCTGGAACAACAAGATCCCCACAATGCAGACGATCTCCAATCCCTAAGTCAGAAACATCTATCTCAATAAAATCCGGGATATCAAGGACAAGACCCTTCAGTGCTACTTTGGCATGAAATACGTTCATCTCGCCACCAAGTTCAACGCCCTTAGCTTTACCAGAATATTTAAGAGCGACATCAAGAACCATTGGTTGATTCATATCAACCTCACAGAAATCAATATGCAGCAGACTGTCATCAACAGGCTTCGTCTGGATTTCCTTGACCATAACGTGCCGCTTAGACGCCCCATCAATTTCCAAACCGAAAACAGCATTCCGACGTTGCATATCCAGAAGCGTATTAGTAAGTATTTTTGTATCAAATTTTAATGATACCGGCTCAGTTTTAGGACCGTATAAGATGGCAGGCGTACCACCAGCCCTTCTCAAACTACGTGCTGATCCCTTACCAAACTCATTCCTGACTTGAGCACTTAAATCATATTGTAACATTTGCCAAAACCTCCTAGCCGGACCCGCCGGGACTATATTAATACTAATTTTTTGAAATTACCGAAACTCTTTATACAAACAGAGAGCTGACCGAGTCTTCCGAATTTATACGTCTGATCGCTTCACCAAGCATCTTAGCAACCGAAAGAACCTTTATTTTTTTGCATTTACGGGCCTCTTCACTCAGCGGAATACTGTCCGTAATAACCAATCTTTCAATCCTTGACGCCTCAAGCCGCTCAATAGCCGGGCCAGACAAAACCCCATGTGAACAACAGGCGTAAACATCTTTTGCCCCTTCTTTAAGCAAAATATCAGCGGCAGAACAAAGAGTTCCTGCGGTATCAACCATATCATCAAGCAAGATTGCAGTCTTGCCTTTTACATCACCAATTACACTCATGGCCGCACATTCGTTGGCCCGCTCACGACGTTTATCAATGATAGCCATATCCACGTCCAGACGCTTGGCAAAAGCTCTAGTCCTCTCAACGCCGCCCGCATCCGGAGAAACCATTATTACATTTTCAAACTCATCATCAATGTGATCCAGCAGAATAGGTGCCGCATAAAGATTGTCCACGGGGATATTAAAAAATCCCTGAATCTGACCAGCATGTAAGTCCATGGTAAGTACACGTCTAACACCTACTACCATCATCATTTCAGCGACAACTTTAGCCGTGATCGGAACCCTTGGAGCCACCTTACGATCCTGGCGGGCATAACCATAATATGGCAAAACTGCAGTAATTCTTCTGGCGGAAGCTCGTAGCAAAGCATCAACCATAGTCAACAACTCCATCAAGTGATCATTTACCGGAGTACAGGTGGGCTGAATAACAAAAACATCACGACCACGAACATTTTCTTTAATTTCAACGAAAATTTCGCCATCACTAAAAGTTCTAACCTCAGCAGCAGAAATAGGCATTTCTAAATATTGACAAATTGCTTCTGCCAGAGGTCGATTAGCATTCCCTGTAAATATCTTCATTCCCTTAAGCATTGTCTATATCCTTTTCACTGCCACCTACTGGCTATATTTTTATGAAAATTGGCTGGGACGGTAGGATTCGAACCTACGAATGCAGGCGTCAAAGGCCTGTGTCTTACCGCTTGACGACGCCCCAATAAAACTTATTAAGGTACCTATACCCCCTGTGGGGTGTTAGGTAGATACTGGCTGAGTCAAAAAAACTCCGTTATATTTTTTATTAAAAACATTATAACTCGCCTCAGCCTCTGTCCGCCGAATAAACACGCCAAAAACAGTGGGGCCGCTGCCGGACATCATGGCCAGGCAAGCTCCTTGCCTTTGCAACTCATCTTTAATGTTTTTGATAACTCCATAACGTTGCACAGTCACGGTTTCAAGATCATTAAAAGGAAACTCTGTGCCACATTTCTTGAGAACTGTGGACATACCAGTCGGAAATTCATTTTCTAAGGATTTTGAATAGCCGCTAAACATATATGGCTTGTCTGTATTTGTCAATCTAAAATTCTCATAAGCCCATTTAGTTGAAACAGCAAGGCCCGGATTAACCAATATTATCCAACAGTCGGTAATAGAACCGATATTCCTTAAAGTAGTACCAATACCAGTGGCATAGGCGGCACCATTCTTACCGACAAAAAAGGGTACATCAGCTCCAAGTGCGGACGCTAATCCCAGCAAATCGTCTTCAGCCAGATCCGTACTGAATAAATCGTTAAGCCCCAAGAGAGTGGCCGCAGCGTCACTACTCCCACCACCAAGTCCTGCCGCTACGGGAATACGCTTGTCCAACCTTATCTGAACTCCCGCCGAGATTCCCGTGTAATCTAAAAAAGCCTGGGCAGCCTGATATATTAAATTATTTTCATCCTCGGGAAGGTCTATCCCCGGACAGCGCAACTCGACATTTTTAAAGTCGAAATTTATTTTTATTTTTAGATGATCTGCCAGCTCAAGCTTCTGCATGACCGTCTCGATTTCATGATATCCATCGGCACGTCTCCCGCAGATTCTGAGTACCAGATTAATTTTGGCTGGTGCCAAAAGTTCAAGCTCTGAGCTAACCATAGGCACTACCTAACGGTCTGTAAGGAAATAGTCTGGCGATATTACGCTTAGATTTGGATCAGGTTTGGATGCGGCGATTGAACAGGTAAACGAAGACTCCAGGTAAGCGAAGACTCCGATACCCTTTGCAGGGGGCTAATTGATGACCCGTTTGCAACTATTCTGATTCGGCCTTAATGTAACGCATCTTAAGATCATAAATACTATTTTCGACTAACTCGGCATCCTCAGCATCCAGATTTCCCTTAGTCTTCTCGCTAAGCATGCTCATCGTATCAATGGTATGCTTAGCCATCAACAAATCTTTCTGTTGCGATCCCGTTACCGGATCAGGAATTTCGCCCAGATGAAAAAGGGCCGAGGTGTTCAGAGCCATAAAAAAGGCAGCAAATGTCACATCTGGCATTACACATTTACCATCTTTCCTGACCATACCCGGCCCACAGCCGCAATCATCCTTCTGCTGGTTTTTGTCTGCCATAATTTTTTTTATATCGTAAATATTCGGCTTATCGAAAAAAGTTACGCTAACCCCGAATATTTTTTTATATCTCTGGTATATCAAGCACCATAGCCGCATTGATATTATCGATCGCTAAGATGGCTTTTAG
>Ga0114931_10007826_pt1 | contig 13012 bp, 12 predicted proteins | sample 2SBtaG_FD_89579 | JGI IMG/M metagenome (GOLD analysis project Ga0114931, IMG submission 89579) | Deep subsurface microbial communities from Kolumbo volcano to uncover new lineages of life (NeLLi) - 2SBTROV14_V59a metaG | ecosystem: Environmental > Aquatic > Marine > Volcanic | place: Kolumbo... | reverse complement strand
TCATTGTTGATCTCAACCGCCAGTGCGTCGAGTGTCGCAGCAGCAGGACCACCTTCGTCCACGACATATACTGATGTGCCATTAATGCTGAGTGTATAACGAAGCGCATTGTTGACGGCAGCTCCAGCTGTGTCGTCTGCAATGACAATGGCCCCGGTCGCTGACGTGCTCCGCGTCATAATGAGTGAATAAGTATCAGGGACATAGGTAGTTGCATTCGTTACTGTCCCTGGATCAATAGTACCGTTATTAATATTTTGTAAAGAGGCATTGGTCCTCACCGGGACTGCTGCTGCTACTTTTCTCGGGTCACTGATAGCGAGTCCAATATTACTGGCGCCATTGCTCGTCGGACTAATCAAATAAGTATCATTAACAGAAGGGGCTGATGCGAGAGTAAGTGAAAAACCGTCAATTTCTGTGGTAGTGAATGGATAGGCGCCTCCTGTATTGATCGTGGTAACTGTGTTATCCGTCAAGCGTGTTAATCGGAACTGATTACTGCCCAGGTAGGTCAATTCATAATCGCTTGCAGCCAGGTTACCTACATTGATATAACTTGCTGTAACCGCATTTGCACCCAGGGAACTGTTTGTTGATGCTTCAAGTACACGTGGGACAAGATTGCCCGTATTGACCGGATCAAAGAAATTCGTGCCGAGCACGCTGTCAAGATCCATGCCCAGACGATGTTGTGCATTAAAGGTGCCGGACAGCCCGACTGCGACCCGGCCCAGCTCATTTCTGGCAGGATTAAGCACCTGTCCGATATAATCCAGCACACCACCTAATTCACCTCCCGTAATTTGCGCGGATATATTAACCAGTGACTTGCCGTTATCGACAGCCACATCAACCTGTGTCGGATCAAACCGGTTCGCAACAACACTGAGTTTTTGTGTATTTATGTTGACGACGAGTGCCTGGCCATTGCCAATAAAGACATTAAGCGCGCCATCATTCTGCTCAACGGTAGAAACTGATACTTTCTCTGCCAGTTGCCTGACCAGTTGATCTCGCCTGTCAAAAAGATCATTGGGAGGAGAAGAAGAATTAGCGCCACCTGCAATAATTATTTCCCGATTCACATCAGCTATTGACTGGGCAAGACTGTTTATCTCATTTACGTTGTTGCGAATCTGCACACCCGCACTCACACTACTGTCATTGATAAATTGGTCAATGGAATTAAAGCGGTCCACGAGGGCATTGGCATCGCCGAGTAATACCTGGCGTGCAGGTAATGATGCTGGATCGTCTCCAACAGCCTGCAGAGAGTCAAAGAAATTCTGCAGGCTGGGCGTCAAGCCCGATATTTCATCAGCGAATAAATTATCAATTCTGCTGGCAAGGTTAAAAAAAGCTTCCTGCTGATTAAATGCTGAGGTGCTTGTAACCACCTGGCGATTGATTGATTCATCAATGATTCGGTTTATGCCGCCAGTGGTGACACCCTGACCAACAAAGCCTGAACCGGAAAATTGTGGGGCACGAGTGACCAGGTCAACTCGTTGCCGACTGTACCCGGGTGTGTTTGCATTTGAGATATTTTGACTCGTCGTGCCCAGCGCGCGCTGAAAGGCAAGTAAGCCAGATACACCAATTGATAGGGGATCACCGCCTGCCATTGTTATTTCTCCAAATGCTGTGATTAATGTTCATGCCTAATAAATTGTTTCTATACTGGCCGTCACCCGGGTATCAACTGCTCGTGTTATCACTTCATTACCCAGTAGTCTCGTAATTTTTTTGGCATAACCCGGGTCGGTAGCGTAACCAGCATTTTGTAACGCCCTGGCAAAGTCAACCGGGTTACCTTTAGTCTGAAGAGCAGATGTATATCGGGGTTCACTTTTCAGAAATTCAGCATAATCCCTGAAACTTTCTTCAATTGAACTGTATGAACGAAATGGCGCCCGCACCTTATGCATGGCCCCTCCGCTGAATTCCAGTGTGGTAACGTTTAAACGGTCACCCTTCCATCTCCCATCTGCTTTAATGCCGAACAGATTGTTACTGCTACTGCCGTCGGCATGTCGGGAGATAAATTTCCCCCAACCTGTTTCAAGTGCCGCTTGCGCTATCAAGGCTTCCGGCGCAACGTCGAGTTCATTGGCAACCTTGCGGGCATGGGGTGCAATTGCGGTCACAAACTCTACTGGTGTAGAAAATCTTGCAGCTTCATTGACCTGGGTATTTATACGATCTGGTGTGGAAGTCCTGGCAGGATCAAGTGCTGAACCATTATTTTTCACTGACTCGCTTATTGAGTTACCCGGCACATGTGCCCTGCTCACTGGCTGACTGTCAGGTAGCGTTTTGTAAGGGTATGAGGACAGTGAACTGATGGGTGTATCTGTACTATTCCCTCTTAAAATGAACTGGCGTGTAGAATTCAGTTCATACGGATTTATGTTATTTATTAAAATCGGGGCGCTTGTAGCAGGTATTTTATCATCAAGCGCGTCTCCCTCTTGACCTGGGTGATCCTGGCTCAGTTGGCGAACAACAATATCCGCCAGTCCAAGGTGCCCGTTTTTGGAAAGATTAATACTTAACTGCTGATCGAAAATATCACGGTAGGTATCACCCTGGGAGCTGCCAAACAACGGATCACCCATGCTTGCATCCCGCATACTTTTCAACATCATTTGTATGAAAATCGCCTCGAACTGCTGGGCTGCAGCTTTCAGTGCCTCAGGAGAATTTTCCGAAGCGGCGAATTTCAGTTCAGCCAATCCATGCAAATCGGTATATACATCTGCCTGGGGAACGCTTGCTGAAATCATTATGTAGGTGGCCCTGTTTGTTGTCAGTTTCTTATGATCTAGATGACAATCAGCTCTGCCCTTAAAGCACCCGCCTCTTTCAATGCTTCGAGTATGGCCACAAGATCACCGGGGGCCGCACCGACCTGGTTGACCGCACGTACGATTTCATCAAGTGTTATACCGGGCCTGAACAGGAACATGCGATTACTGTCTTGTGCTATTTCAATATCAGAACTTGGAACAACGGCTGTTGTGCCACCTGTGGACAAGGGCGGAGGTTGGCTAACTACAGGATCGGATGTGATAGTCACTGTCAGACTGCCATGGGAAACAGCGGCCTGATTGACCCGGACATGGCTACCAATAACGACTGTACCGGTCCGTGAATTAATAATGACTTTGGCTGATGCATCATCAGGTTCAACGGTGAGATTTTCCAGTAATGACAGGAAAGCAACCCGTTGTCTTTGTTCCATTGGGGCATTGACAGCAATGGACGTACCGTCCAGTGCTATAGCGCTTTCAATACCAATGGATTTGTTAATGACCGTTGCAATTCGATTGGCCGTTGTAAAGTCTGTGGTATGTAAATTCAGCACAATATGCTTGCTTGTGAGAAAAGCTGTCTTTACTGCGCGCTCAACCGAAGCGCCGTTCGGGATCCTGCCAACACTGGGTACGTTGACGGTAATACTGGAACCATCGCCGGAAGATGCACCAAACCCACCGACGATCAGGTTTCCCTGCGCGATTGCGTATGTTTTACCATCGATGCCTTTTAGTGGCATCATCAACAAACTACCGCCGCGAAGACTCTTGGCATTACCAATTGATGAAACTGTTACATCAATGTGCTGACCGGGTTTGGCGAAGGGAGGCAGTTCAGCATGGACAATTACTGCAGCCACGTTCTTTAATTGGGGATTAACATTGGCCGGTAGGTTGACTCCGAGCTGGCTCAACATGCTTTTCAGACTCTGGATAGTAAAAGGTGTTTGTGTTGTCTGGTCACCCGTGCCATCAAGGCCAACCACAAGCCCATAACCAATTAACTGGTTAGATCGTACGCCGGCAACAGACACCAGGTCCTTGATCCGGTCTGCCTGCACCGGCATGCTGGCAAGCAACATTCCCATGATGATGGAAAAAACTGCAATCAGACGATGATGTTTCACTCTTAATTCTCCTTGATTCGGGCATGCCGATACGCTGCTATCAGAATCTTTGCAACATGCTTGCCAAATCCTGTATCTCTGTATAATCAATAACTTATAGACGTGAGTGCGCCTGATCTCCCTACTCACGGCAAACTATTGCCGGTGGGTGAAACTATCACCCGGCGCAGGAGGTTCCGATTAAAATCGCTGTTAGAAAGGAAAGTGGGCGCTGGCGTATGTGGCTTCGATTAGCACCGCGGTTAGAAAGGAAACAAGGTACTGATAAAGAACCGACTCAACCAGCCAATCACGTTGGTATCAGCAACAGCCCCTTCACCGGAATATGCAATCTGGGCATCAGCCACCTGGCTTGATAACACTGTGTTGCTGGAGCTGATATCAGTCGGCCGCACGATACCGGAGATCCGGACAAATTCATCACCCTGATTAAGGGTCAGGAATTTCTCTCCACGAATAACAAGATTGCCATTGGGTAATACTTCTGCCACTGTTACAGTGATGTTGCCTGTCAGGTTATTACTTTGACTGACTTTACCTTCACCATCAAATGCCGTATCAGAACTAAGCGTAGCGCTTAATGTATTATCAGAGTTACTGGCAAGTGGTATAACGCCGGGGGCATTGAATTGTACTGCGGAGCCTAGCAGGTTGGGTGCCGTAATCGTTGTATCATTCGTCTTGTCCAGTTCGGTTTTCGCCTGTTTGCTGGCACTGGTGCTCTCCGATAAAATAACTGTCAACAGATCACCCACCCGACGTGCGCGCCGGTCACCAAACAATGAAAGATCATACCCTGCCTGATAAATGGCACCGTTATTATTGTCCGGCGGCGCTACAGCTACTGGTCTGACGGCGGCGAAGGCCGGGTCGCGATGCACATTACTGATACATCCGCCCAACATTGTACTTGCAACAATTAATAGAACCGATACTACGTACTGATGCTTGTTAATTGTCATTTACTTGCTCTTACAGGTTGTTGTTTACAAATGCCAGCATTTGATCGGCAGTGGATATGGTTCTTGAATTCATTTCATAGGCGCGCTGGGTTTCAATCATATTGACCAGTTCTTCCACAGCATTAACGTTGGATGTTTCAAGTGAGCCTTGTACCAATGTGCCCAACCCATTCAGGCCCGGTGTGCCGGGAAGCGGACTACCACTTGATGCGGATTCCAGAAACAGATTGTCACCTTCCGGCTGTAGGCCCGTTGGATTGGCGAAATCGGTTAACTGGAGCGTGCCCACTTGCGTAGGAGTTGGAGTGCCCGCTTGTGAAACTGATACTGTTCCGTCGTTTCCGATGGTAATACTCAGTGCATCGGGTGGAATGGTAATAGCCGGTTGTAGCGGATCACCATTCACATTGACCAGCTGTCCCTGGCTATCGAGTTTGAACGAACCATCGCGTGTGTAGCCCAGGCTGCCATCAGGTTTTAATATCTCGAAAAAACCTCGACCGGATACTGCGATATCCAGTGCATTGCCGGTATTCTGAATATTGCCCTGGGTATGAAGTTTCTCAGTGGAAACAACGCGAACACCGGTGCCCAAATTAAGCCCTGTTGGTAATACTGCATTTTGTGATGATTGAGCACCCACCTGACGCAGGTTCTGGTATAGCAGATCATTGAACACAGCCCGGCTGCGCTTAAAACCGGTTGTACTGACATTCGCCAGGTTATTGGAAATAACCGACAGGCGCGTCTGCTGCCCATCCAGTCCGGTTTTACCAATAAATAGTGCTGGTACCATTTATGCTCTCCTTTATAAAACTCTTTTCTATTTAATTTTCTAATATGGTTAATTAATCCGCATCATTGTTGCGGTGGCCTCATCGTTGTCCTTGGCAGCACTCATCATCTTGATATTGGCCTCAAACGCCCGTTGCAGAGTGATCATATTGATCATGGCGTCCATCGCATTGACATTACTGCTTTCCAGTGTGCCCGACACCAGTCTGACTTTGACATCAGAAACTGCTGTATCTCCACTTTGTAACCGCATGAGCCCATCAGGTCCTTTTTCAAGTTCCTGTGAAGGTGGATTCACCAGTTTGATGCGGACGACAACGGCCAGAGTGGATGCGCTTTGCCCCACTGGCAACACCGTCACTGTACCGTCCTCACCAATCTCTACCTTCTCTGAGGGTGGAATAACAATAGGGCCGCCATCGCCCATCACCTGGTTTTCATTGGTTCCCGTGACCAGGTTACCGGTCTCGGTAATTTTCATATTGCCGGCACGGGTAAGCCCTTCCCTGCCATCTGTGCCCTGGACAACAATCCAGCCATTGCCCCTCACCGCCATGTCCAGTTCGTTACCGGTGGTCATCAAGCGCCCCTTGCCGAAATCAACGCCTTCATCTTCTGCAATGGCATAAACGCGGCTGGGATAACCCGGCCCATTCACCGGCAGTGACCTGAATGCGGCCAGGTCTGCCCGGAATCCGGTGGTACTGATATTAGCCAGGTTCTGGGCATTGATGGTCTGCGCCATCATGGTTTGCTTGGCGCCTGACATTGCGAGATAGATCATTCTGTCCATGAGTTAGTTTTCTTGTTTAATGTTAGCGAATGTTAATAATCGTCTGAGTAACTGCGTCAGCCGTGGTAATCACCTGGGCATTGGCCTGAAAATTACGTTGAGCAGTGATCAAACCGACCAGTTGTTCAGTCAAATCCACATTGGACCCTTCAAGCGCACCGGCCTGAATTAAGCCAAGACTGCCGGAACCGGCGGCACCAACCAGTGCGGCACCTGATTCAAACGTCTCTGCCCAGGTGGTGTCCCCGAGTTGGCGCAGTCCTTGTGAGTTACTGAAATCTGCAAGTGCCACCTGTGCCAGCGTACGCGACTGTCCATTGGTAAACCGCGCGGTAATAATGCCGGTTTCGCTGGTGTCGATACCACTCAAGCGACCAGTGGTAAATCCGTCCTGAACAAGTGAATTCACATTAAACGTGCTACCAAACTGGGTTAACCCCGCGACGTTCAGCGCCAGGCTCAGGTTTGCCGCACCACCGCCAGGATTAAATGTTGGCACAGTGATCGTCGCCGGTGCTGCCGGTGACGTTAAAACACCTGTTGAGGAAAAGGCCAATGTATCCGGACCATCGACCTGGACACCATCAACAAATGCATAAGTATTCCATTGATTGGGGCCATTGGCTTTCTGGTAATAGGTCGTTAATAAATGTGACGCACCCAAAGAGTCAAATACTGTCAAGGATGTTGAGTCATTAAATGTGCTCGCGTTGTTAACATCAAACGGTGACTGAACTGCACCGTCCGCTGTGGTTGTCAGTGCGGCGGGGGCACCCAGTGTTACTGCAGACACATCGACAGTGACGTTCAATGGGTTAAGACCACCTGCCAATGAGATACCAAAACTCGGCGTGGAAGGCACCGGTGTGGCACCGGAGAAATCAATGACTGTTCCGGTAGCACTCACCACATTACCGCCATCAATGCCCACATACATGGTCGCCAGATTGTCACCCGTTGTCGGGTTATCGAAATAAACATTCAGCGTATGCGCAATGCCGTATTCATCACGTACAGTCGTATTTTGAAGAAGATCATAAGAAGCCGCGGGTGCTGCACCGGGAATAGCGGCTGTATTCACCTGAACAGCATCGTCGATCACATTGCCAGCGCTGAAGGTCACACTGGATGTTGCCGTGGCACCACCAGGGATAACATCCGCTGCATCCAGGTTAAGCTGATACGTTACCTGCGTAGTCGCACGTGGTGCAATGTTGGCAGTATTCAATTGCAGATCGCCCAATGCACCGGTGATGTTACCATTAACATCAGCGAGGAATCCCGTCAGACGCTGGCTCTGGTTATTGACAATAAAGCCTTGTCGATCAACGCCGAAAGCACCCGCACGGGAATACACATTGACACCACCATCATTAAGTCTGAAGAAACCCTGGCCACTGGTGGCGAGATCGAGTGTGTTATCCGTAAATTCGATATTGCCCTGGGTGAATTGCTGGGACACGGCTGCCAGCTTGACACCGGTACCAATAGCATTGGCAGTCACACCCAGACTGGATGATGCAAAGATATCAGAAAATTCGGCACGCGACTTTTTAAAACCGGTTGTACTGGCGTTTGCTACATTGTTACCGATCACTCTCAACTCTGCTGATGATGCGTTCAGTCCGCTTATTGCTGTACGAAATGGCATGGTCTATCTCCTCTTAAAAACCTGTTTCCGGATAACTCATTTTTGGCAAATTCATTACTTGATCTGCTTGACCTGATCAATGGGTATAGCTACAAAGGTGGCAAGATTAAGACTCATCCCTGCACCGCCCGATCCCAGCGTGACACTTGTGACAGCATCTTCAATCAAGGTGCCAAGCTCGGCTTCCTGCCCACCAGCATTGGCAATCGCGCGAAATTGATAGATGCCAGCGGATGTGGCATTTCCATTGTTGTCCAGTCCATCCCAGACAAAGCTGGCTTGACCAGCGTCTTGTTTACCCAGATTAATGCTACGTATTAATTGACCACTGGCATCCGCCACCTCAATGGTGAGTGAATCCACTCGCCCTGGAAGATCGACAGCGCCAGCGATGTTATCGCCAGAAACCAGTTGTCCTGTTGAAGATGGAATCAATACTGAACGACCGACCAGTACTGACGCCTGCAACGCCTGGTTGGAAAACATGGCACCGGCCAGGTTATCAAAAGAATCTTTCAGGTCACCGATACCGGACACGGTACTGAACTGGGCGATTTGCGCCAGGAAGTCACCATTTTCCAAAGGCTTTAACGGATCCTGGTTTTTAAGTTGGGTGGTTAACAATTTGAGAAAATCTTCTTGCCCCAGTTTGTCGCCCGCCTTTGCTGGCTTGGGTTGGCCCAGTCCCAGACTGGCGAGGACTTGATCAGTCGTTTTATTAATTTCATTCATCTGTTATCACCTGTTTCTAGGTTCTATTGTGCCAATATCATCTATTGACCCAGCGTCAATGTTCTTAACATCATCTGCTTGGTGGTGTTAAAGACTTCGACATTATTCTGGAATGAGCGTGAAGCTGAAATCATGTTAGCCATCTCTTCGATCCCATTAACATTAGGCATATAGATATAACCATCTTTATCTGCAATCGGGTTATTGGGTGCATAGCGCCTGATAGCAGGCGCCGTGCTTTGAACAATATTCTTGACCTTGACACCAATGCTCTGGTTTTCCTGTCCCAGCTCGTCCATGACTGTGGAAAATACGGGCATGCGTGCACGATAAGCTGTTTCTTTGCTGCCACTGGCGGTGTCTGCATTCGCCAGGTTGCTTGAGGTAACATTCAGACGCAGTTGTTGCGCGCTTAATGCAGATCCTGCAATATCAAAAACCTTGAAGAATGACATCCGATTATTCTCCTCGCAGCGTGCTAATCAATCCGGTAATACGGCCGTTGAGAAATCTGAAACTTGTCTGGTACTCAAGTGCGTTCTGCGTAAACTGTGCCTTTTCCACCTGGGTATCAACGGTATTACCATCGAGTGAGGGTTGATTTGGCACACGATATTGCAACTCTTCACCCATGAAAGTATCCGCACTGGATGAAATATGATTGGGGTGAGTCACTTTCAGGGTCTGACTGCCGGCACCTTTTTCATCGACAAAACGTTTTAATGCGGCTTTAAAATCAATATCTCTTGCCTTGTAGTTTGGTGTGTCTGCGTTAGCAAGATTCGAAGCAAGGATCTCGTTGCGCCGGCCTTTCAATATCAGTGCTGGTGCGTGAACTCCCAACGCTTTTTCAAGACTCATTGACATGTGTGGCTACCCTGTTCAGATTCGTTTTTCATGACCCTGTAACAGGCAATCGCCATGCCAGATGGTTTTATTGTATGTAAAACAGTCAATTATGAATTGTGGGTGGAAAAAGCAGGTGGGAGCATCGGCAAACCAGCGCCGGAAAACGGCAAAGATTGCAGGATGATACAGCTGAAACGCACTGCCGTATCCGCAGGTACCGGGTATTAACGCAGAGGCCGCAGAGGCGCAGAGCGCGCAAAGGAAATAATAAAAATAGACAGGATTTACAAGATTAACAGGATTTATCCTGCCTTATGATTTTAATCGATATACAGAGCCGTTCTGTCCCCTGATCATCTCAAAAGCATCTGAATGGCTTGTCAATGCTTCCGATGCGCCCAGTATAAGATAGCCTCCCGGATTTAATACACGACTCATGCGTTCAAGGATGTCGCGCTTTTTTTCGCTGGAAAAATAAATGAGTACATTACGACAGAATATCACATCGAATTTACCTAGTGGACTATAACTTTCCTGAAGATTGATTTCCTTGAAGATGACTTTCTTGCGAATCTCACTCTTGATCTGCCAATTACCGTCTTCCTGCTCAAAAAAGCGTTGCCGTTGTTCATCCTTCACACCACGCGCCATCGCTGCATCGTCGTAAATGCCGGATCTTGCATTTTCCAGCATTGAAGGTGAAATGTCAGTCGCAACAATCTGTACATCTGTTGCTCTGAGCCTGGGGAAAACACCGGATATTGCTTCTTCAATAGAAATGGCGATTGAATAGGGTTCCTGGCCGGACGAACATGCTGCAGACCAGATACGAATTGAGCCATCTCCTTTTTTTACAACTTCCGGAAGAATTCTGATTTTTAGTATTTCATATGGATAGCGGTCACGAAACCAAAGCGTTTCGTTGGTCGTCATCGCATCTATGATGCGGACTTTCAGAATGGGGTTATGTCCAGCCTTGAGACTCTCGGTAAGTTCCCGGACTGAGCTCATTTCATATTCTTTCAACAAGCGTTGCAGGCGACTCTGTACCAGGTATTGTTTATTATCGCCCAACGCAATACCACATGCTTCTTCCAGAAATAACTGGAAAACCTTGTAATCCTCTTCTGTGATTTTGTATTCAGGCACTTAGTCGAATGAGCCATTGTAATTTAGGAACCTCTGATTAATTCCGGGTCGAGTGGATGATGAGGTAACATCTTTCAGGTCAAGGCGCCAATCGCAGGTAATAGCCACGCTATTGCCAGGATTGGCAACGTAGAGAGGAGAGATTTTAGCCATCAGCAACCGATTCATGAATTAATCAGAGGTTCCTTAAAGTATATCTTTATAGTATGTGGGCACAATAAGGATCTCGCAACACACTTATCATGTGACCGTGAAACAGGCTGGAACAGCATCAGGCTTGCTCCGCAGGCACCTTTTCTTGTGTTAGCTTTGAATGATTAATGACAGCCTTTGCCAGTGTCTCAGCGTCAAATTTTGCAACAAATTCATTTGCACCAACCCGCTCTATCATTGATTGGTTAAAGACACCGCTCAGCGATGTATGCAATAGCACATATAGATTCTGCAAACGTGGATCTTTCCTGATCTCCGTGGTCAGCGTATAGCCGTCCATCTGTGGCATCTCAACATCCGAAATCACCATATCAATGCGTTCACTAACAGGGACATCCTCATCTGCCCAGGCCTTGAGAATATCAAGTGCTTCCTGCCCGTTATTGGCCACCGTACACTCAATATCAATCTTGGTAAGCGTGCGTTTAATCTGGTTTCTGGCAACACTGGAATCATCAACAACCAGTATATGATTGTTAACAAAATTTTCCTGTTTGCTGGATTCAATGGTTTTTTCGCCAAGCTCCATAGGTTGTCCGATAACCTCCACAAGAATTTTTTCAACATCTATGATCTCAACAAGATGATCATCGACATTGGTCACTGCTGTCATATATCCACTGGATTGGCCTTTCGGGGGTGGTAACACATCACTCCATTCGATATTGATAATGCGATCGACACCGCTGACAAGAAATCCCTGTGTACTACGATTGTACTCGCTGATAATGACATAACTGTTTTCAGTGTCTGTCCAGGGCTCCATCCCGATAGCCATTGATAAGTCCATTATTGAAATAGTCCTGCCGCGCATACTGGCTATCCCGCGTACAACCGGATGGGAATGAGGAACTTTAGTCAGTGTTGGGCACTGGATGACTTCCTGGACTTTAAATACATTGATGCCATAGTGTTGTTTGCCACCCAGGTAAAACATCAATAATTCCAGCCGGTTGTGGCCGGCTAACCGGGTACGAAGATCCACCATTTCCATAACACCGGCCATCTGCTTACGCTCCGTTTTTTATAAAGAGGTTATTGGACATACCTGTAAATAGCGGCAAATCAGGCTCAAACTTGAATGGGCATACATCTTGCTTATTCACCTGTAAGTCGTGACGCAACAAGTAACCATTCACTGTGCAAACTGATACAAGGCAACGAAAGATGACAACAGATGCAAACCTGGTTCCTAACCGAATTTATTGGTCAGAACGCCTGATTCTTCTTGCTATGGCTGCATTTCTGGCTTTGAATAGCCACGGCGCGCATGCTGATTCTACACAGCCGCAGAGCGTAAAACAGAACAAGTTCCAATCACTGGAAACCATCCGTCAGGCGGCCAGAAATTTCCTGAACCGGCAAATTCAGGCCGATCCCTCATCCGTGGAATTTTCTATTGATCATCTGGATTCTCGCTTGCAACTGAGTACCTGCACCACACAACTGGAGGCTTTCCTGCCCGGCGGCAGCCAGCTGAAAGGTAATACCACCATCGGCCTGCGCTGCCCCACTGCTCAGGGATGGACCTTGTATGTGTCAGCCAACATCAGAACCTTCCAACAAGTACTGGTTACCACTAAAAGCCTGCCGCGAGGAACATTACTCTCGCCCGATGATTTCAAACTTGTCCGGCGCGACGTACACATGCTAAGCAGTGGCTATCTCACTGACGGTAAAGTGGTGAAAGGTAAAGAACTCAAGCGCGGTTTATCTATGGGAGCTGTAATTTCAGCCAGCATTATTAAAAAGCCTCAGCTTGTCCGCCGGGGTGAACAAATCACCATCTTCGCCGAGACCAAAGGTCTTGAAGTACGCATGCAGGGAAAAGCGTTAATGAATGGCACACTGGGCGACACCATTACCGTGCGTAATTTATCATCCAAACGAAAAGTGGATGGAACTGTAGTTCGAAGAGGAAC
>Ga0114931_10007825_pt1 | contig 13013 bp, 11 predicted proteins | sample 2SBtaG_FD_89579 | JGI IMG/M metagenome (GOLD analysis project Ga0114931, IMG submission 89579) | Deep subsurface microbial communities from Kolumbo volcano to uncover new lineages of life (NeLLi) - 2SBTROV14_V59a metaG | ecosystem: Environmental > Aquatic > Marine > Volcanic | place: Kolumbo... | reverse complement strand
GAATATTGCAGATTGCAAATGACAGGACAATTAAAGCCCAATTTTTCCCAGCTGGGAAGGAGGAGAATGCATCCGGAAGTAAAAATCCGGCAAATTGGTGCAGATTGCACCAATTTTTTGAAGATTCCTAATTATTTCAGTAGCCTGTAACGGCTATTCCGATCCCTGGGGCAAAAGCCCGGGACCGGTTTTTGCTACCTGTTATCAGGAGGAAAGGATGGCGGACTGGCAGAGCGCCAGCAAGCCGCCCGGGAAAACGCCCAGGTAGAGGATTGCCAGGCTGTTGAGACTGAGAACCATGCGCATTTCCATGTTCAGGTTGAGAGGGCTGGTGTCTTTCGGCTTGTCGAAATACATCAGCTTGACAAGCCGCAGGTAGTAGAAGGCGCCGATAATGGAGAACACCACGCCAAGCACCGCCAGCCAGGTCATGCCGGCGGCCACCACCTGCTCGAGTACCGCCAGCTTGGCCCAGAAGCCGAGGAAGGGTGGTACCCGGCCATGGAGAACATGATCACCAGCATCAGGCCGGCATACCAGGGACTGCGCTGGTTGAGGCCCTTGTAGTCGTCCAGTTCGTCGGCTTCGAAGCCCTGGCGGCTGAGGAACAGGATCATGCCAAAGCCGGCCACCGACATCAGCACATAGGTAAGGGTGTAGAACAATGACGAGGCCACCCCGCTGTCGGTACCGGTCAGCACACCCAGGACCAGAAAACCCACGTGAGAAATGGTGGAATAGGCGAACATGCGCTTGATGTTGGTCTGGGCGATGGCCAGGACGTTGCCCAGGGCCATGGACAGCACGGCCAAGACCACCAGGATGGCCTGCCAGTGTTCATGCAGGCCCGGCATGCCTTCCACCAGCAGGCGCAGCAGCATGGCAAAGGCAGCGATCTTGGGCGCACCGCCTATGTAGTGGGTCACGGCAGTGGGCGCGCCGTGATACACGTCGGGAATCCACATATGGAAAGGCACGGCGCCAAGTTTGAACCCTACGCCAATAAGGATGAACACCAGGCCGAAGGAGAGAATCACACCGGGAGCCTGCCCCGCCTGCAGGGCCTCGGCAATGGCGGTCAGATCCAGGCTGCCGGTCACGCCATAGAGCATGGACATGCCGTAGAGCAGCATCCCGGAAGCGATGGCCCCGAGCACGAAGTACTTCATGGCGGCCTCGGAGGCCAGGCTCGAATCACGCTGCAGCACCACCATGGCATACATGGACAGGGACAGCAGCTCCAGCCCCAGGTAGATGGTGAGCAGGCTATGAGCGGAGATGAGGATCATCATTCCCAGCACGCCGAACAGCCCCAGCACGTAGTATTCGCCGCGGAAGATGTTCCGCGCACGCAGATAGTCACGGGCATAGAGGAAGGTGACGAAGGTCGCCAGCAATACGGCAATCTTGAGCACATCCCCCACCGTGTCGCGCACGAAAGTGCCAGAGAGAATCACCGCGCGGTTGTCCGCGAACCCGGTGAGGATCAGCAGCAGGGTCACCACCAGCGCGGTCTGCGCCATCAGGTAGGTCACCAAGCGGCTGCGCTGGGGAATGAACAGATCGGCGATCAGGATTGCGCAGGTGAGCCCGAGCAGCACGGTCTCGGGCAACAGGGTCAGCAGATTGGACAATTCGAAGGTCATGAGGCGTTCTCGGCTCGCGGTATCATAGCTTGCTGGTCATCATCTGCTACAGCAGGTGGGAGACGCTGGCATCCATCACCTTCAGCAGCGGTGCGGGCCACACGCCAAGGCCGATGACCGCGATGGCCAGGAGCATCAGGAACAGGAACTCCCGGCCGGTAATGTCCTGCAGTTTGGCTACCCGTTCGTTGGCCACCTCGCCAAAGATCACCCGCTTGACCATCCACAGGCTGTAGGCGGCACCCAGGATCAGGGTAGTGGCGGCCAAAAAGGCAAACCAGAAATCGGCCTTGAAGGCACTGAGGATCACCAGGAATTCGCCCACGAAACCGGAAGTACCGGGCAGGCCCGAATTCGCCAGGGCGAACACTACCATGAACGCGGCAAATGCCGGCATGGTGTTGACCACCCCCCCGTAATCGCGGATCTGGCGGGTGTGCATGCGATCGTAGAGCACGCCCACGCACAGGAACAGGGCACCGGAGATGAAACCGTGGGAGATCATCTGCACCAGCCCGCCCTGGATACCCGTGGCCGCGCCGCGCAGATCGCCGCTGTTGTCGAGGATCCGCCAGGCCAGGAAGAAGCCGAGGGTAACGAAGCCCATGTGAGCGATGGAGGAATAGGCGATGAGCTTCTTCATGTCCGCCTGCACCAGGGCCACGAAACCGATGTAGACCACGGCGATGAGCGACAGGCTGATCATCAGCCAGTCCAGCGCACTGCTGGCATCGGGCGTGATGGGCAACGAGAAGCGCAGGAAGCCGTAGGCACCCATCTTGAGCATGATGGCCGCCAGGATCACCGAACCGCCGGTCGGAGCCTCCACGTGCGCGTCCGGCAACCAGGTGTGCACCGGCCACATGGGCACCTTCACGGCGAAGGCGATGAGGAAGGCGAGGAAGATCAGGATTTGGGCATTCATGCCCAGCTTCATCTGCTGGAAATCGGGGATCGCAAAACTGCCTGAGACATTGTAGAGGTACAGCAAAGCCACCAGCATGAACACCGAGCCGAAGAAGGTATAGAGGAAGAACTTGAGAGTGGCATACACCCGGTTGGGGCCACCCCAGATGCCGATGATGATAAACATCGGGATCAGCATGGCCTCCCAGAACACGTAGAACAGGGCTGCATCCACCGCCGCGAACACGCCGTTCATCAACCCTTCCATGATCAGGAAGGCCGCCATGTACTGGGCCACGCGGTTCTGGATAACCACCCACCCGGCGATGACCACCAGCACTGTGGAGAAGGTAGTGAGCAGAATGAGCGGCATGGCGATGCCATCCACACCCAGGTGATAGTAGATGTTGAAGGTCGGGATCCAGGGTTCGGCGGAGCGTTCCACGAACTGCATCTCGGCCGTGCCAAGCTGGAACCCGGTCCACAGGGGCAGACTCAGGAGGAAGGTGAGGATGGCCACCGCGAGAGCCAGAATGCGGGCTGCCGGCGCCTTCTCGTCACCTCCGGTGGCAAGCACCAGCAGGCCTCCGAAAATGGGCACCCAGATCACCAGGCTCAGCAGCGGCCAGTCAGCAAACATTCCCGTCAACCCTTGTGGTTCTCATTGTTCTGTCGCAGTCCTCAGCCCTGTGGCACCCACAGGACGAAATAGCCCAGCAGGGCCAGCAGTCCCAGGATCATGGCAAAGGCGTAGTGGTAGAGATAGCCGGTCTGCAGATGGCGCAGCACGGCGGCGGAGATGCCGATCAGTTTCGCCGTTCCATTGACCACCAGCCCGTCAATCAGAATGCGATCGCCCAGCCGCCAGAGGAACTCGCCGATGGCCCGGGCGCCGCCGGCAAAAACCACTTCATTGAAGCGGTCAAAGTAGTACTTCTCGATAAGCAGACGATAAAGCCAGCCCAGCCGGCGGGCCAGCATTGCCGGCAGATCCGGCCGCTTCAGGTACAGGAACCAGGCGGTGGCCACACCGCCCACAGCCAGCCAGAAGGGCAACGTGGTCAGGGCGTGGGTGGCCATGGCCAGCGGCCCGTGGAACTCGCGGGCCAGCTCGCCCAGCACGTCGTGGGATTTGCTCACCACGATGGCGCTGCCGAACCAGTGACTGAAGACCATGTTGCCCACATAGGGGGCGCCGATCACCACCGAAGGGATGGCCAGCAGGATCAGCGGCACGGTGATCACCGGCGGCGTCTCATGCAGATGGGCGCGCGTGTGCTCGTCCATGCGTTCAGGCCCGTGGAACACCAGGAAGTAGAGCCGGAAACTGTACAGCGCGGTGACGAACACCCCGGCCACCACGGCCAGGTAGGCGTAACCGGCACCCCAGATGTGCGACGCGGCCACCGCTTCGATGATGGAATCCTTGGAATAGAAGCCGGAGAAACCGGGGGTCCCGATAAGTGCCAGGTTGCCGATCAGGAAGGTGATCCAGGTGATGGGCATGTAGCGGTACAGGCCACCCATCTTGCGCATGTCCTGCTCGTGGTGCAGGGCCACGATCACCGAGCCGGCACTCAGGAACAACAGCGCCTTGAAGAAGGCATGGGTCATCAGATGGAAGATCCCAGCGGCGTAGGCCGACACCCCCAAAGCCACGGTCATGTAGCCAAGCTGGGAGAGGGTCGAATAGGCAATGATCCGCTTGATGTCGTTCTGCACCAGCCCCAGCAGGCCCATGAAAAAGGCCGTGGTGGCGCCGATCACCAGCACCGTGGACAGAGCCGTTTCCGACAACTCGTACAGGGGCGACATGCGCGCCACCATGAAGATACCGGCGGTAACCATGGTGGCGGCGTGGATCAGGGCCGAGATGGGCGTGGGGCCTTCCATGGAATCGGGCAGCCACACATGCAGGGGGATCTGCGCCGACTTGCCCATGGCGCCGACGAACAACAGCAGGCAGATCACCGTGAGCACTTCCCACTGATGCCCGTCGAAGATGGTGAAATACTGGCCCACCACGGCCGGAGCGCGCTCGAACACGGTGGCATAGTCGAGACTGCCGAAGACCATCAGCACGGCAGCAATGCCCAGCAGAAAACCGAAATCCCCCACCCGGTTGACCAGGAAGGCCTTGAGATTGGCGTAGATGGCGGTGGGCCGCTTGTACCAGAAACCAATCAACAGATAGGAGACCAGGCCCACGGCCTCCCAGCCGAAGAACAGTTGCATGAAGTTGTTGGCCATCACCAGCATCAGCATGGAGAAAGTGAACAACGAGATGTAGCTGAAGAAGCGGGTGTAGCCGGGATCGTCATGCATGTAGCCGATGGTATAGATGTGCACCATCAGCGAGACAAAGGTGACCACCACCATCATCAGCACCGTGAGGCGATCGATGAGGAAGCCAATATCGAAGCGGATCCCCTCGCTGGCCAGCCAGGTGTACACCGGCCCGTTGAAGGGCTCGGCGCTGTCGAAAACCAGCGCCTTGAACAGCATGGCAGACAGCACGAAGGCCACGGTCACACCGAGGATGGTGACCCAGTGGGAGCCCTTGCGCCCCAGATAGGCACCGAACAGGCCGGTCAGAACAGACCCGGCCAGCGGAGCCAGCACGATGGCGATGGCAAGGAATTTGATGTCGTCTGCGCTCACGTCGTCAGCCCTTCAGGGAATCCATGTCGTCCACGTTGATGGTTTGCCGGTTGCGGAACAGCACCACCAGAATAGCCAGCCCGATGGCTGCCTCTGCGGCTGCCACTGTCAGAATGAAGAACACGAACACCTGTCCGGCCATGTCCTGGAGGAAATGGGAAAAGGCGATGAAGTTCAGATTCACCGCCAGCAGCATCAGCTCGATGGACATGAGCAGGATGATCACATTCTTGCGGTTGAGAAAAATCCCCGCGATGCTGATGGAAAACAGCAACGCCGCCAGAATCAGGTAATCGTTGAGAGTAATCATTTGCGCTCCTCCGGCGGCATGTCGATCATGCGGATTCGATCCTGGCGGTGGACCGCGATCTGCTGACCCGGCGTCTGGTACTTGACGCCGCTGCGCCGACGCAGGGTCAGGGCGATGGCGGCAACGATGGCCACCAGCAGAATCACCGCCGCGATCTCGAAGGGATAGACATAGACCGTGTACAGCAGCCGGCCCAGCTCACGGGTATTGCTGAGATCGGCCGGCGCCGGCGGAGGCGGCGTATTGGCGGCGAACCAATCGCCCCCCACCAGCATGATGAGCATGATGGCAAACGCCAGTGCCACGGCCACGCCCAGGGGCAGATAGCGCACGAAACCGGCCCGCAACTGGGCCAGATTGATGTCGAGCATCATCACCACGAAAAGAAACAGCACCATCACCGCGCCCACATAGACCAGCACCAGCACGATGGCCAGAAACTCGGCTTCCAGCAGGATCCAGACACCGGCGCTCGTAAAAAAGGTGAAAACCAGATACAGCGCTGCCTTGACCGGGTTGCGCACGGTAATCACCATCAGCGCCCCATACACGGACAATGCGGCGAAAACATAGAAGATGATTTTTTCGATGCCCATGTCCTGTTTCTCGTCCGGTTAGCGGTAGGGAGCGTCCAGCTTGCGGGCCGCGGCGATCTCGGCCTCGTACTTGTCACCAACCGCCAGCAGGCGATCCTTGGTCATGTAGAGATCGCCCCGCTCCTCGCCATGGTATTCAAAGATATGGGTCTCGACGATGGAATCCACCGGGCAGGATTCCTCGCAAAAACCACAGAAAATGCACTTGGTCAGATCGATGTCGTATCGGGTGGTGCGGCGAGTGCCGTCCTCCCGCTCCTCGGCCTCGATGGTGATGGCCAGCGCCGGACAGATGGCCTCGCAGAGCTTGCAGGCGATGCAGCGCTCCTCGCCGTTGGGATAGCGGCGCAGGGCGTGCAGACCACGGAAACGCGGCGACAGCGGGGTTTTCTCCTCGGGATACTGCAGGGTGAACTTGCGCGCAAAGAGGTAGCGGCCGGTCACCGACAGGCCCTTGAACAGCTCCAGCAGGAACAGGCTCTTGAGGAAACGGGCGAATGCAGTCATGGCAGTCCTCCTACGCCCTGTCGAACCAGGGCGGCAACCCGGCGAGAATCATGACACCCACCACCAGCAGCCAGACGATGGTGATGGGAATGAAGATCTTCCATCCCAGGCGCATGATCTGATCATAACGGTACCGCGGGAACGTGGCGCGGAACCACAAAAACAGGAACAGGAAGAAGGCGGTCTTGATGATGAACCAGTGAATGCCTTCGTTCAGCAGGGCACCGAGGACGGGCACAGCGAAGGCGCTCTCGGGCAGCAGCCCCTGCAGGGGCGAAAGCCAGCCGCCCAGGAACATGATGCTGGCCAGGCCCGAAACCAGAATCATGTTGGCGTATTCGGCCAGGAAGAACACGGCGAAGGCCATGCCCGAATACTCCACGTGGAAGCCGGCGACGATTTCCGACTCGCCCTCGGCCACGTCGAAAGGCGCGCGATTGGTCTCGGCCACGGCGGACACGAAATAGATGACGAACAACGGCAACAGCGGGATCCAGAACCAGTGCAGCACGCCGCCTTCCTGGGCTCGCACGATCTCGCCCAGGTTCAGGGAGCCGCCCGCCATCAGCACGCCCACCAGGGCAAAGCCCATGGCGATCTCGTAGGAGACGATCTGCGCCCCGGAGCGCATGGCGCCGAGCAGGGCGTATTTGGAGTTGGACGCCCAGCCGGCGATGATGACGCCGTACACGCCGATGGAGGTGATCGCCAGCACGTAGAGCAGGCCGGCGTCGATGTCGGCCAGCACCAGGTGGGCGTCGAAGGGCATCACCGCCCAGGCCGCCAGCGCCGGCCCAATGGACAGGACCGGGGCCAGGAGGAACAGGCCGCGGTTGGCGCCGGTGGGGATTACAATCTCCTTGAACATCAGCTTCACGGTATCGGCGATGGGCTGGCCGAGACCCCACAACCGGTGACCGAAGAAGCCGACGCGATTCGGTCCCATGCGGATCTGCATGGCGCCGATCACCTTGCGCTCGGCATAGGTGAGATAGGCCACGCAGAGCATCAGCGGCAACACGATGGCGATGATCTCCAGGAGGAGGATCACCACGGTCTGCACCCCGAGAGGCACCGTCTGCCAGAGTTCAACGAACCAGTCCATCATGCCGTCACCTTCTGCAACGCCACGGGGCCACAGGCGGCGCCCAGCGAATCACTGCCCGGCACCGCCTGGGGAATGAACACGCAGTCATCGGGCACGCCTTCATCGATCACCAGCGGCAGGGTAGCAGTATGACCGCCCTGACTGGCCTGTACCGTATCGGCCTCGGACAGCCCCAAACGTTCGGCCGTGGCGCGGTTGAGATAGAGGGCGCAAACGATGTGATCGGCGGTCTCCTGCAGCGGTTGCGCCCGGCGTACCACGGCATCGACCGCATGGATGGGCAGATGGCCGATGCGGTACAGCTCGCCGTCGTGCCCGGACAGGCTCGCCGGTGCCTGCCATGGAGAGCGGGTATCGAGCTCACCCTGGCCCAAAAGGCCGCGCAACTCGTCGCGGACTTCTTCCTCGGTTTCCTGTTCGAAACCATCGAGCTCAAGGAAATTGCCGAGCACCCGCAAGACCTTCCAGGCCGGGCGTGCCTCGGCAATCGGGCGCACGGCACCGCGCCAGCTCTGCCAGGTACCCTCGGCATTGACCAGGGTGCCCCCACTTTCAGGCACCAGGCTCACCGGCAGGATCACGTCGGCATAGCGGCGCATGGCCGGTGTGTCGTAGGCGTTGAGCACCACCACGAAATCGGCCGTCTGCAGGGCGGCCAGGGCCGCGCCGGGATTGGCGGTGTCGAACTCGGGCTCGAGGCCGTGCAGGATCAGGCCACGGGACTCCCCGCCGAGAATGGCGCCGGCGGCATGGCCGGCCTTCTCCACCGGCTGACCGCCCACCCCGCAGTGAGGCAGCACACCGGCCAGGGAAAGACCCACCGCATTGGCCCCATCACTGAAATGGCCCAGGGCCGCACCGGCCAGCTCGGCGATCCCATTGGCCAGGGCCCGCAACTCAAGCAGGTTGGGCAGGCTCTGGGCCTGCAAGCCGAGAAACACGCCGACCCGCTCACCTTCGAACAGATCGGTGGCGATGCGGCGGTGGCTTTCCTGCACGTCCACGTTCTCGAGCAGTCGTTCCAGGCCCTCGGGCGCCGGCCTGCCGGCGAGCACCAGCAGGGCCTTGGCGATGGCCGCGAGCTGCGCGGGCAGCGCCTGTGGTGCGTGCACCAGGTGTTCGGAGAGGGGGAAGTTGAACTCGTAACGCAGTGGATTGAGAGCGGCGATGCGTGCGCCACGCAGGACGGCCTTGCGCAGGCGATGGCCGAGCAGCGGTTGATCCTTGCGGGTCCAGGAACCGATCAGCAGGGCGGCGTCCAGGTTTTCCAGATCGGCAATGGCCATGCCGAGGGCTGGCACCCGGGGCTCACTCTCGGGCTCACGAAAGTCGAGCCGGCGCAGGCGGTGATCCACGCTGTGCGAACCGAGCGCCCGCAGCAGTTTCTGCAACAGGTAGCCCTCCTCCAGGCTGGCGTTGGGGGAGGTCAGGCCAGCGAGGCGTTCGGCCCCGTATTTCTCCCGCACCCGCCTGAGCCCTTCGGCGGCATAGCCGATGGCCGTCTCCCAGTCCACTTCCTTCCAGTCATCGCCCTGCCGGATCCGGGGCCGGGTGGCACGATCAGCACTGTAGAAACCGGGATAACTGAAACGATCCCGATCCGAAATCCAGGTTTCATTGACCGCTTCGTTCTCCCTTGGCACCACCCGCATCACCTCGTTGCGCCGCACGTGGTATTCGATATTGGAGCCGATGCAATCGTGGGCGGCGATGCCTGCATGGTGGGTCAGCTCCCAGGCTCGGGCCTTGAATCGGAAGGGTTTGGAAGTGAGCGCGCCCACCGGACACAGATCGATGACGTTGCCCGACAGTTCGGAAGTGACGGCCCGCGCCACGTAGGTGCCGATCCGGGTATGCTCGCCACGCCCCACCGCGCCCAGTTCCTGGATGCCGGCGATCTCCTGGCCAAAGCGCACGCAGCGGGTGCAGTGGATGCAGCGGGTCATGCCCGTGGCAATGAGCGGGCCGATGTCGGGATCGGGCACCACCCGCTTGTTCTCGGTGAAGCGCGAGACATCCTTGCCGAAGCCCATGGCCAGATCCTGCAGATCGCACTCGCCGCCCTGGTCGCAGATGGGACAATCGAGCGGGTGATTGATGAGCAGGAACTCCATGACGCTCTTCTGGGCATCGAGGGCCAGCGGCGAGCGGGTGAAGACTTTCATGCCCTCGGTGACCGGGGTGGCGCAGGCCGGCAGGGGCTTGGGCGATTTCGCCACTTCCACCAGGCACATGCGGCAGTTGGCGGCCACCGACAGCTTCTTGTGATAGCAAAAACGCGGGATCACGATACCGGCCGCATCGGCCGCTTCGATGACCATGCTGCCCTTGGGCACCTGGAGCGTCTTGCCGTCGATTTCGATGGTTACCATGGCGCCGTCTCAGCCTTTGTTGCGGGCCCCGGGCCCGACCATGCAGGTGCCATGTTCGATGTGGTATTCGAACTCGTCACGGAAATGCTTGAGGAAACTCTGCACCGGCATCGCGGCGGCGTCGCCCAGGGCGCAGATGGTGCGGCCGGCGATGTGTCCGGCCACGTCATCGAGCAGATCCAGATCCTCAGGCCGGCCCTCGCCGTGCTCGATGCGATGGATTACCCGTGCCAGCCAGCCTGTGCCTTTACGACAGGGCGTGCACTGGCCACAGGACTCTTCGTAATAGAAATGGGACAGACGGGCCAGGGCGCGAACCATGCAGGTGGTCTCGTCCATCACGATCACCGAACCGGCGCCGAGCATGGAACCGGCCTTGGCAATGGCGTCATAGTCCATGTCGGTCTGCAGCATGATCTCGGCGGGCACCACCGGTGTCGAGGAACCGCCGGGGATCACCGCCTTCAGCGTGTGGCCGTCACGCACCCCGCCGGCCATCTCCAGCAGCTCGGCGAAGGGCGTGCCCAGCGGGATCTCGAAATTGCCGGGCTTGTTGACATGACCGGAGACGCAGAACAGCTTGGTGCCGCCGTTGTTGGGCTTGCCCATCTCCAGGAACCACTGGCCGCCCTTCTCCAGGATCACCGGCACCGAGGCCAGGGTTTCGGTGTTGTTGATGGTGGTGGGGCGGCCAAAGAGACCGAAGCCGGCCGGAAACGGCGGCTTGAAACGCGGCTGGCCTTTCTTGCCCTCGATGGATTCGAGCAATGCCGTCTCCTCGCCGCAAATGTAGGCGCCGGCGCCGAGGTGCGTGTAGAGATCGAAGTCGAAGCCACTGTCGAACAGGTTCTTGCCCAGCAGGCTGGCGGCGTAGGCTTCTTCCAGGGCGGCCTCGAAGCGTTCGTAGGGCTCCCAGAACTCGCCGCGGATGTAGTTGTAACCCACGGTGGCGCCGATGCAGTAGCCGGCGATGATCATGCCCTCGATAACCTGGTGGGGGTTGTAGCGCAGGATGTCACGATCCTTGCAGGTGCCGGGCTCGCCTTCGTCGGAGTTGCAGACAATGTATTTCTGGCCCGGCGCATTGCGGGGCATGAAGCTCCACTTGAGGCCGGTGGGGAAACCGGCGCCCCCCCGGCCACGCAGGGCCGAGGTCTTGAGCTCCTCGATCAGGGTCTCGGGCGGGATCCTTTCGCGCAGGATTTTCTCCACCACCTGATAACCGCCGACACGGCGGTAGCTGTCGAGGGTCCAGGGACGCTCCAGGTGCAGGGTGCGGAAGCAGACTTCATTGGCCATGCCGCGGCCCTCCTGCCCGAGGATGGATGGTACTGTACATCAGTCCAGCCCCTCCAGAATCTCGTCGATCTTCTCCGGCGTGAGGTTGCCGTAATAGGTCTGGCCGATCTGGAACATGGGCGCCTCCACGCAGGCACCGAGGCATTCCACCTCCTTGAGGGTAAAACGGCCGTCGAGCGTGGTCTCACCGAAATCGATACCCAGCCGTTCCCGAAGATGGGCCACCACCTCGTCGGAGCCACGCAGCATGCAGGAGATGTTGGTACACACGCAAATCTTGTGCCGTCCCACCGTCTCCAGTTCGTACATGGAATAGAAGGTGGCCACTTCGTACACGGCCACCGGGGGCATCTCCAGGTACTCGGCCACGGCATCCATCAACTCGGTGGTGAGATGCCCCCCGTTCTGATCCTGCACGATGCGCAGGGCGGCCATCACCGCCGATCGCTTCTGCTCCGGCGGATACTTGGCGATCCATCGGTCGATCTCGGCACGCGATTCTTCGCTGATCCGGGCGCTGGCGGTGACGGTGGTCATCGATCGATTTCTCCGAACACGATATCCATGGTGCCGATAATGGCCACCACGTCGGCCAGCATATGGCCGCGGGCCATCTCGTCCATGGCGGCAAGATGAATGAAGCCCGGCGGACGGATCTTCAGTCGATAGGGCTTGTTGGCGCCGTCGGATACCAGGTAGATTCCGAATTCACCCTTGGGATGTTCGACGGCGGCATAGGCCTCGCCCTCGGGCAGAACGTAACCTTCGGTGAAGAGCTTGAAGTGATGGATCAGGGCTTCCATCTCGCTCTTCATCTCCACCCGCGTGGGCGGCGTGATTTTGTGGTTCTCAATCATTACCGGGCCGGGATGCTTGCGCAGCCATTCCACACACTGGCGAATGATGTGGTTGGACTGGCGCATTTCCGCCACCCTCACCAGGTAGCGATCATAGCAGTCGCCATTGACACCGATGGGCACCTGGAAATCGAGCCGGTCATAGACCTCGTAGGGCTGCTTCTTGCGCAGGTCCCATTCGACACCGGAGCCGCGCAGCATGGGGCCGGTGAAGCCGAGTTGCAGGGCCCGCTCGGGACTGACCACGCCGATGCCCACGGTGCGCTGCTTCCAGATCCGGTTATCGGTGAGCAGCGTCTCGTACTCGTCCACGTAGCCGGGGAAGCGCTCGGTGAAGTCCCAGATGAAGTCGAGCAGGCTGCCTTCGCGGTTGGCATTCATGCGCTTGACTTCGTCCTTGTCGCGATACTTCGTTTCCGTGTGTTTGGGCATCTGATCGGGTAGATCGCGGTACACCCCCCCGGGACGGTAGTAAGACGCGTGCATGCGGGCGCCGGAGACCGCCTCGTACATGTCCATGAGATCCTCCCGCTCACGGAAGCAGTAGAGGAACATGGTCATGGCGCCCACGTCCAGGGCATGGGTACCGAGCCACATCAGATGGTTCAGCAGACGGGTGATCTCGTCGAACATGACCCGGATGTACTGGGCGCGGATGGGGGCCTCGATGCCCAGCAGCTTCTCGATGGCCAGCACGTAGGCGTGCTCGTTGACCATCATCGACACGTAGTCGAGCCGGTCCATATACGGG
>Ga0114931_10007824_pt1 | contig 13016 bp, 9 predicted proteins | sample 2SBtaG_FD_89579 | JGI IMG/M metagenome (GOLD analysis project Ga0114931, IMG submission 89579) | Deep subsurface microbial communities from Kolumbo volcano to uncover new lineages of life (NeLLi) - 2SBTROV14_V59a metaG | ecosystem: Environmental > Aquatic > Marine > Volcanic | place: Kolumbo... | reverse complement strand
GTTTCCAACACTTTAAAAAATAAAAAGTCCTCTTAAAGAGGACTTTGTTATCGGTGCGGAGAGGGCGGGATTCGAACCCGCGATACCGCTTTACACAGTATGACGGTTTAGCAAACCGTTGGTTTCAGCCACTCACCCACCTCTCCATAGTGCTGAATTTCTATTCAAAATTTAGAGTCAAAATATATGAAATTTTATTTTGACTATGAAATAATTGGAGCGTATTTTTTATACAAAGTCTTATCTTACAGTTTCTCATTTTAATACTATTTTTTATGTTAGTAATTCAAATAAAATTTATTTAGTTTTCATTTATAAAAATTATTGGAAATTATTGGAAAGAATAAGAAAATATTCTCAGATACTTCTACTTGCTGCATCATTTGTATTTTTGGTACAATTTGCAACAATACCGTTAGTACATAACCATCCCGCCGATTTACACGACCATTATAATTGTCCCGCATTTATTTTAACAATAACATTTGTTACATTTTTTGTTTCAATAGTTATAAAAATTAGTTTATCAGTCCCTTTTTTAAAAAGAATATCTGTTACAAAGAAACTTGAACATATTAACTATGTACACAGATTAGCTATCAAAAATAGAGCTCCTCCTTTCTAAAATACTTTAACCCCAAAAAAAATTTAATTACCTCTTAATTAAAAAGCTCTAAATAATAATATTTAGGTAGGAGTTTACTATGAAAAATAGAATAATATCTTTATTGATATTTCTTCTTTTTGCTGGAGCGTTACTAAATGCACAGGAAAGTGATTCGACAAAGATAGCTCGTTTAGAAAAAAGAATAAAAAAACTTGAAGAAAAATTTAAACAGAACGAATTAGAAAAAATATTGAAAGAAGCTGAAACGGTTTCAACTGAAAAAGTTAAAGAAAAGAAAACTAAAGTTTTTAAAAGTGGTCAGCGTTCCCTTCAGGCAATAAATCCTGAAATAAGTGTTATTGGAGATATGTATGGTCAATATATATCAAATGAAATAAACAAAAATAATTTTTATAATGATAAAAGATCGGGTATGTTTTTTAGAACCCTTTCTTTACACTTTCAAGGAGGACTAGACCCGTTTAGCTATACTAAAGCTACACTTGAATTCAGTCCGGATAATGTAGAATTTGCCGAGGCATATTTTGTTTTAAACAAATTTATTCCTCACGTAAGTTTTACAGCTGGAAAATTTCGCCAGCAATTCGGGGTTCTAAACCGATGGCATGTTCATTCGTTAGATCAACAAGATTATCCGCTTGCCTTAACAACTATTCTTGGTGAAGATGGGCTTAATCAAATTGGTTTCTCATTTGATTGGACCATGCCGGCTTTTACTTCTGATGCAAATGAACTAACTCTGCAATTTACAAATAGTAGAAATAGCCATTTGTTCTCGGGAGAAACATTTTCCTTCCCTTCTGTGTTAATGCATTTTAAAAATTATTGGGACCTTTCTAAAAACACATATCTTGAATTTGGAATAACAGGAATGGTGGGTAAAAATAATCGAAATGGCTTTGATAATACAGGAAATTTGTTTTTTGAACATTCAAGGTCAACAGTATTAGCCGGAGCTGATTTAACCCTTTTCTGGCAGCCGGTAGATCAAGCTTTGTACAAATCTTTTTTATGGCGATCTGAATTTTATTATGGAGATAAAGAACTTGCAGGTGGCAGAATAAAAGCAGCAGGCGGTTACACAAATTTTGAATATAGATTAGCAGAACGTTGGTTGGGCGGAATTAGGTTTGATTATACACAACCATTTGAAGAAAATAACAGCTCAAAAGATTTGTATCAAATTGTTCCATATATAACTTGGGAGCAAAGCCATTGGGTTCGTTTTAGATTTCAATATAATTACTTAAATGGAACTCAAATGCCGTCAGCTGTGCATATGTTCCGCTTTCAAATTGTTTGGGCAGTTGGTCCACATAAACACGATCGTTATTAATGAGGTGAAAAATGAAAAAGATTATTTATTTATTAGTACTAATACTAAGTACTAATATATTGTTAGCACAAAAGAAAATAAATGTTGTTACAACTTTAAGCACTTATGCAAATATTGCTAAATATATTGGGGGTGATAAAGTAGAAACTCATTACATAGTACAAGGCAATCAAGATGCACATTTTGTAAGACCAAAACCAAGCTATGCAGTAATGCTTAGTAAAGCAGATTTATTTGTCTCAACAGGATTAGATTTAGAATTATGGGTTCCTACGCTTGTGGATATGTCCAAAAATGAAAATATCCGTTCCGGACAACAGGGATATGTTTCAGCTTCTGATGGAATTAATTTATTGGATAAACCTACTGTACTATCCAGAAGTGAAGGGGGGTTACATATTTACGGTAACCCACACATTATTACAAATCCTCTCAATTTTAAAATAATAGCAGAAAATATAGAAATAGGACTTGAGAAAATAGATCCGCAAAATTCTGCCTACTATAGCAATAATTTAAAAAAATTTAAAGATAAAATTGATAAAAGTTCGTTCGGTAAATACCTTGTAAAGCTTATGGGTGGAAGTCTATTAACTAAACTTTCAGACAATGGTAGACTAGTAAGTTTTCTTAAATCTAAAGAATACCAAGGGAAGAAAATGATTGACTATTTAGGCGGTTGGTTTAAAGAGGCTTTACCCTTGAGAGGAAGAAAAATTGTTGCCTATCATAAAGCTTGGGTGTATTTCAATGAAGTTTTCGGAATTGAAGTTGTAGGGCACGTTGAGCCAAAACCTGGAATACCGCCATCACCAAAACACGTTGAAAAATTAGTGCAAGAGATGAAAAAAAATAATGTTAAGGTCCTTCTTGCTGCAAATTATTATGATATTGATAAAGTAAATAGAATTTGCAAAAAAGTTGGAGCTATTCCAGTTATAATACCAATGTTTGTAAATGGTGCACCTAATACTGATAATGTTTTCAAACTTACCGATCTATGGATTGGAGATCTTAATAAAGCATTTCAAAAAGCTGATAAAGGTAAAACAAAAAATTAATAGTTGTAGGTTTTAATCGTGTGTAATAATGTTAGGAGAAAATAAATGAATTTAAGCATTTGGGATATTATGGGTCCAGCGTTTTTTGAATTAATGATTTTAGTTGGAATTCACTCATATTTAGGTCTGCACGTAATACGAAGGAAAGTGATATTTGTTGATCTTGCTTTGGCTCAAATTGCTGCTCTTGGTACAACCGTAGGTTTTTTATTTGGTATTATGCCAGGCTCTACAGGCGCTTATTGGTTTTCATTATTGTTTACATTTATAGGTGCCGCAGTTTTTTCAATTTCAAGAATAAGAAATGAAAAAATACCGCAAGAAGCAGTAATAGGGCTTGTATATGCCATAGCTGCTGCACTTTCTATCCTTGTTATTGATAAAGCCCCGCACGGTGCAGAACATATAAAAGAAATTTTAACAGGAGCAATTCTTTGGGTTAAATGGTCCACTATTAGAACTGCAGCTATTGTGTACTCACTGGTTGGAATATTCCATTTTATTTACCGTAAACAATTTCTTCTAATTTCAAACAATCCTGAAGAAGCATATAATAAAGGAATGAATGTAAGATTTTGGGATTTCTTGTTTTATGTTTCTTTTGGAATTGTTATTACTCACTCTGTAGGAACAGCAGGAGTTCTATTAGTATTTGTTTTTCTTGTTGTACCCGCTATTACGTCTATGCTAATTACAGATGTTCTATGGAAACAATTAGTGATTGGATGGTCTATGGGAGTTGTGGTAAGCGTTGTGGGACTTTACATATCTTACATAGCGGATTTACCAAGCGGACCAACAGTAGTAGCTTTCTATGGATTGATGTTAATAATTGTTGCAATCTCTCTGTATATCTTCCGTGCAGAAGTCCGCACAAAAGCTTTATTAAAAGTAGCAATGGGAATTGGTTTACTTATTTTAGTCGTTTTTGGATTTTACCTGCTGGGTAATGCTTTTAAAAATTCACAGGATCATCATACACAAATAGAAAAAATTAAAGATATAACAAAATATAATTCTAATTTAAAAGATGTAAATTTTAATAAAATGCCGGAAAAACAAATTGATAAATATCTTTTATCTGAAAAAAATGTTTCTCTACTTGAAAAATATTTTGCTAAAGTTGGAGAGTACAATAAATATAAAATTGCCTCGAGAATATTTGAACTGAATAAACCAAAAGGATTTGGTTTGTTAGTCTCTATTTTGCAGGATGGTAAACTTCCTTTTGTTAAAGATGAAGTATATTCAAAAATAAAGGAAATTACCGGAAAAGATTTCGGCTATGATACTTCAAATAATGATAACAAAAATATAAATGCAATAAGAGAAATGAATATTTGGAAAAATAAACTAAAGCCATAAATATTTATTCTATTTTTTTTGTCTTAATCTAACGAGTTAATTTTTGCATTCCGGTTCTTTATCTTGTAAATTTACAAACTCATAAAACAATATTTACCCGTTAAACTATTATGGATTCCTTCAAAGGTGTAGACTATTATAACTCAGATTCTCTTCTTTCACAAGAAGAAAAAATGATACGCAATAGCGTAAGAGAATTTATCTCAAAAGAAGTTGTCCCTATAATTGAAGAACATTACAGTGAAGGCAAATTTCCAATTCATTTAATTAAAAAAATGGGTGAATTGGGAATGTTAGGACCTAACCTGCCCAAAGAATACGGTTGTGCAGGATTGAACAATGTTTCCTATGGTTTAATGATGCAGGAATTGGAAAGGGGAGACAGCGGAATAAGGAGCTTTGCTTCAGTACAAGGGTCTTTAGTTATGTTTCCTATTTTTACATTCGGTTCTGATGAACAAAAGAAAAAATGGCTTCCTCTTTTAGCAAAAGGAGAAAAAATAGGTTGCTTCGGATTAACAGAACCAAATCACGGCTCAAATCCCGGAGGAATGGAAACAAAAGCGGAAAAAGCTGACGGCGGTTATATCTTGAACGGTGCAAAAATGTGGATAACAAACGGAACAATTGCAGATATTGCAATAGTGTGGGCTAAACTAAACGGAATAGTTAGAGGCTTTTTGGTGGAAAAAGAATTCAAAGGATTTTCCGCACCGGAAATAAAAGGCAAACATTCCCTACGCGCATCAGTCACTTCTGAATTAGTTTTTGATGATGTGTTTGTTCCTGAAGAAAATATTTTACCAAAAACAACAGGACTTAAAAATCCTTTAATGTGTTTAAATCAAGCAAGATACGGAATTGCCTGGGGTGTTGTGGGTTCAATGATGACCTGTTATGGAATTGCTCTTAATTATGCAAAAACCAGGATTCAATTTGAAAAACCTATTGCTGCTTATCAAATGACACAGGAAAAATTAGTATATTTTTTGACTGAAATAACTAAATCCCAGCTGTTAAATATTCAAATGGGAAGATTGAAAGATAAAGGAACATTAAAATTTACTCAAGTCTCATTGGCTAAAAGAAACAATTGCGAAAAAGCTTTGGAAATTGCAAGAATGAGCAGAGAAATTTTAGGTGCAAACGGAATTTCAAATGAATATCCGATTATGAGGCATTCAGCAAATTTAGAATCAGTAAAAACTTATGAAGGCACTCACGAAATGCATACTTTAATTGTAGGTGAAGATATAACGGGATACCAAGCTTTTAAATAAATTAATTTTAGCTGCGAATTAGCGAATTAACGTCAAATAAATAAATTTTAATTAAATATGAAAAATAAAATAATAGAAGGACTTACATTTGACGATGTTTTACTTATTCCTAAGAAATCATCGGTTTTACCCAGAGATGTAGATATTTCTACTTTTCTAACACCTGATATAAAACTTAATATACCATTAGTTTCTGCAGCTATGGATACAGTTACAGAATCATCAATGGCTATTGCTCTTGCAAGGGAAGGTGGAATTGGAATCATTCATAAAAATATGTCCATTGCATCACAGTGCAAAGAAGTTAAAAGAGTTAAGAGATCTGAAAGCGGAATGATTAGAAATCCTATTAAATTAAGTGCTGAAGATACTGTTGAAACTGCTTTGCAAATTATGAAAGAATATCACATTTCAGGAATTCCTATAACCGATAGTAATGATAAACTTGTGGGAATTATTACTAACAGAGATTTAAGATTCGATCCAAATAGAAAATCTAAAATAAAAGAGCTAATGACTAAAGAAAATCTTATTACTGCAAACGAATCTACTGATTTGAAAAAAGCAGAAAAAATACTACAGAAATATAAAATTGAAAAATTGCCTGTTGTGAATAAATCAGGTAAGTTAATAGGACTGATTACTTTCAAAGATATCCAAAAGAAAAAATCACATCCTTTTGCTTGTAAAGATGAACAAGGCAGATTAAGAGTGGGAGCAGCTGTAGGTGTTACAGTAGATGTAATTGATAGAGTGCAAGCATTAGTTAATTCCGGAGTTGATACAGTAGTAATTGATACTGCTCATGGGCATTCACAAGGCGTTTTAAAAGCAATAAAGGATATAAGAAAACAATTCAAATACGAACAGCTAATTGCTGGTAATATAGCTACTTATGAAGCAGCGTTTGACTTGATAAAGTGTAAAGTTGATGCCGTAAAAGTAGGAATTGGGCCTGGCTCAATTTGTACAACAAGAGTTATAGCCGGAATAGGTATTCCGCAAATAACTGCTATAATGGAAGTTAGAAGAGCTTTGGGAGCAAATAAAATCCCTTTAATTGCTGATGGTGGCATTAAACAAACTGGTGATGTTCCGAAAGCAATTGCAGCAGGAGCAAGCTCTATTATGATAGGCGGAATGTTTGCCGGTGTAGAAGAGAGTCCGGGTGAAAAAGTTTTATATGAAGGCAGAAGTTTTAAAATGTATAGAGGAATGGGTTCAATCGGTGCAATGAAAAAAGGTAGTAAAGACAGATATTTTCAGGATACTGAGGATGAAATTAGGAAATTAGTCCCAGAAGGAATTGAAGGAAGAGTTCCATATAAAGGTTTCTTGTCAGATACAGTTTATCAATTAACCGGTGGGCTTAGAGCAGCAATGGGATATTGTGGGGCAAAAAATATAAAATCACTTCAAAAAAACGCAGATTTTATTAAAATTACTGATGCGGGTATGAAGGAAAGTCATCCTCACGATATTTTTATTACAAAAGAATCTCCAAATTACCATTCTTAATTTTTAAAAAAAAATTAGTAGTTTTATGATAGACGGAATTTCAATAATTAAAATTTTTAATAAATATATATTTTCAACATTTTATTTTTGGGTATAAGCTCTAATGCGAAAAGTTTTGGTCATTTCATACTATTTTCCACCGATGGGATTAAGCGGAGTTCAACGTACGTTAAAATTTGTTAAATATTTCAAAAGTTACAATTGGGAACCGACAATATTAACAACTTCTGATATAGGTTATTATGCCCATGATAATTCTTTATTAAAAGAAGTTGAAGAAGTAAATGTTAATGTTGAAAGAGTTGGAGGCGGAGATATAAATTCTCTTTTAAAGAAAAACGGTACTGTAAAAATACCAAGAGAAAAAATAAGAAAACTTTTCTCTTATTTTAGTTCAACTTTTTTTATTCCCGACAACAAAGTAGGTTGGAGTAAAAAAGCTTTGACAAAAGCAAGAGAAATTTTAAAGAAAGAAAAATTTGATATTATCTTTGTCACAGCTCCTCCTTTTTCAACCGTGAATATGGCTGTAGAGCTAAAAAAAGAATTTGATGTACCTTTGGTGGTTGATTACCGAGACCTCTGGTACGAAAGTTATTTTTCAATTTATCCTACTTTGTTTCATAAGTCAATGAACAAAAAAATGGAATATAATGCTTTAAGAGAAGCCGATAAAATAACAGTGACAAACAGAGGAATAAAGGAGAAAATTTTAAACACTTATCAATTCCTCTCATTCGAAGACATAACAATAATTTCACATGGTTACGATCCCAAAGATTTTGAGAATTTAGAACCTATACCTAAAACAAATAATCGCTTAGTCATTTCATACTCAGGAATATTTATGGAATACAATACTCCAAAATATTTTTTTAAAGCATTTAAAGAAATTACTATTGAGAAACCTGAAATTTCAGCAAACATCGAACTTCATTTTATAGGCTTTTTGAGAAAAGAAAATAAAAAATTAGTACGTAAACTTAAATTGGACGAATTTGTAAAAGACTTTGGATATTTAGAACATAAGGATGCAGTAAGACAATTGATATCGAGCGATGTACTTTGGTTTATGCTTGGAAATAAGAAAAATATTGATGCACTTTTGCCGGGTAAGCTTTATGAATACGTTGGTGCCAAAAGACCTATAATTGCCTGTGTCCCCGAAGGAGCAGCTAAAAATGCTCTTCAAAAATATGGTGCAACTTTTTACTGCGATCCTATTGATACAAATGATATTAAAAAAACTATTTATAAAGTATATGAATTGTACCAAAAGAGTGAATTACCGGAACCGGATGAAAAATTTGTGCAGCAGTTTAGAAGAGATTTTTTAACTGAGCAACTTTGCAAAGAATTTCAGTTTTGCATGAAAACGGAAGTGGAATGAATGTTGCAGTATTAGGCTCCGGTGGGAGAGAACACGCCTTAGCATTAAAAATAAGTGAAAGTCTTTCTTTAACAAATCTATATATTTTGCCCGGCAATCCGGGTACTTCACACTGCGGAACAAATGTTAAAATTGATTTAAAAGACTTTTATGCAATAAAAAATTTCTGTAAGGAGAAAGACATATCATTGGTGCTAATTGGACCCGAAGCACCATTGGTTGCAGGACTTTGCGATTACTTGAAAGAAATAGGAATAAATGTTTTTGGTCCTTCTTCTAAAGCTGCAAGAATTGAATCTGAAAAATCTTTTGCTAAAAAATTAATGATCGATAACAATATTCCAACAGCTGCTTTTCATGAATTCACATCAAAACAACACGAAGAAGCGAAAAATTATTTAATGCAAATCAAGTATCCTTGTGTAATTAAAGCCGATGGTTTGGCAGCCGGAAAAGGAGTATTGATTTGTGAAGATAAAGATGCCGCATTAACCGGACTCGATGTAATGTTCTTGGATAATAAATTTGGCAAAGCTGGGAAAAAAATAATTGTTGAAGAATTTTTAGAAGGTGAAGAAGCATCAATTTTTGCAATAACTGATGGTAAAAATTTTATTTGTCTTCCGTCTTCACAAGACCATAAACGTATCGGTGAAAATGATACAGGGCTTAACACGGGAGGAATGGGTGCGTATTCTCCAGCTCCGATAGTGACCGATAAAATTTTAGAAGAAATAAAATCTAAAATAATAAAACCGGTTTTAACTGCATTGAGAAAAAGCGGAAATAATTTTATAGGATGTTTGTATGCCGGATTAATGTTAACAGAGGTTGGCCCTAAAGTAATTGAATTTAACTGTAGATTCGGTGATCCCGAAACACAAGCTGTTTTACCATTGATAAACGGGGATTTTTTAAAACTTTTATATTCGGCAGCAGAAGGTAATTTGGACAAAGATACGATTGCTTACAACAAAGGATGTTCAATCTGTGTAGTGATTTCTTCTAAAGGTTATCCCGAAAATTATGAAAAAGGTTATGAAATAAAAGGATTGGATAAGCTTACTGATCCTTCAGTTATTGTTTATCACGCAGGTACTAAAAAAAGCGGAGATAAAATATTAACAAACGGTGGGAGAGTTTTAGGTGTAACCGCATTTTCAAATGATATTGATTTTAAATTTGTTAAAAACAAAGTTTATCAAAATTTAGAAAAAATAAATTTTGATGGAATGTACTACAGAAGGGATATTGCTCACAGGGTATTAAAAAAATAAGCGAATCTCAGGGGGGGTAGTTCTGAGATTCGCTTTCAATATGGGTGATAAGAGTTACATAGTAGGTCTGCGTTACCACCCGAGTAAAATTTTGTTTACTTATAAAGAACTAAATAAGACCAAGGCTTGAGTTTAGCTTTTATATGATTAGTAATTTCAATATTTTTTGTATTAAACAGTACTTTATAATTACCGTCTAAATTTTCATCTGCAATTCTAACAATTTTTTCTTTATTTGACAAGTTAAAAATAGCAATAATTTTGTTACCATTTTTTTGTCTCGTAAAAGCAAAAATATTTTTTTCGTTATTTGTTTTTAATATATGCATCTCCCCCCCGTAGGTTCCATTCCACAGAGCTTTGTTTTCCAATTTAAGGTGGACAAGGGTTTTATATATTTTTCTATAATCACTATGTTTCCAATTTATAGTATCTTTATCAAAAAATCTTAATCTTTTGTTCAGTCCGGCTTCCTGCCCGCTGTAAATAAGAGGCATTCCCTTTACAAGGAATGTCATTACCGCAAAAGTTCTTTGTGCTTTACCGAAAGTTTCCGTAACAGTACCGTTCCATGAGTTTTCATCGTGGTTGGATGTAAATGTCATTCTATATGCTTTGGGATTAAATCGTTTCTTTTCCCTTCCTAGATAAGCCACTAAATTTTTAACATTCATTTTACCTTTATAAATTTCTTTCATTATGTGAAAAAATTCCCAGGCAAAGGTCATATCAAAAGCGTGTTTATGAAGGTCTTCGTTTTCCCATTCGGCAAGCATAAATACATGCTTAACTTTATCCAATTTTTTTCGTACATAATTCCAAAAAGCAGTAGGTACCATTCCGGCAACGTCGCAGCGGAAACCGTCAATATTAGTTTCTTTTATCCAGTAAAGCATTGCATCAGACATATACTTCCATAGTTTTTTATTATTGTAATTTAAGTCTATTACATCTGTCCAGTCTTTTACCGGAGGTTCAAAATTACCTTTAGAATTTTTTGTATAAAAATCAGGATGAGTTTTTACCCAAACATTATCCCAGGCTGTATGATTGGCTACCCAGTCAATTAAAACTTTAAAACCTAATTGATGAGCTTTTTTTACCAGTTCTTTAAAGTCATCTAAATTTCCGTACTCGGGATTTATTGCTTTATAATTTTTTATAGAATAATAACTGCCCAATGTACCTTTTCTGTTTTTCACTCCAATTGGGTTGATAGGCATAAGCCATAAAATTTTTACTCCAAGGTCTTTCAGTTCAGGAAGATGTTTCTCAAAAGCTTTAAAAGTTCCTTCAGGTGTATATTGTCTGATATTTACTTCATAAATTGTTGCGTTCTTTGACCAAGCCGGTGAGTTAACAGTTGTTGTTTTTTGGGCAAATAAATTAACAAATGTAGTGGAAAATAAGAATAGAGCTAAACTAAAGAGTTGGATTTTTTTTCTATTGTACTTAAAAAACATAAGCATTTCTCTTTTATTTAAATTATTTAAAATTGCTTTTATTATCGCCTTGAATAATTAAAGAGCAAAAATAACAAATAAAAAATATGGTTTGCAATAAGCAACTAAAGAACTACCCAAACGGAGTGTATCGGTTAAAATAGAAAAATTATTATATTCGTTTGTTTAATTATAGTATTCCAATAAAAAACAAAAGGAGCTTGTCCGATGGAAAAACCCCGTCTTAGTTTTTGGCAAATATGGAATATGAGTTTCGGATTTTTAGGCATTCAATTTGGTTTTGCTTTGCAAAATGCAAACGTAAGCAGAATATTTGAAACACTAGGCGCAAAGATTGATAATATACCTATTTTATGGATTGCCGCTCCCGTTACAGGCTTAATTATTCAGCCGATTATAGGGCATATGAGTGATAAGACTTGGGGCAAACTTGGCAGACGTAGGCCATACTTTCTTGCAGGTGCTATTTTGGCTTCTATATCATTGTTTATTATGCCTAACTCACCGGTACTTTGGGTGGCTGCCGGTATGCTTTGGATAATGGACGCATCCATTAATATTTCAATGGAACCTTTTCGTGCTTTTGTTGGGGATATGTTACCGTCGGAACAAAGGACAATCGGTTTCTCTATGCAAAGTTTCTTTATCGGTATCGGTGCAATTATAGCTTCAGCTCTACCCTATATGATGACAAATTGGTTCGGTGTTTCAAACACTGCTCCTTCGGGAGAAATTCCTGCTTCTGTAAAATTATCATTTTATATTGGCGGTACTGTATTTATTCTATCAGTACTGTGGACTGTATTCAGCACTAAAGAATATTCTCCTGATGAATTAAAAAAATATTCTGTATCTGAAGGTGAGATTTCATCACATATAAATCAACTTGAAAATATTTCTGGAAACAGGTTCTACCATGTCGGCTCAATTTGGACTTTAGTGGGGTTACTTGGTTCGGCAATTTTATATTTTGTTTTAAATGAAACAGACTACGGACTTTATGTTTTATTTGTCGGTTCAATAATTTTTGGTTTACTTCAAATTTTAGTAGGCTTCCTTTCCAATCAGGGCAGTAATGATGGTGGATTTGTAACTGTCTTTAATGATTTTTATAAAATGCCGAAGACAATGAAACAACTTGCCGTTGTTCAATTCTTTTCCTGGTTTGCTCTTTTTGCTATGTGGATTTACACTACTCCTGCTGTTACACATCACATTTACGGTGCAACCGATCCTACTTCCGAATTATATAATGAGGGAGCGGATTGGGTTGGAGTTTTGATGGCTGTTTATAACGGATTTGCCGCTGTAATGGCTTTTGTACTTGTTTGGCTTGCAAAAAAAACAAACAGAAAAACAGTGCACATGATAAGTCTGGTTATAGGAGGATTAGCTTTTATGTCTTTTTATATAATAAAAGATCCAAACCTGTTGCTTGTATCTGAATTGGGAATAGGACTTGCGTGGGCTTCGATACTTGCAATGCCTTACGCAATTCTTGCCGGCTCACTGCCTGCGGAAAAGATGGGAGTTTATATGGGAATTTTTAATTTCTTCATTGTTATTCCCCAAATAACGGCAGCGGCAATTTTAGGCTGGTGCGTTAAAAATTTATTCGGGGATAATGCTATTTATGCCTTACTATTGGGCGGTGCATCAATGATACTTGCCGGATTATTGGTGATGTTTGTTAATGAT
>Ga0114931_10007823_pt1 | contig 13017 bp, 7 predicted proteins | sample 2SBtaG_FD_89579 | JGI IMG/M metagenome (GOLD analysis project Ga0114931, IMG submission 89579) | Deep subsurface microbial communities from Kolumbo volcano to uncover new lineages of life (NeLLi) - 2SBTROV14_V59a metaG | ecosystem: Environmental > Aquatic > Marine > Volcanic | place: Kolumbo... | reverse complement strand
TATTTAACGATGCCCTGGGCTTTCTTCACCTGGGTGGTATACGTACCGGAGGTATCCAGCAACATGTACACCGCCTTGGTGTTAGTGCCTGACTCGGTGCAGGAGCCCAGTCCCGCGACGGCAGCAATGAGTGCAAATAGCAATGCAAAATTTAACAGACCAATTTTCATATTTACTCCGTCACAGCCTTGGCGTTCGACTTGTCGATGAGTTTCACTTTTTCCTTAGCTGGAGTTTCCTCTACAGCGCCATCACCCTTGATCATGGCTTCGATTTTCAATGGTAAAAATATCACCAGGTCATACACGCTCACCAGAATCTTGCCCAGGCTAAAGAACAGGTTACCGATCAGCCTGGATATATACGACATGAAACGCAGGCACCAGATAGTCAGTATCCCCAGCACGGTGCGACTGGAATGAATAAACGACTCGAACGCGATGGCCACAAAAGTCAGGGCAAACGGCAGGATGAAACCCATCACCATCTGGCCCACCGAGGGTATCCAGCTGAGTTGTGGATTATCGACCTTCACGCCTTCGATCAGAAATTCTCGTAACGCCTGGTTATCGGCTGCCAGCATGTCACGCATATAGGCCAGTGAGGCTTCGATACTGGCAAGCAGCAGCAAGAAGGTGAAGGTGACATAAAAAATCACCCGGCGTTTACGGTCATCCAGGATATTGATGATGGGGAACAGCTGGGTGACCCCCACCGACTCCATCAGGAACACACCCAGGGTCACTTCCAGGGTCACCAGAAACAGCGCCGCCACATCGGAGGAAGGAAAACCGAGCAATTCACTACTGCCACCCACCATTTCCTTTAACGGTACGGCGATCAGCGTAAAATTGACCAGACCGCCTACCGTGGCGATCAATAATACGATACCAGAAATCACAAAATGGGTCATGGATGACGATGTCAGCATGCGCTCAGCATATTCGGTTTTATTCATGATCTGTTCATACTGCTCCATCTGTTGGTCGATCACATTGGAGCGGTGTTCCAGGGTATTAATTTTCTTTTCCACACTGGTCAGGGTTTTACCCAGAGAGCGCCAGTAAGGCATCATTTTTTTCAGCAGCAGGTGGCGTTCCTTGTTGGCATTGCGATACTCGCCCACGGATTTATCCATGGATTTTTTCAGGGTGCCATGGATATCACTCAGTATCTTGGCGACGATGGCGGAACCGTTTTCGGGAATAGCGGCCACCGATTCAATGGCTTTCAACCAGGAGGGAGGAGCCGGTGGTACTTCGCCGGACTGAATATAATCTTCATCGATTTTGGTAATCTGTTCTTTCAGGTCCCGCTGCAATGACGGATAACCGCTCAGGTCCCGGTTTACCAGTACCTCGATGCGCTGAAATTCCCGGTCCACCCGTCGCTCGGTCGTTTCACGGCCATAGGCCAGCAACACTTCCCGGTTACGCAGGATCAGGCGTTGCTCCAGCAACATGATAGAGCGCGCAGTCAGACGAAAAGCATGATGCAGGGCATGGGTAAACGCAATCATCGCCTGATGGGCCGGTTTTCGGGCGGCATATAAAATCAGCATCAGCAGCAGTACCCAGATCACCAGCGAAACCGCAGGCTGGTCTGGATACCAGATGGACCATATATTCGAACTCATGCACGCCTCCAGGCAAATAAACTTTTCTAGGGTATCTCTGATTCATTCCTCCGTGAATGATCAGAGCACGAAAAAGGCAAAATGCGATTTTGCCTTTTTCTTCATTTTCAATGGCTTACCAGTCATTGAAAATGGCAGCACATCCCTGTGCTGCGGAAACTCTACAACCAGAGTTTCCCAAACAATTTAGCTGTAAGAGTCTAGACCAAAATCCCCCCCATCGAAGTAGATGGCCTGATTTTGTGAGCTTATTCATAAAGATTCAGCACCACAAAGCTGCACGGGCCTGTTATGGCGCAGGGCAATCCGCGTAAAACCACCTAAACTTAATGGAACAGGCCAGGCTGAAAACCGTCAATTCATCAAAGACCGACACCCGGGCCGTATGACACTGATTATGAAAATGAGACCACTCCATGTTTGAAACCGCAGAATTAGGCGCCTCCGTTAGCAAGAAGGAATTTGAACAGCGGGAAAACAGCATGCGCATGGGGCTGCTGGAATGCCAGTTCCAGTTACGCGAAGCCGGTATTCCTGTGATCATCCTGTTGTCCGGCGTGGAAGGCTCCAACCGCAGTGATGTGGTGCGACGCCTGAATAAATGGATGGACCCCCGTTACCTGCACACCCACGCCTTCTGGGACGAAACCGACGAAGAAAAACAGCGCCCGGAATACTGGCGCTTCTGGCGTTGCCTGCCTCAACGTGGCGAGTCCGCTATTATGTTCGGCTCCTGGTATACCCGCCCGATCGTAGACGAAGTATTTAACAACCTGGATCTCAACGCCTTTGAACTGGCCCTGAATCGTATTAATGAATTCGAAAAAATGCTCTGCGATGACGGTTATGTCGTGATTAAATTCTGGTACCACATCAGCCAGCGAACCCAGCAGAAACGCCTGGCAAAAAAAACCCGCGCGGGTAAGAGCCCGACTGCCGCCCTGTTTAAAAAATATGCCAGCCAGTATGAACATTTTGTGACAGTTTCCGAGCGCGCATTACAGGCCACCGATACGCTGCATTCGCCCTGGCATATCGTTGAAACCACGGATAAACGTTACCGCGATTTAAAAACCGGCGAGATTCTTACCGCGCGCCTGGAAGCCGCCCTGGCGAATCATCGCCGTGAAACCGAGGCAGCACAGGCGTCTGTTGTAAACGCCACGGAAAACATTCTGGACTCACTGGATTTATCCCAGACCATCGACGAAAAAAACTATGAGTCCGAACTTGCCAGTTACCAGAAAAAATTATCCAAACTGGTCTGGAAAACCCACGAACAGAACCGTTCCATCGTGATCCTGTTCGAAGGCGCCGATGCCGCCGGCAAAGGTGGCGCGATTCGTCGTATCACCGCGGCCATGGATGCACGCCTGTACCAGGTGATACCGGTAGCCGCACCCTCGGATGAAGAACTCAAACATCATTATTTATGGCGTTTCTGGCGCCATATTCCCCGCGGCGGCTACATCAGTATTTATGATCGCAGCTGGTATGGCCGGGTGCTGGTAGAACGGGTGGAAAAGTTCGCCCAGCCGGAAGAATGGCAACGCGCCTACCATGAGATCCACGAGTTTGAACAGCAACTGGTCGACAAGGGCACCATCGTGTGCAAATACTGGTTGCAGATCAGCAAGGATGAACAGTTAAAACGCTTCAAGGAACGGGAAGCAGTACCCTGGAAAATTCATAAAATCACCGAGGAAGACTGGCGTAACCGGGAAAAATGGGACAGCTATAAACAGGCGGCCCATGATATGATCACCCATACCAGTTCCGACCCTGCTCCCTGGAACCTCATCCCGGCCGAAAACAAATATTTCGCGCGCCTGGAAATATTAAAGACCCTGTGCCAACACATAGAAAAAAGCATTGAATCATGAATAGCATTGATACCGTCAAGAACACGGCAAGCACTGAAACCAGTATTGATTTAAAAAAGCCCGAACTCTACATCAACCGTCACCTGAGCCTGCTGGAATTCAACCGGCGCGTATTGCAACTGGCACGTAACGAGTCCCTGCCGTTGCTGGAACGGCTACGGTTCCTGTGTATTTTCAGCACCAACATGGACGAGTTTTTCGAAATCCGGGTCGCTGGCCTGATCCAGAAACTGGAACTGGGTGCGGTCCAGAATGACTACGACAACAAGGGACCGCAGGAACTGCTGGACGACATCAGCGTACGCACCCATGCGCTGGTGACGGAACAGTACGAATTACTCAACCACCTGCTGGACCAGGACCTGGCCGCCGAGGAAATCCATTTTATTCGCCGCGCCCACTGGACGCCCTGTGTGGACAAATGGCTGAAAGATTATTTCATTAATGAGCTCCAGCCCATTATCAGCCCGTTTGCGCTGGACCCGGCCCATCCGTTTCCGCGCATCCTCAACAAGAGCCTGCATTTCATCGTATCCCTGACCGGCAAGGACGCTTTCGGCCGTAACAGCGGCCTGGCCATCGTGCAGGTGCCGCGCGCCCTGCCCCGTATCATCCAGCTGCCCAAGGACGAATGCGACTGCGGCAGTAACGATTTCGTGTTTCTGTCATCGGTCATCCATGCCTATATCGACGAAGTCTTCCCCGGCATGAAAGTGAAAGGCTGTTACCAGTTCCGCGTCACCCGCAACTCCGACCTGTATGTGGACGAGGAAGAAATCGATGACCTGCTGCGCGCCGTGGAAGGCGAGCTGGGTTCGCGCCGATACGGTGACGCCATCCGCCTGGAGGTGGCCCACGACTGCCCCGGCGTGGTGAGCAAGTTCCTGCTGGACAAGTTCGAGCTGGCGGACAATGCCCTGTACCAGGTGGACGGCCCGGTGAACGTCAATCGACTCAACACGGTTTACGATCTCATCGATCGCCCCGATCTGAAATTCAAACCCTTTGTACCGTCGTTACCTCCGCGCCTGAGTTCGGCCGCTGACTTTTTCGAAGCCATTCGCAAGAGAGACGTGTTGCTGCACCACCCATATCAATCGTTTGCACCGGTAGTGGACTTCGTCCGCCAGGCCGCCAACGACCCCAACGTGCTGGCCATCAAACAGACCCTCTACCGCACCGGCCCGCGTTCCGCCATCGTCGACGCCCTGGTGGCCGCCGCCCGCGCCGGCAAGGAAGTCACCGTGGTGATCGAACTGCGCGCCCGTTTCGACGAGGAAGCCAATATTTCCCTGGCCACACGCCTGCAGGAAGCCGGCGCCCATGTGCTGTATGGCGTGGTGGGCTATAAGACCCACGCCAAGATGCTGCTGGTCATCCGGCGCGAATCCCAGAAGCTGCGCCAGTATGCCCATGTAGGTACCGGCAATTACCATTCCCGCACCGCACGCCTGTACACCGATTACGGCCTGTTCACCGCCAGCCGCAAAATTTGCGATGACATCAACAGTGTATTCATGCAGTTAACCAGCATGGGTAAAACCCGTGATCACAATAAAATTTTACAGAGTCCGTTCACCCTGCAGGAAGGTCTGCAGTCACGCATCGAACGGGAAATCGAACATGTTAACAATGGCCATGCCGGTCGTATTATCGTCAAGCTCAATTCGCTGGTGGATGCCAGGATGATTCAGGCGCTGTACCAGGCATCCATGGCCGGTGTGCAGATCGACTGCATCGTGCGCGGCATGTGCGCGCTACGACCAGGACTGGAAAACATTTCAGAGAATATTCGCGTCCGCTCAATCATAGGACGCTTCCTGGAACACGACCGGGTGGTGTTTTTTAATAATGCCGGTGACAATGAAGTCTATATTTCCAGTGCCGACTGGATGGAGCGCAATCTCTATCGTCGTGTAGAAATTGCCACCCCAATCGACTCCAAGGAACTGCGTGATCGTATCATCAATGAGCTGGAATATTATTTACGTGACAATACCCAGGCATGGATCATGCAGTCGGACGGCAGTTATGAGCTGGCGACACCTGCCGAGAATGAAGAGCCCTACATGGCACAACTGAAATTCCTGGAAGACCTGGCGGAGACGTATTAGGCGCGTGGAGTCACACGCCTTTTTTCCCGGTGATGCAGAATAACGGGCTTACTCTTCGGTCACTGTTTTAATCTTTAACTGAAATCCAATCGCCTGCAGATAGTTCGCCTCCAGGTTAAGATCATCCAGGGTCAACGGATGCCGTTCCAGCCAGGCAGCGGGTAATTTAATGCGTAATTTATTCTCGCCAGCCTTGAGGCCCATCTCCGGCAACTTACGGTGTGCGACACGGCTGCGATGAAAAATCACTGCCAGGCGCAATAACACCATGAGCTTGGTAATGGTATCGCGCCAGATTTCACTCACCTGGTTCAGGCTGGTCTGACTGATCTTGCCCCGGTGCAAACGGGCCAGAACCGCCAGGCGTTTCTGTTGCTGCCGGGAGAAGCCATACAGGTCCGCATTTTCGATAATATAACCGGTGTGCTTCTGGTAACCGCTATGGGAAATATCCCGACCGACTTCGTGTAACTCGCAGGCCCACTTCAACATGGCAGTGGCATGGTCCAGCTGCAATGACCATGTTTCTTTCACCTGGTCCAGTAACTGCAGAGCAGTCGCTTCTACCAGGGCGGCATGGGCGGTATCGGTATGAAACCGGGTAGCCAGCCACAGCGCACTGTTGTTGCGAATATCACTGTCGTGCCGGCGTCCATGCATATCATACAGCAGACCTTCCCGGAGAGCGCCATCCGAAACCGCCATAGATTCGATACTGAGGGCATCGAATACCCCCTGCAACACTATCACGCCACCCAGGAATACCGGCGCCCGATGCTCACTTAAGCCAGGCAATGTTACTTCATCCATTGATTTAAATTCCACCAGCTTTTTAATCAGTAACTTAAGCCCACGGGCGCTGATACCTTCCCCTTCATCCAGCTTCATTTCCCGTATCACGGAACGTGCGGCCTTGATAGTGCCGGAAGCACCGATCACCACTTCCCAGCCCTGGTCGCGGTAGCCGTGGCGAATCGGGCGCATTTTCTGCAGGACATGCACCCGGGCGTTTTTGATGCGCTCTGCGGTGATGACCCCGTCACTGAAATAGCGCCGCGTCATGGTGACGCAGCCCATTTCCAGGCTTTCCAGCTGACCGGTGGTGAAGTCCTCTCCCAGTATCAGTTCGGTGCTGCCGCCGCCGATATCGATGACCAGGCGATGACGGTGGTCCTGTTCCAGGGAATGGGCTACCCCCTGATAGATCAGGCGCGCTTCTTCAATACCGGAGATGATTTCGATGGGGAAACCGAGGGCCAGTTGCGCCCGGTCGAGGAACTGTTCTGCATTGTGGGTACGCCGAAGAGTGTTGGTACCCACCGCGGCGACATTGATGATAGACAATCCATGTATGCGTTCACCAAAGCGTTGCAGGCAATCCAGTGCTCGCTGTTCCACCGGGGCAGACAGATTTTTCTGCTCATCCAGGCCTTCAGCCAGTCGCACCATCTCACGGATGCGGTCGATAATAATCAACTGGCCTTCACGTTCTTCCGCCACCAGCATATGAAAGCTGTTGGAACCAAGATCGATTGCCGCATAGGCTTCTTTGGGAACAGACTGGACTACTTGATTCACTGGATAACCATTCATTCAATATCGAATCGATATTAAAGCCAAATACATGAGATTACCAGCAATGCCGACAATCCCCGAACAAAACCTCTGGACTGAAAGGCAGGCACAGCTCGTTTACACATAAGGAAAAGACTAAACATCTCAGCGATCAGCTCATGCACTAAATATTTGCCGAAGCCATGTCATCTTCGGCAAACATACAAGCATATGGCAAGTATCCGATTTTCAATTATCAGAACCGCAGCAAGCCAACCGTTAATGAACACTTAGACACGCAAAAGATTAACGTTCAAAATATTCATCTGCAGCTGAACTTCGGCAAACCGAGACGCCCCATTCGTAAATTCACAAAGCCGGTAGTGCAGCCGACAAACACTCGGCGAATTCATATGCTGTGCGCTACTGTAGCCGCGCTTCCTGTTGTACGAAGTATAGGCTGAATACCCTGGCATCTATTTGGCGGCCAATATGCTTTCTATATAAATTTATACGGCTTGATTGATATTACTTAAGGAAACTCTGATTAATTCAGAGTTTCCACAGTACAAGGCTGTGCCGCCATATTCAATGGCTGTTAAGCCATTGAATATAAAGAAAAAGGGAAAATCGCATTTTACCTTTTTCGTACTCTGATCATTCACGGCTGAATGAATCAGAGCTTCCTAACTGTATAATTACACTGTAAATCATTCCGGCTTTCTCAAATCCCCAGCCAATTCAACAGCTCAGGGCTTCTTTGCCCAGACCCGGCCCGCGCCAGAAGCAATAATCTCGTTGTTTAACACCATATTGGCATAAAAAATGTACCACTAAATTTGGAGCAAATCGTCCCGGTTCTGGTCTATAGTTAAAGTCAGCAGCCATTCTTAAGTGGGGTAATGGATATGAGTATTTTTGAGCACTACGCATCACGTTTTGAGGGCGCCAGGGAAGAAGAATACAGCCTGCAGGAATATCTGGATTTATGTAAAAAAGACCCTCTCACCTACGCCAGCCCGGCAGAACGCATGCTGACGGCCATTGGCGAACCCGAATTAATCGACACCCATCATGATCCGCGTCTCAGCCGCCTTTTTTCCAATAAGGTGATCAAGATCTACCCGGCTTTCCGTGAGTTTTACGGCATGGAAGAAGTCATTGAGCAAATTGTCTCCTTCTTCAAACATGCCGCCCAGGGACTGGAAGAAAGAAAGCAGATCCTGTACCTGTTAGGCCCGGTAGGTGGCGGAAAATCTTCGCTAGCTGAACGTCTTAAGGCGCTGATGGAAAAAATTCCCTTCTATTCCATCAAGGGCTCACCGGTCTTCGAATCGCCGCTGGGGCTGTTTAACCCTGCTGAAGACGGCGAAATCCTGGAATCTGAATACGGTATTCCCAGTCGTTACCTGAACACCATCATGTCCCCCTGGGCCACCAAACGGCTGCATGAATTTAACGGTGATATCAGCCAGTTCCGGGTGGTGCGCATGACGCCCTCGATTCTGCGCCAGATCGCCATTACCAAAACCGAACCAGGGGACGAAAATAACCAGGACATCTCGTCACTGGTGGGCAAGGTGGATATCCGCAAGCTGGAAGAATATTCTCAGGACGACCCGGACGCCTACAGCTATTCCGGCGGCCTGTGTCGCGCCAACCAGGGCCTGCTGGAATTCGTGGAAATGTTCAAAGCCCCCATTAAGGTGCTCCACCCTCTGCTGACTGCTACACAGGAGGGCAATTACAAGGGCACTGAAGGTTTTCCTGCCATACCCTTCGATGGCATTATCCTGGCTCACTCAAACGAGTCAGAGTGGCAGGCGTTCAAAAACAACAAGAACAACGAGGCCTTCCTCGACCGTATCTATATCGTCAAGGTTCCTTATTGCCTGCGGGTATCCGAAGAAGTCAAAATTTATGACAAGCTGCTGGAACACTCTTCCCTGCACTCCGCACCCTGCGCCCCGGGAACACTGGAGATGATGGCCCAGTTCGCCGTTCTATCCCGTATCAAGGAACCGGAAAACTCCAATATTTTTTCCAAGATGCGCATCTATAACGGCGACAATCTCAAAGATACCGACCCCCACGCCAAGTCCTACCAGGAATACCGCGACTACGCCGGTGTCGATGAAGGTATGACCGGGCTATCGACCCGATTTGCTTTCAAGATTTTATCCCGGGTGTTTAACTTCGACAATTCCGAAGTTGCTGCCAACCCGGTACATCTTCTGTATGTGCTGGAACAACAGATTGAACGGGAACAGTTCCCACCGGAAACCGAAGAACGTTATCTGAGTTACCTGAAAGGTTACCTGACCCAGAAATACATTGAATTCATTGGCAAGGAAATCCAGACTGCTTACCTGCAATCCTATTCTGAATATGGCCAGAACATATTCGATCGCTATGTTACCTATGCCGATTACTGGATTCAGGATACCGATTTCCGGGATCATGAAACCGGTGAGATGTTCGACCGCTCCGCCCTGAATGATGAACTGGAAAAAATCGAGAAACCCGCCGGCATAAGTAATCCCAAGGATTTCCGTAACGAGATTGTTAACTTTGTGCTGCGTGCACGCGCTAACAATAAGGGCAAAAATCCGGTCTGGACCAGCTATGAAAAACTGCGTACCGTCATCGAGAAAAAAATGTTCTCCAACACCGAGGACCTGCTGCCAGTTATATCGTTCAATGCCAAAGCCTCACCCGATGACCAGAAAAAGCACGAGGACTTTGTCAGCCGCATGGTCGAGAAAGGTTACACCGAAAAGCAGGTACGCCTGTTGAGTGAATGGTATTTACGCGTAAGGAAGGCATCCTGAGGCAATTGCAATGAACGCACGCATCATTGACAAGCGCCTCAACGGCAAAAATAAAAGTGCTGTCAACCGGCAGAAATTATACGCCGGTTTCGCCACCAGATCAAGAAAGCCGTTGCGGAATCGGTCGCCGACCGTAGTGTCACCGACCTGGATAAAGGTGAGAAAATCAGCATCCCGGCCAAGGATATTTCCGAACCGTTCTTTCACCACGGCCATGGCGGCAAACGGGAAGTTATTCATCCCGGCAACAAGGAATTCCGTAAAGGCGACCAGTTCCAGCGACCGGATGCCGGAGGCGGCGGCTCAGGAAAAGGCGAAGGTTCCAACGAAGGCGAAAGTGTCGACGATTTCATCTTCGAACTCTCACGGGAAGAATTCCTGCAGTTTTTCTTCGAAGACCTGGAACTACCCAACCTGGTAAAGACCCAGCTATCGTCCATCAGTGAAACCCGGAAAGTCCGCGCCGGCCATACCAGTGCCGGCATACCGACCAATATCAATGTTATTCGTTCACTGCGTGGCGCCATGGGCAGACGCATCGCCCTGCGCTCTCCCTATCAGAAGCAATTAAAAGCCGCCGAAAAGGAGCTGGAAGACTTACTTAAACGCTATAATGAATCCGACGCCATCGTCATGGAAATGCGCGAGCACATCAAGGAATTAAAAAAGAAAATCGAACGTATCCCCTTTATCGATACTTTCGATTTACGTTACGACAATCGCATTGATGTTCCCAAACCGACTACCCAGGCGGTCATGTTTTGCGTCATGGACGTATCCGGCTCCATGGGCCGGGAAGAGAAAGATATGGCAAAGCGCTTTTTCATGCTGCTATATCTGTTTCTCACCAAAACCTATGAAAAAATCCAGGTAGTGTTCGTCTCCCATCACACGGTTGCCAATGAAGTCGACGAAGAAACATTCTTCTATTCCCGTGAAACCGGTGGCACGGTAGTATCCAGCGCCCTGAAACTGGTCAGTGACATTATCCAGGAGCGCTATCCAACCTCGGACTGGAACCTGTACGTCGCCCAGGCGTCCGATGGCGACAACTGGCACAACGACTCGGATGTATGTCGCAAGATCCTCAACGACAACATCATGCCCTATGTGCAATATTATGCCTACATCGAAATCACCGAGGACCGGCACCAGAACTTATGGCAGGAATATCTCAAAGTAAAAGGATACTGGGATAATTTTGCCATGCAACGCATCGAAAAAATTTCCGATATTTACCCGGTATTCCGAAAACTTTTTCAAAAGCAGAGCGCATGAGTCAGAAACCCTTATCAGAAGGGTCCGAATGGACCTTTGAGCTCATAGAAACCTATCATCAGCATATTGAGCGCATTGCTGGCGAGTTCGGCCTGGATACCTATCCGGTACAACTGGAAATCATCACCGCCGAGCAGATGATGGATGCCTATGCCTCGGTCGGCATGCCCATCGGCTATAATCACTGGTCATTCGGCAAGGCATTTGTCAGTACGGAAAAAAATTACAAACGCGGCCATATGGGCCTGGCTTATGAGATCGTCATCAACAGCAAGCCGTGTATCGCCTATCTGATGGAAGAGAATACCATGACCATGCAGGCGCTGGTCATCGCCCATGCCGCTTATGGTCATAATTCGTTTTTCAAAAACAATTACATGTTTACCACCTGGACCAGCGCCGACTCGATTATCGATTACCTGCTGTTTGCCAAAAATTACATCAATCGCTGCGAGGAACGTTACGGCCCGGAAGCAGTGGAGCTGATCCTGGATTCCTGCCACGCGCTGAAGAACTATGGTGTCGACCGCTACAAGCGCCCACAACGCCTGTCGATGCAGGAAGAACAGAACCGCCAGGAGGAACGGGAAGCGTATTTACAATCACAGGTGAATGAACTCTGGCGCACCATACCAACACCGAATGATTCACAACGCGAAGCAATAGAACGTCGTTACCCACCCGAACCACAGGAAAACATCCTCTACTTCATTGAGAAGAACGCACCGTTGCTGGAACCCTGGCAACGGGAAATCGTGCGGATTGTGCGTAAAATTGCCCAGTATTTTTATCCCCAGCGCCAGACCCAGGTGATGAACGAAGGCTGGGCGTGTTTCTGGCACTACACGATTCTCAATAAAATGTACGATGAAGGCCTGGTGACCGACGGTTTCATTATGGAGTTCCTGCAATCACACACCAATGTGGTTTTCCAGCCGCCGTTTGACGCTCCCTATTACAATGGCATCAACCCGTACGCCCTCGGCTATGCCATGATGACCGACATTCGTCGTATCTGTGAAAATCCCACCGAGGAAGACCGCCACTGGTTTCCGGAGCTGGTTGATACTGACTGGAACGAATCGTTACATTTCGCCATGAAAAACTTCAAGGATGAAAGCTTTATCGGCCAGTACCTGTCACCGAAACTGATCCGTGATTTCAAGCTGTTTTCTATTATGGATGACGATAAAAATAAAAATATCGAAGTGACTGCTATTCACGACGAGGATGGCTACCGTTATATTCGCCAGGCACTGGCTGACCAGTATAATCTCGGCAGCCTGGAACCTAACATCCAGGCCTACAATGTCGATGCCAGGGGCGACCGCAGCCTGACGCTGCGACATACCCAGTACAATCGCATCCCCCTGGATAAAGGTGTCGACGAAGTACTCAAGCATGTCGCCAGGCTGTGGGGATTTGACGTGCGCATGGAGACGGTCAACGAGAAAGGCGATATCATGGAAACCTATGAGTGCAAGCTCTGAGGAAAAGAAAACCAATAAACGCGAGTTTTTCTAGTCATCCTGACCTGAGATCATCCATAGCAGTCAATCAGATGTTGCTAATGGCCTTTTGCCGGAAAATAGGCCAGAATAACAAATCGATAGGCTGTTTTTTGCGTCAAGCTGGCTGCCAGTGAGTCGTTGGAAACAAATCTTTTTACAAGGAATGGCGCCTGATCGCTGTATTCGATACCATCACGTGAAAGCAATTTC
>Ga0114931_10007822_pt1 | contig 13017 bp, 11 predicted proteins | sample 2SBtaG_FD_89579 | JGI IMG/M metagenome (GOLD analysis project Ga0114931, IMG submission 89579) | Deep subsurface microbial communities from Kolumbo volcano to uncover new lineages of life (NeLLi) - 2SBTROV14_V59a metaG | ecosystem: Environmental > Aquatic > Marine > Volcanic | place: Kolumbo... | reverse complement strand
TCTCTTCCTTTAGCTCCTGGCTCTTTGACTTTAGGAGCTTTTGCTGTTTAATGAGTTTGTTGAGATTGGTTAGGAGTTTTATAACGGTTTCACGTTGAGTTGGTGGTAACTTGGCCAGTTTAGTTTTGATTTGATCCGGCTCAAAATTATCAATAGGGATTGTTCTGGAAATTTTAGATATACCTTGTTCGCATAATTGTCGGCGTTCTGCAATTTTTGCTAATTGCCGACAGAACTCTGGATTTGGCTGGATGGCCAGAACCGTATGGAGATTGCTGGCATTGCCGGCCGTACTGAGATTAATATCGGTTGAGGAGCAGGTAATGCCCCCAACCACCCTGCCACTTTTCCGGCCCTGGCCCTTTAAAATTGAGACACCGCCATTGGCTCGGAGTACGGTGTTGTATAGATAACTTCCTATAGTTACGTCTCCCTTGACAATAACCTCAGCGTCTTGAATAAAATCGGTGCGCAGGTTGCCGAGAACGATAGCCCTGGTTTCTTCACCTAAAATTCCTTTTCTGACAGTCATGTCTTCTTCCGCAAACACCGTGGCTCCATTTTCGATGCAGCCTTCAATCGAGATATTGCCTTGCGCTTTAATACTGAATCCGGGTAGCACGGAGCCATTTATCAAAAGATCGCTATTGACGTCAATATTGCCGGTATTATAGTCCACATCACCGTTTATTTTGAAGATATCTGCGATAATCAGCTTGTTGTTTTTGAACTTGACATTGCCGGCTTTTTTGGCGAAATAAAAAGTTTTATCATCTTGCTTTTCTACCTTGACCCCTTGGTCTGTTATAATGTTCAGATCATTGCCGTTTTTGGCTTTTATTTTACCTCCGAAGATATCACAGCCGTCTATTCCTTCAGTGGCTTTTGTCTTTACGGCAACCAGGTCATTTTCCTGAATGCTAACCACTACATTTCTTTCGCGCAGATCAAAGGAGCCGTCGTTACGTTCTTTGCCGGCTTTTTTCACCTCATCGAAACAGAGGTCGATCTCGGCATCATTACCGGGTTTTGGCGGGATGGCTTCAGCGATTAATACATATCTGTTTTTTAGCTTTTTACCTTCAGCCAGCTTGTCGCATACGGCGTCAATCACCTGTTGGCGCTTACATTGTTCTGCAAACTTGTTCTTTATCAAGATTATTCGCAGGTTTGCGCTGGTTGGCAGTTTGGGAGGGCCGAGTTGGGGGAGGTCTATGAAATATGCTTTATGGTGGTCTGCCGTCACCCATACTGGCGGCAGAACGGAGATCGTTTCTGAATCAATTAGCAGGTAACCAAAAATCATGGACTCAAGGACATTTGTCTCCTTATTTAGATGTACATTATTGCCCATTTGAGGTACCTGGTCCTCCAGGGCCTGAGTTTCTACACCAAAGACATTTTTGCCACTTTTAGCTTGTGTATTTTCTTTGATCTGAACCAGAGTCTCGCCCGGAAACACGGCTATAACAGAGGGGGCATCTCGGTCAAGATCAGCTATATTCTGCTCTTCATAAATGGCGGCCAAACGATCGAAGTCAACTTGAATTCCGTCCACCATCCAAGTGATTGCTGATTCAAACTGTACCTTCTGAACCGGTAAAATTTTTACGGTTCTTTTGGTTTCTGCTGGAGTTCCCAGAGCGACTATAATTTCCGCTGTACCCGCATGTTTTGATATCTCCTCAGCCTCCGCGAGCTTTTGCCAGTCAATGCCGTGTGTTACGCCAAAATCTTCCAGGGCATGGTTGATTTGGTAAGTGGAAATGGCCGGGCCACCATCTATTCTCAAAGTGACACTCATTGCGTCTGGTGCGACAATAAGTTCCTTCTCATGCCAGACGGGATCAATTCCATCATCAGCAGAGGACTCCTGTATTGTCTGATTTTCTATCGTCTGGGGCTTGATCGCATCTTGACCTAAAATGTCCTCTACTGTAGTCGTTGGCGGAGTGGTCAGCTCCTCAATGGGCGCACTCTTTGGCATGATGGCGTTAAGATAGCTGTCATCAAGTGATTGGAGAGATTTTTTCTTTTTAGATTTTTTCATTATTTATAAAAAAGGCCTATAATAAGAATTTTATCCACTCCCATATGAACATATCATATTGCCCTGAGTGCAGACCTCGACCTTCTGTGTACCCCTCAGGGGAAGGATTGAACTGAATGTGTCTGTGGCAAAAAAGTGGTTGCAGTTAAGTAGTTAACCTTTTGAGTGTTTTCGTGGCTAAAAATGTTTGTTCACCTGCGGGGCGTTATGTTTTTAAATGACGGCGAGTAGATCATCCAGTGAGGTTTCAATGTCGTCAAAATTTTCTTGTAAGCGGCTATCCTTTATGCCAATGGCGGCCTGTTGTCCAAAACTCGTAATGGCTCGTAATTTGTCTTCGTTAAACGTATCCCCATTGGTTTTGACCACCAGAACCCCCAACTTTTGTTGGTCTTTATGGACTGGAACAATTGCGTAGCCGTCGCTGTCGTTTATGATAATGGCTTTTTCCTCATCGGCTTTGGCGGTTTTAAGCAAAGCCCTAGCAAGGGGCGAATTGTCCTTGCTAATTTCCAGCTCCTCAAAATCCAGGCCTGCCTTTTGGCTAAGAGTCTCACCACCGCTTTCAAATAGATAAAAGGCCGCTCCATTGCCGCCTGTGACCTCCACGATAACCTCAAGGACTGTGCGTAATAATTCGGGCAGTGGATGTACGGCCAGGAGGTATTGCTGAATACGGTCGCGGCCCTCCAGCTCTTTTATCATTTGGCGAAGTTTTGCGGTGCGTTCTTCGACCTTTTTTTCCAGTTGTTCATTTAATTGCGCCAGCTCAAGGTTTTTTTCAGCCAAATCCCTGGTGAGTTGGCGGTTCTCGTGGATCAGGTTATATTGTTGAATAGCACTCTTAATGGATAGCTTTAAATCGTCATCGCTCCATGGCTTCAAAATATAGCGGTAAATACCGCCTTCGTTGATGGCACTCACTGCGGCATTTATATCGGCATAACCGGTAAGTACCATGCGGATACTGTCGGGCACTGCCTCTTTGGCGTGGCGGAGGAATTCAGCGCCCCCCATTTCCGGCATTCTTTGGTCGGAGACTATTACTGTGGGCTGTAGCCCGGCCTCGATCATCTCCAGGGCAGCTTTGCCGCTATTGGCGGTTTGCACGTCATAGTCTTCGTCAATAAAAAGGCGTTGCAGTGATTTTAGGATATTGCCCTCATCATCCACAAATAATATAGTTGGTATTGTCATAACAAAACTCCGCATGGTGGGAATTTAAAAAAAATAGTAGTTTTTCGTTAGTGGTGATTGCAGTACGCCGGAATAAAGGCCATAATAACTCCTTCCTGCTTTTGCTCGGTTAGAATTTTTACTCCTTTTACCGTGTATGAGCCATTGGCGATATTTAGTAAATTTTCTTCCTGGCCGGTTTCTCTCACCTTAGCCAGAAAATTCTTTAGCTCCGGGCTGAAGATCTGGGCACTATCGCTTCCCGCCAGATTCCTGGTTGCATCGGCAAATAAATCTTTAGATAATTTATTATCCATGACAATAAGACCGTCAGGGGCAAGGCCAATGACGGCCACAGGCAGGGCATACATGACGTTATGGACAAAACGCATGGCGTTATTTTGGAAGATAAGGTCTGCTGTCCTCTTCTTAATCTCCTCTTCCAGTCCCTCATTAAGCGTGGTCAATTTATCATTGCTTGCCATTAAACGGGTGGCTAGATCCTCATTTTTTTTGCGTAGGAAAAAGACCTCCAAGGCTTTTTGTATGGTTAACAGCAACTCTTCGTCGTTCCATGGTTTGGGGATGAATTTATAGATTTGACCATCATTTATGGCGGCCACCACGGAGGCCGTATCGGCATAGCCGGAGAGTACAATTCTAATTGTCGCCGGACGGCGTTCATTGGCGAGTTTTAGAAACTCAATCCCATCCATTCCCGGCATCCGGTAATCAGAAATAATAAGTTGAATATCAGGCTCATCTGCCAGGATAGTCAAGCCTTCTTCACCTGTAGTGGCGGTGAAAATTTGGTAATCTTCATCCATGAACAGACGCTGCAGTGAACGTAAGACATTCTTTTCATCATCAACACATAGTATTTTAATTTCTTCTTCCATTCTTGAGCCCTTTGAATTTTTGGCAGCCACACAAAACCTTTGTAAGCACTCAACTTTATAATATCTTGGAATGTAGGGTGCTCATGGAGCGCTTACAAACCTTTAACCATCAGCCCAGTCCTTCTGAATCGTGTGGTAATCATCTTTAATTTTTGAGCTTAATCCTGCTAACTCATCGCGTCTGATATTGAGAAATTTCCACATTATTTCAGGGATATCGCGGCGATTTGGGTTAGTGCTGCGGCCAAGAGACAGGGCCTTGGCCATTTGATTGCCCACGCAAAGAGCCCTGGTCAAGGAGATAGTGTCGGGAGGTAGATCTTTAGTTTCGGGCGGCAGGTCGTGGTGGAGCTTTATGCCGTTGACTATACTATCCGGGAATTTCCATTTTTTAAGTAGAGCGGCTCCGATGCGCTGGTGATTGAAACCGAAAACCTCAATTTCTGCTTCGTTCTGGGTGATACCCCTCTCCCGGCTGATCTCTATAACATTTTCCATCCCAACCAGGTTGTTGTCAATAAGCACCACCTTGCCGATGTCATGGAGAATGCCAAAGAGAAAGGCCTCTTCTTTTAGCTGGCTGCGAGTTTTTGCAATGAGAATTTTAGTGCATACCGCACAGGCCAGGCTATGGTTCCACAGGCCAAGCACGTCGATGGCAGTCTCTTTTTTATCTTTGAATAGTGAGTACACCGAAAGGCTTAGGGCAAGATTTTTTACCGTGTCGAAGCCCAAAATTGTTACTGCCTTGTCGATGCTGGATATTTGTTTTGGCATGCCGTAAAAGGCGGAGTTGGATAGACGCAGGATTTTGGCGGTGAGGGAGGCGTCTTCAGAGATAATTGTGCCAAGCCCATGGGCAGTTAGAGACTCATTCTCCATCTCGTGGTTTATCCTGGCTACTACCGTTGGCAGGGTAGGGAGGTCGCCTACTTTTTCGATTAGATCATTTATTTCCACAAAATGCTCCTCACTTAATTGGTAAGCTACAAACGAACTACATCTTGATAGTTGTAACACCCCCCAAACTGTAAGCGATTCAGGGACGCCGCCATGTACACGTTGACCGGGCGCAATCATACCCCCTGTATATTGCGGCCGGTCAACGTGTTGCCGTGTGGTGTTCATGGATCGCTTACCTTAATTGGCAGCTTTACTGTAAAGGTGGTGCCCTTACCCTCTGCGGAGGCAACAGAAATGTCGCCGTTATGGTTTTTGGTGACTATATCATAGACGATGCTAAGCCCCAAACCGGTGCCCTTGCCAACTGCTTTGGTGGTGAAAAATGGTTCGAAAATATGTTCCTGGTTCTCCGGCGTGATTCCCATTCCGGTGTCCGATATTGAAGTGTACAAAAAATCACTGTCCTGCCAGGTTTTTATCTTTATTACACCTTTTTCCTCAATGGCTTGGGCGGCGTTGACCAGGAGATTCATGAATACCTGGTTGAGTTGCTGGGGATAGCAAACAATTGTTTCCAGCTCACCGTAGTCCTTTTCAACCTGAGCCTTGTACTTTAACTCATTCCACGATATTTAAGGTAGTTTCCAGGCATTCATTGATGTCTGCCTGTTGCTTTTCGGCCTCATCAACCCTGGAAAAGCCTTTTAAATCCTGGACTATTTTCTTGACCCGCCCGCAGCCATCCTGAGACTCATCTATCAATTCTATGATATCTTTCTGGATAAAATCCAGCTTTAATTTTTGGCGTTGCTCTTTTTGCTGGTCGATGGCTGCCGTTTGGGCATTTTCCTGAATGAGCTTGGCCTGAAATTCTACAAAGTCATTCAGGCGCACAATGTATTTATTTAATGAGCCAAGATTGCTGGAGATAAAACCTACTGGATTATTTATCTCATGGGCTACTCCTGCCGCCAGCTGGCCTATGGAGGCCATCTTCTCATTCTGCAACAATTGGCTCTGGGCCTGTTTCAACTCGGAGTAAGCATCTTCGACCTCTTTGCTTTTTGCTTTCAGGGCCAGGACTGCTTTGTGACTATCAGTGAAGTCATGGAGGGTGACGACCTGCCCACTATCATTATCATGATTATAAAGATGAAGATAGAACCAGCGTTTAGACGGTTTATGGTAGTACTCAACAGGCTCACCATTAATAGCTTTTTGAGCGAGGGTGTCATCGTCTAAAAGGCTGGTCCAAATCTTGCCAATCACCTCATTATATTTTTTACCGGTGAAATTAAGTACAGCCCCATTGCAGCGTTTAACGATTTTGTCTTGGTCGATAAGCATTATCAGGTCGTTAATACAATCCATGCTCATTTCCCATTCGCGCTTGGCCTTTTCTACCATGCTAAAGAGCTTAGCCCGTTTGTCTCGCTCCATGAGCATTGCTCTATTTTGCCTTTCCAGCGCATCTCTGGTTCTTTGCAACTCGTGATTAGATTCCTCCAGATCACGACTTTTGTTGTGCAAAAGTGAGTTTGCTTCGGAAAGCTCCCTCGTTCGTTCTTTGATTTGTGTCTCCAGGTTGTCATATAATTCTTGTAGTTCCGCCTTGGTTTTGTGATGACTCGCTATTCTTTCTTGTAGTTGGCGGTTTGTTTTGACCCGCTCTGCCCTCTCTTTGTTCAAGGAAAGATGGTAACCCGTTATTTTATCTGCCAGGATGTTGAAATTTGGGGCCATGGTATCAATTTCATCTTTACCTTTTGTGGCGATATGTTCAATTTTATCGTAATCATCTGCCTCGGCAATTTTTTTAAAATATTGGGATATATGTGATATCCGGTTAATGATTAGAAATTTTATGCCCAGGAAGATTGTGGCGAAAAGTCCCAGGAAGGTTATGAGGGCAATAGCTAAATTTGCTCTAAGCTGATGCGCAAGTTTAACTTTTATCTGGTTAAGATTTGCGGCAACCGTGTCTGTCGCAATTACTTGGCCATTTTTGTAATGGAATCCAGCCTTATTGCCATAGCGCTTTATAAGTGAGGCCGGGGCATCTTCTGGCTCGCCGTGGCAGCGCAGACAGGACTCATCGGTTCGTCTGGCGTTTAATATAGCGATGTATGGTTGTTTGTTGATATGGAGAATTCCTTGCCATCTGCTTTGATCAGGATGAGTATTAAAGAAATCAATTATCTTTGCTTCCTCCGGCCCTGCCAGGTTTTTGGGATTTTTGGGATTCTCTGAGGAGAATTTAAGAAGAAAGTTAGGATGCTTTTTCTGCACATCCGTAAAGATTGAGCGGGCTACAAAAGAGGTGGACATGGTTTCCGGCGCAAACTCGTCCGGGCCGATTAATTTCGTCACTGCCGGCCTTATCTTGTCACCCACATATTTTCTGATAGTAAGGTCAAAATCCAGGGCCAGATTCAGGCTCTGTTGGATGTTCTCCTTTAGCTCTATACGGTATTGTTCATAGATAAAAAAAACTACAAAGACGGAGATTGTAGTGCCTAAGATCAGGAACAACTTTAGAGAGATGCTTTTTATCCGCATAACGATTAGCCTGTAGCCTGTAGCCTGTAGCCTGTAGCGTAACTATTCCTGCACAGGAATTTTTATTTTAAAAACAGTACCACGCCCCGGGGTGCTGTCCACTTCAATGCGGCCCGCATGGGCCTTGATAATCTCAGCTGCGACGCTCATCCCTAAGCCGGTGCCTTTGCCGGGTTCTTTGGTGGTGAAAAAAGGGTCAAAGATCTTTGCCACAACATCCTTGGGCATACCGCAACCGTTGTCGGCAATGGTAACAACAATCTCGTTGTGCTTGTGGGCGGTGTTAATATCTATTTCCCCATTTTTTTCAATGGAATGGGCGCCATTGACCAGGATGTTGATAAAAACCTGGCTCAGCTTTTGGGGGGAGCACATGGTGAGGGGCAGTTTGCCAAGATTTTTGTTGACGGTACATTTATATTTTAACTCGTTCCATGCAATGTTTAAGGCACTTTCCACTACTTCATTAATGTCGGCCATCTCCTTTTGGCCAGAGTCTTGCCGGGAAAATAATTTGAGATCCTGGACAATTTTTTTGATTCGTTCAGTTCCATCCTGTGATTCATTGATCAGGTCGCTTATATCTGCAAGGATATAGTCAAGGTTTAGTTTCTTGCGTAGTTTGTCAATGTCGGCGGTAGACGAGTGCTGTTGCAGGGCGGTATCCTGGGCGGTAATGAATTCCTGTAGACGTCCGAAATATTTTCGCAGGGTAGTCAGATTGCTATTGATGAAGCCGACGGGATTGTTCACTTCATGGGCAACTCCGGCGGCTAACTGGCCGATAACAGCCATCTTTTCTTGTTGAACCACCTGGGCTTGACTGGCCTTTAGTTTGCGGGTTAGATTCCGTTTCTCAATTGCTTCCTGGATGTCATGACTCACCTCTTCAATGGCGAATGGCTTGGCGAAATAGCCGAAGGCCCCTTCTTTCAGGGCCTTTATCGCATTTGTGGTAGAGTCCCGTCCGGTTATCATGGCACAGAGCAAGTCTGGATGTTGTTTTAGCAAAACTTTCAGGAGAATACGGCCATCATAGTCAGGTAAGTCAATGTCTACCAAGGCAATATCGAAATTTTCTTGTTCCAAGGCCTTAATCGCATCATTACCGCAGTAAACTGCGGTTGATCTAAAATTGTCTTGCAGTTTGAAACTTTCCTGCATTATCTGGCAGATTTCGTGATTGTCATCAATAATAAGTATGTTTATAACTTCACTCATAATTTCCCCCTTATTTATATGATGCATTATAAAATTGGGGAATGTCAAGCCTGCCCTTACAATAAAGTTATTGATTTATTGATAATAATTATTATCATGTAGTAGATAATTATTATTATTCATCTTTTGAAAGGTAAGGCTATGTTATCAGAAACCATGCTCAGAATGACCAAACAACGGCAGACTATCCTTGAAGAGTTGCGCTCTGTTACCAGCCATCCAACTGCTGACGATATGTACGAAATGGTACGCCAGCGTCTTCCACGTATAAGCCTGGGAACGGTGTATCGTAACCTTGAGATACTGGCCGCAGAAGGAGTGGTTAAAAAAATTGATGCTGGCGGCTCTAAAAAGCGTTTTGATGGCAACGCAGAAACTCACTACCACTTGCGTTGCTTGCAATGTGGTAAGGTAGAGGATCTTGCGATTCCTCTTGTCTCGGGGGTCGAGGAAAAGGCCGCCAGTCTGAGCGGCTATAGCGTTGTTGCTCACAGTCTTGTGATAAGCGGGGTTTGCCCTGATTGTCAAAAAAATAATAAAAAAGCTTCATAAAAATCTGGCCACCTGGGTTATTTTTTTATAGGCTATGAATACAGTTTGTATGGGTTAATATCGGTATTATAGAAATTAATTAAAAAATTAAATTGGAGAAAAAAATGGCTACATTAAAAGGTACAGAGACGGAAAAAAATCTACTGAAGGCCTTTGCGGGTGAATCGCAGGCTAGAAATCGTTACAGCTATTTTTCAAAGGTGGCTAAAAAAGAGGGTTATGTGCAGATTTCGGAGATTTTTGCTGAAACGGCCGAACAGGAGAGGGCTCACGCCAAGCGCTTGTTCAAATTTTTGGAGGGTGGAGAACTGGAAATTACCGCCGCCTTTCCGGCTGGGGTCATAGGCACTACGGTGGATAATTTGAAGGCCGCTGCCGCTGGGGAACATTACGAGAATGTGACAATGTACCCTGAATTTGCCGAGGTAGCGAAGCAAGAGGATCTTCGTCACATCGCCGCAGTTTTTATGGCCATTGCTGTGGCTGAAACGCAGCATGAAAAGAGGTATTTGGCCCTGGCTGCTAATATCGAGTCTGGCCGGGCCTTTAAGCGGGATGAAGAAGCAACATGGGTTTGCAAAAAGTGCGGTTATGTCCATAAAGGTACTGAGGCTCCAGGCGCATGTCCAGCCTGCGGCCATCCGCAAGCCTATTTTGAGTTGTTGGGTGAGAATTGGTAAATATTTGGTAAGCCAATATTGGCGCATAAACAAATGATTTAAGGAGATGGCAAAATGGCTGAAAGAATGGAAGTCTATAAATGTGAAGTATGTGGCAATATCGTTGAAGTCCTGCATGGTGGTAAAGGCCAGTTAGTTTGTTGCGGCAAACCAATGGTGCTTAGAGCCGAAAATACCGTTGATGCAGCTCGTGAGAAGCATGTACCCGTCGTGGAAAAAACTGCCGATGGTTTTCTGGTTAAAGTTGGCTCTGCGGCCCATCCTATGACTGACGAACACTATATAGAGTTTATTGAACTGCACGCCGGAGGCAAGGTGTATAGGCAATTCCTCAAACCAGGTGATGAGCCGCAGGCCTCTTTTTCCATCGCGGCCTCTGAGGCCTCGGCCAGGGCGTATTGCAATTTACATGGTCTGTGGAGGTCGTAGAATGTTTAGTGACAAGATGACGAAGGCTATGGCCGATCAGGTAAATGCCGAGTTTTACTCTTCCTATTTGTATCTTTCGATGAACTCCTATCTGGCATCTGTTAATATGGCTGGTATGGCCAATTGGATGAGGATGCAGACTCAGGAGGAGTTATATCATGGTATGAAGATGTATGATTTCATCCTGGAGCGTGGTGGCAGGGTAATTCTTGACGGTATTGCTCAGCCTCAGGGCGAATGGGATTCTCCTCTGGCCGTTTTTGAACATGCTTACGCTCATGAGCAAAAGGTCACTGGTCTGATTAACGATTTGGTGAATATTGCTCAGGATGAACGGGATCACGCCACCAATATCTTTTTGCAGTGGTTTATCACGGAACAAATTGAAGAGGAGGCCAACGCCAGTGGCATTGTCCATAAATTGCAATTGATTGGCAATGATGCCAGCGCCATTTTTGCTCTCGATCAGGAGCTGGGCAGCCGGGTATTCACTGTTCCTGCCGCCGTGTAGGCATCCTCTCTTGTCTGCTTGGTTTGTAAGGTGCTAGTACTCTTTTACCCATAAATAGATAGCACAAAAATACGCAATCGGTATCGGTATCGATTTTTCGATGGCGATACCGATTGCGATGGTGTATTTTCGTGCTGTCGATTCGTGGGTAATAAACAGTGCCGGCATAGCTCGGCATTGTTATGTCAAAATTTGAATGAATGTGCTGGAGTAAATAATGGGTGTTACAGAAATTAAAGATAAGCTGTACTGGGTTGGAGCGGTTGATTGGGATATTCGTGATTTTCATGGTTATTCAACCTACAAGGGAACTACCTATAACGCCTATTTGGCGATGGATGAGAAGATCACCCTTTTTGATACCGTGAAGAGCAATATGAAGGATGAACTTCTTTATCATATTCGTGAACTAACCGACCCGGAGAAGATAGACTATATTGTTGTCAATCACGTTGAAATGGATCATAGCGGCTCTTTGCCTGAAATTATTGATCTGGTGAAGCCGGAGAAGATATTTTGTTCCCCCATGGGTGAAAAAGTATTGAAGTCCCACTTCCACCGTGATGATTGGCCCCTGGTTGTCGTTAAATCTGGTGATTCCATCAGCTTGGGCAAAAAAACAGTTACCTTCCTGGAAACGAAGATGTTGCATTGGCCGGATAGCATGTTTTCTTATATACCGGAAGATAAACTCTTGATCTCAAGTGATGCCTTCGGCCAGCATTTGGCCAGTACAGAGCGTTTCGTTGATGAAATAGAGCTTGGTGAGGTGATGCGGCATGCCGCCAAATATTACGCCAATATTCTTAATTTGTTTTCACGTAATATCCAGAAATTATTGGCAACGGTGGCTGAACTAAAACTGGATATTGACATGATTGCCCCTGATCACGGCTTGATCTGGCGGGGCAATCCTGGTGATATTATTACTGCCTATGATCGTTGGAGTAAGGGCGAAACTAAAGAGAAGGTGTTGGTCGTTTACGATTCCATGTGGAAAAGTACCTCAAAAATGGCCAGGGCCATTGGCGGGGCAATATCCCGGTGTGGTGTTGATGTTAAAATGTTTAACCTGGCAGTAAACCACCGCAGTGATATTATGACCGAGGCTTTGGATGCCAGGGCCATAGTCTTTGGCTCGCCCACCTTGAATAATGGTATCTTGCCTCGCATGGCTGATTTCTTGTGCTATCTTAAGGGATTACGTCCTAAGGGCAAGTTGGGCGCATCCTTTGGCTCCTTTGGTTGGAGTGGTGAGGCCGTTAAATTGATGAACGCTGCTATTGAAGATATGGATATGGAGTTAATCGATCCTGGCTTTCGGGTGAAAAATGTACCAACCGAAGATGATTTTTCCCAGTGTAAGGAATTGGGGAATAAGATTGCCAAGGCTGTAAAGGCAGGGCAATAGGCCGCTGTGCGGGCAAGGGCTTTAAATAAATATGTGGCGGGTCTCTTAAAGGATCTGAGCTTTGCGGAGGCTATGGCCAGAATTGCTCAGGAGCCTCCAGCCACTATGCTTAAGCCACTTTTCTCCTGTCTGTGCAGTTGTGACGAAAAGGTGAAATGGTATGCTGTTAGTGCCATGGGCCGGGTCGTAAGCGTTTTAGCTGATACTGAACTTGAAGATGCCAGAGTTGTGATGCGCCGTTTCATGTGGATGCTAAATGATGAGTCAGGTGGTATTGGCTGGGGAGTACCAGAGGCCATGGGGGAAGTTATGGCCTGTCAGCCGGAAATGGCACAGGAGTTTTCTCATATCCTGGTGGCCTTTATGAGAGAAGATGGATTTTATCTGGAATTACCGGCCCTGCAACGTGGACTGATGTGGGGGCTGGGACGTTTGGCCGCCTGTAGTCAGCTAAATCGTGATTTGTTAATTGCTAAAGATGTTATGAAGTATTTGCCGCCATACCTGGAGTCAGCCGACTTGCTGGTGCAGGGGCTGGCTATCAGGGCGGCGGCCATTTTAGACAATAAGGATATCACCAGCAGCCTGGCCAGGCGGGCTGATATTCTGGCAGGTCTAATTTATTA
>Ga0114931_10007821_pt1 | contig 13019 bp, 14 predicted proteins | sample 2SBtaG_FD_89579 | JGI IMG/M metagenome (GOLD analysis project Ga0114931, IMG submission 89579) | Deep subsurface microbial communities from Kolumbo volcano to uncover new lineages of life (NeLLi) - 2SBTROV14_V59a metaG | ecosystem: Environmental > Aquatic > Marine > Volcanic | place: Kolumbo... | reverse complement strand
TAGGGCAACCTTCCCCCACTTTCGAAAAACCCACAGGGGCTAGGCCCAGCGCCGACGCTCGGATAGAGGAAGGGAAACTCCGATGAATCGACTTGACAAGCAACGAGTCTTCATAGAGGGCTGATAGGCACGCAACCACAATCGGCAACCGAATTTCGGTGTAACTTGGGTCGTTTGCGGACGATTCAAGTCGGACTGGAATTTCTTGTAGGCGGATGGAGATTCCACCTGCGGTCTGGTCGAATGATGATTAGCATCTATAAACCGCCGAACAAAGGCGAAACACCGCGATGTCAAGACGAAGGCGAACGATGTACTGGATTGGGGCAGGCGTTCTGATCGCCCTTCCAGTGATTGGACTTGTCGTGTTGAGTTTGACGGCCGAACGACCGCACTACGTTGGATCCGAACAGAGCCGACTCAGAGACTGCCCGAAATCTCCGAATTGTGTCTGCTCTCAGGCGATCGACGAGCGTCATGCGATTTGTCCAATCCAATTTGAAGGTTCGGCGGAAGAGGCGATGGATAGGTTGGTGGAAATCGTTGCGTCACTCCCCAGAACGAATATCGTTACCACAACGGATTCCTATCTGCATGCGGAAATCAAATCGCGACTGTTCCAATTCATTGATGATCTCGAATTCCTGTGCGATGAGAAAAAACACCAAATACACGTTCGCTCCGCGTCTCGTGTCGGTCATACTGATTTCGGCGTCAATCGAAACCGTGTTGAGGTCATCCGCAAGCGGTTTGCCACGCACTGAGACCAACTCCGACTTGAATTCCTCCTGAAAACACTCAATTCATGGCACTCACATGGCATCATCGTTAGATCACATGGGCGCTGACGATACTGGTCGCATGCAGTGCATGACGGTGTGGGGAGGTAACGCATCGACTAACCAGGCATTTGACGTTTCCGGTCTGAGCATCTGGATTCACAGTCGCGCGCACGGTCAGGCCGATCAAGGCGGCGATGTGTACTACGTTTCATCTTGTGCTTCGGGTCGTATCACACGATTGCTGATTGCCGACGTCAGCGGCCATGGGGAGGCAGTATCGCACACGGCAGAGGCGCTGCGGGATTCGATGCAGTCGAACGTCAATCACATTAACCAAGGGCGCGTTGTCCGATCCGTCAACGAGGAATTCTCTAAACGGAACGGTGAGTTCGGATTCGCAACTGCGGTTGTCTGTACGTTTTTCGCTCCGACGAAGAAGCTGACCCTCAGCAATGCCGGTCACCCGCCTCCTCTTCTGTACCGGCACGTCGATCGGAAATGGAGCGTGCACGACTCTCAAGCGGCAAGTGGCGGGACCGCGAACAACATCCCATTGGGAATTATTCCGGAAACCCAGTTCGACGAAACACAAATTCGTCTGGAGGACGGAGATATGCTGCTGCTTTATACCGACGCTTTCTTCGAGGCTCGAAATGACCGTGGCGAGATCCTCGGTGCCGACGGATTGCGCAACGTGCTGGAAAATCTGGACCCTCGAAACCCGGAACGGCTGGTTCCGGAATTTGTTGAAGCGGTCTCCAAACTTCGCGACGGCAACGACGATGCCGACGATTCAACGGTCGTTCTGATTCGAGCAGACGGTTCGAAGACTCCGCTTCGAAATTCACTACTCGCGCCATTCCGTTTTCTGGGGGGAATGTTGGGGCTGCGGCCGGTCCGAATCGTAGCGCCGCGGCCCTCGTGCGAGACTCAACAATGACGACATCCAGCCGGGGAGCTTCCAATGCTCGACGCAGCGTCACGATCTTGAGCATATCGGTTCTCGCGTTAATGCTCGCCGTGACGACATACGCATCTCTGGACCGCAGCATTCTCAATGTCGGCAGGGAATTGCTCAGTGACCCCTGGTTCCTGGCCACGTTGTGCGATGCCTATTGTGGTTTTCTCCTTTTCTTTGTCTGGGTCGCCTTTAAGGAACGAACTGCAACCCGGCGTGTCGTCTGGCTTGTCCTGATCATGTCTCTTGGAAATATCGCAATGTCGATCTACGTTCTGCGCGAGTTGTGGCGGACGCGTCGCGAACATGGATTGCAGAGTCTGTGGACGCCGAAGGAGGAAACGTCACCATGATTCTTTCAGCGCTATCGACCAATCTTGCTGCCGTCGTCGGCTTGATGATCGCAGTTTGGCTTTTGAGTCTGATACTCCGAGACGTCAGCATCGTCGACATTTTCTGGGGACTGGGATTTGTCGTCATTGTGTGGAACACGCTTTTTCGCGCAGACGAATGGACGTATTGGGCGGTACTGCTCGCCACTATGACAACAATCTGGGGAATTCGCCTCGGCGGCTACCTGTTGTGGCGGAACTGGGGCAAGCCGGAAGACTACCGATATCAATCCCTTCGCAAGCGTTTCGGTTCCAGCTTTCCACTGTTGAGCCTGGCAATCGTGTTTCTGCTTCAAGCGGCTTTGATCTGGGTCGTTTCACTTCCCCTGCAGACCAGTCTCATCAGCTGCAGACCAGTCTCATCAGCGAAGGTCAGACTGTTGCCATGCCGTGGCTGGCGATCCTGGGTGTCGTCTTGTGGGCGATCGGACTGTTGTTTGAGTCGATCGGCGACATTCAACTGGCTCGTTTCAAAGCCGATCAGGCCAATGAAGGGAAAGTGCTCGATCGCGGTTTGTGGAAATACACCCGGCACCCGAATTACTTTGGCGACTTTGTCGTCTGGTGGGGATTGTCAATCAACGCACTCGCGCTCGGGGCACCTCTTTGGACGTTAGTCGGCCCGCTCGTCATGTCGGTATTGCTGATGCGGGTGTCCGGTGTGACACTGCTGGAATCGGCACTGCGGGAGCGAAAGCCCGGCTACCGGGAATACGTCCTCAAGACGAGCGCATTCTTCCCAAAACCGCCACTTTCCACTTGATCGTGAACCGATCCGCCGCAACTTCTCATTTCCCCTTGATGCAATCGAATGCGCCGAGCGCGTCGCGACGCGCTTCAGTATGCTCGACGATTGGGTGAGGATAATTCTCTCCAAGTCGAACACCGGCTGTAAACAGCACGTCATCGTGAGCATTCCAAGGCTCGTGGATCCACCGGGCCGGCAAGTCGCCGAGCTCCGGAGCCCATCGCCGCACGTACGTGCCTCGTGGGTCGAACTTCCGACCCTGGGTGACGGGATTGAAGATACGAAAGTATGGCGCCGCATCGGCGCCGCATCCGGCCACCCACTGCCAGCCCAGCGTATTGTTGGCCAGGTCGGCATCAACAAGCGTGTCCCGGAACCAGCGTGCGCCGGACTGCCATGAGATCAGCAGGTCCTTGGTCAAGAACGAACCGGCGATCATCCGGACGCGATTGTGCATCCAGCCGGTGTGCCACAGTTCTCGCATCCCCGCATCAACGATCGGATACCCGGTGAGGCCTTTTTTCCACTGCTGAAACTTCGTACTTCAATATCCGACTGCAATTCGGCCTTGATGATCCGGTCTCGTTCGATGAACGCCGGTTCGGAACAGCGATTCCAATAAACCGCTCGCGCACCGGTTTCGCTGATGAGCCGTTGCAATTCGGTCAGCGCGTCACCGACACAGATCACGAGAGGAGAGCCCAGTCGCTTTAGTGTCCGCCGCGGGCGTTCGAGTGAATGGTGCAACCACCACCGACTCGCGGGACCGGGAGTCGATTCCTCCAATTCACCAGGGTTCCAGATAAAGACTGGCAACACCGGAGCACCACTCACGGCGGCCGCTGTGAGTGCCGGTCGATCATCGACACGTAAGTCACGGCGAAGCCAGACGATGATGGTCCCGGATGTCACGAAGTGTTCCGATAATTTGAAAAGGAGGAAACAAGAACCGCTGATCGAGGTTGCTTCAAAACTAAACGGTTTGTGCGGAACAGCGGCCTTGGTGCTCTAGAGTCGTTCAAACCGGTAATGCGATACCCACCATTCCTGTCCCTGCCGATACCCGAACAGTTCGGCACAGGCGAGAAAGAAAAGACGCCAACGGTGGATCCAGCGGTCGCCGTCACTGCGTCCGTAGGTTTCCTGAAACAAATCCCGGAGGTGATTGGAATGCGTGTCGAGATTCCGAAGCCAACCTTCCGCCGTCCGCTGGTAATGTTGTCCACTCCAACGCCACTGCTTTTCGAGCTTCAAGTCGTTTTGGTAGCGGACAAGCAGGTCATCGCCGGGCATGATGCCCCCGGTAAAGAAATGTTGCGCCATCCAGTCGGCGCTTCCCTTCGCCTGGAATGGATACGTGAACAGTCGATGGCAGAAAACGTGCACGAAGAGCTTTCCGCCGGGATTCAACCAGTTGGAGATTCGATGCAGCAGTTCGCGGTGGTTACGCATGTGTTCGAACATCTCAACGCTGATCACACGGTCGAATGTCCCTTCCGGGAAAAAGTCATTCATGTCCGCGGTGATCACGTTGAGGTTGCGAAACCCGGATTTCGTCGCCTGACTTTCGATGAATGCCCGTTGTGAAGCGGAGTTGGAAACCGCGGTAATCTGGCAGCTTGGATACTGCTCGGCGATCCACAACGCTGCCGAACCCCACCCGCAGCCCAGGTCGAGCACATGCATGCCGTCGCGGATTTCGGCCCGGCGGCATGTTGCCACCAGAGCCGCGACCTCGGCCTGATTGAGTGAATCCACATCGTCCGGCCAGTAGCAACAGCTGTATTTCAGCCTGCGCCCGAGTACCTTCTTGAAGAATTCGGCCGGGACTTCGTAGTGCTGCTCGTTGGCTTTTTCCGGCACGGGTGCGATGGGGCCGGCACTCGCCGCTTCGACAAATTGCTGAAGACGGCTTTGCCAGTCCTCGCAGGTTCCCTGCGATTCCTCACGCAAACGTTGGGCCACCAGTCGCCGAATGCCAATTCGCAACAGCGAATCCGGCAACCAGCCATGTTCGGCGGCATTCATCAGTCCCGGGATCAATCGCGCAAACATGGTCGTTCTCCTTCGAAGTGATTGTCGTTCTGAATGGAATCTCCGCGGTATTGCGGTTTGGCGAACGTGATCTGCGCGAGCCCCGTCAGACGCTCGTCGAATCCCGCCTCGCAGTAACAGAGGTAGTATTCCCAGAGGCGAATGAAGCGGTCTGAGAAACCGAGCGGTTTGACGTCGTCAATCCGGTCGAAGAATCGTCTCCGCCAGTGGCGCAGCGTTTCCGCGTAATGGGCTGAGAGGTCTTCGGCATGCGTGACCCGCAGATCGGTCGTTCTGGCCGCAGCGTTCGCCATCGCCATCTGAGACGTGAGGCAGCCGCCAGGAAACACGTACTTCTGGATGAAGTCGACAGAGCGGAGATACCGTCGAAACCGTTGTTCCGGCATCGTGATACCCTGGATCAGCATTAATCCGTCGTCACGCAAAAGCTTCCCACATTGACGGAAGAACGTTCCCAGGAACTTGTGGCCAACGGCTTCGATCATCTCGATCGAAACCAGTTTGTCGAAACGACCTTCAAGATCACGATAGTCTTTGAGCAGAACGCCGACTCGGTCCGACAGTCCTGCTGATCGAATACGCTGACTGGCATGAGAATGCTGTTTTCGTGAGATGGTTGTCGTCGTCACCCGGCAACCGAAGTTTCGCGCGGCGTACTCAGCGAAGCCTCCCCAGCCCGTGCCGATTTCGACGACATGGTCGCGCGAAGAAAGCTGCAGCTTCCGGCAGACTTTCTCCAGTTTCGCAGTCGAAGCTTCCTCGAGAGTCGCTTGGTCGTTTTCGAAATAGGCGCACGAGTACATCATTCGCGGATCGAGAAACAACGCGAAGAATTCATTGCTGAGATCATAGTGTTCGTGAATGTTCTGCTTCGCGCCCGTCCGTGAGTTGGATCGGGCCAGGTGTGCGAGCCGTGCCAGCGATTTCGCAATCTTCGGCAGTCCGCGATCCAGCTGACTGGAGAGTTCGAGATTCTGGCCAAAAATCCGCGGCAGCGCCGTCAGATCATCGCATGACCAGTCGCCGTCGAGATAGCTCTCGGCGGCCACCAGGCTTCCACCGAATACCGCTCGACGATAAAAGCGTGGTCGGTGCACCGTCAGCTCCGCTCGCAGTTCGGACGAGTCGACGCCGGCGTGAAACTGTTGGTTTCCATCACGAAGAGACATTCGACCGAATCGAAGCCGGCTCAATACTCGTGTGAGCAGACGTCGGGCGATGCGGTCACGAATTCCGGGCCGATTGGTCGTCGTATTGACTTGTTTTGAAGGTGCAAGCAGTGATGTCGTGCTCATCGGGAAGTTCTTTCCGGTTCGGTGTGTTTGGGGTGAGGGTGAAATGGAATCCCTTTAAGTTTCAATCGCAGCGCCTGCCAATAGATGGCGGTCGCCACTTTCATTGTCATCAAGGGGTGCCGCAGCAGCACGCGAGCGAGTTGCCAACCGGTCAAATCTCGGCGCTCCAAGGACATCGCTGCATCAAAGACTCTCTTGCCATCTTCGTAGTTTTCCACGTGAGCACTCAGGCGCTCTCCCGGGAACGAGAATCGCCAACCGTATTGCATTTCCATTCCCATAAACGGGGAAACGTGGAACGTTTTCTGCGTGAGCAATTCGGAATCGATCGGATCCGTAAACACGTAACAGTGGCGTTCTTTCCACGGCGTGTTGGTGACCTCGGCGACAACCGTTTGAACGGATTCTCCCGTGGCATCGAAGCAGAAGAAGAAGCTGACGGGATTCATGATGTGTCCGAAATAGCGCAAGTGCGTGAGCAATCGAATCGGGCCGTCGGGTCGTGCTCCCGTTTCGTTTTCAACAAGATCTCGGACACACGTATCAAGCGCAACGTCCGGATCGCCGAAGTGGTCTCCTCGACGAAACCGGGCGACTGCCGGACGCTTCGTCGACCACAACAATCGCCGCCGGAAGACCTCATCCAGCTCCTCCAGATCGAGATACAGAAGGAAAAACGAATATCGAAACGCATGCGGAACCGGCTCAAATCGACGATGCCGCACATGTCCTTCGTAAATACAGCTATGCACCGTCGGCTCCTTGCGAATTGACTGTGGTTGGTAGAAGAACCGGACGCCGCTCGAATGCTTCACACACGGCCAACGCACTGTTCACACCGTCCTCATGGAACCCGTATCCCCAGTACGCGCCGCAAAACGATGTTCGATTGTTGCGAATGACTTCATTGTGCCGCCGTTGCGCCGACGAACGGCGTGTGGTGAAAATGGGGTGAGCGTAACGGATCTTGCGAAGGACTTTGTCCTCTTTGATGCCATCGACGTCGTTGAGCGTGACGCAGAAAACGTTGTGCGATTTGATGTGCTGCAGGATATTCATGTTGTAAGTGACGCTGGTTTTGCCAGTGTCACGCGAGCGAATGCGGTAATTCCACGCGGCCCAGGCCCGCTTGTGTTTCGGAAGCACATCGGTGTCGGTGTGAAGAACCGCAGTGTTCGGATCGTAGGGAAACGCAGTCAGCAAGTCCCGTTCTGCAATTGACGCATCATTGAGAATCTTCAGGGCCTGATCGCTGTGACAGGCGAAGACGACCTCGTCAAAACTCTCGACGTTGCCCGATCCATCAGTGAGATCGACTCGGTCATCAAATCGCACCGCGGACTCTATCGGTGTCTGAAGTCGAATCTGGCCAGTGAACCGTTTCCGGATCACATCAACGTAACGTTGAGAACCGCCTTCGATCACACGCCAGGTGGGACGATTGCGAATGTTGAGTAGGCCATGGTTGCGGTAGAACTCGACAATAAATCGGATCGGAAACTGCAGGAAGGTCGTCGGTGGGCACGACCAGATGGCCGATCCCATCGGCAGCAAATAGTGTTCGACGAACTGACGGGAAAACTTCCGGTTCACCAGATACTCGCCGACGGTTTGATCCCGGCTCGTGCCGTCTTCCAAAACTTCAAGGGACTCTTGGTTGAATCGCAGGATATCACGCAGCATCCGGTAGAACGCCGGTCGAACCAGATTGCGCCGCTGTGCAAACAGCCCGTTCAACGACGTGCCATTGTACTCCAAGCCTGAATTCTCACAGTGAACGCTGAAACTCATCGGAGTCGGTCGGGATGCGACTCCGAGTTCGTCCAACAGATTTATAAGACTGGGATACGTCCAGTCGTTGAAGACGATGAATCCAGTGTCCACCGCATGTCGTTCGCCATCGAGTTTGACGTCGATGGTGTTCGTGTGCCCGCCGAGGATGAAAATTCCAATGTCAGTCATGACGCCCTCCGCTGAGCATGAGCGCCCCAAACGCCAATATCGACGGGATGGCGATTTGCAGTTATTTCAAAAAAGTCACGGATTCCGGGTGGCCGCTGAATCTACCCTGCGTACAAACACGTGAATGTTTTGAACGATTTTTGGCGAGGCCAAGAATCACTCCCTCTCACAGGCGAACTCTGGAGAATGCGATGAGAAGTTTATTGGCAATGGCGGCGTTGATCAGCATGGCGGGACTTGCAAATGCGGGCGACTGCCGCAGCGCAAAAGCGGGAACGTACCGGGTCTGGTATTCACAGTGCGGCCAACGACACGTTTACTACTACCCGGCAACGACAAATCACAGACGGCACGAAGCAGTCGCGGCAAAGGGCAAAGACGTCGTCGACACCGCAGTGTCAGCCGGCTCATTCAAGACACTGGTCGCAGCCGTCAAAGCGGCCGACCTTGTTGAAACGTTGAAAGGAAAGGGTCCGTTCACCGTATTCGCGCCGACGGACGCAGCTTTCGCGAAACTCCCGAAAGGCACGATTGCGACACTGCTGAAGCCCGAAAACAAGAAGAAGCTGCAGTCGATCCTCACGTACCATGTGGTTTCCGGCAATGTGATGGCCAAGGACGTGGTCAAGCTGACCTCGGCCAAGACTGTCAACGGTAAGAGCGTCAAGATTCAGGTGAAGAACGGCAAAGTCTACGTTGACGGTGCCCAGGTCGTGACGACCGACATCAAGTGCGCCAACGGAGTCATCCACGTGATCGACGCCGTCATCCTCCCCTAAGTGACTGGAGGCGCGGCGTTCCGGAGGAGCCCGGTCGGCCTTGAGCCGGCCGGGTTTTATTTTTCTTTGGCGTCCTTGCCAATGTTGCCGTCACGGTGGAGCGTCTTGCTGAACGATTCCAGATGCTGGTAAGTATCGCAGTAGGCGCTGAAGCGAATTCGACGGCGAACATCCTCGGTCAACGCGACGCCCCCCACCGCGAGCGCCGAGCCGGTTTCCGTTGCTTCCTCGAAGAGTTGATTCATTTCTTCGGCGAATCGCTCTTCGTCGCGGATCGCCGAGACGCTCAGCCACAACAGCTTTGGCCGTGTTTTCTGTAGAGCCGCTCGCAGGGTGGAAAATGGCAACCGGTTGCCTAATGGCACGGCTTTCCACCCCAGATCGCGAAGAACCAACTCTGCCATGCTGCCGGCCAAAGTGTAAGGGTCACCGTCGAGTGTTCCCCCTTCGGCCAGCGGCGCTCCAGGCGGCGGTGGAGGCAGCAGTCGCCGCAATTCGTGCACGAGACGGGTGCTGATTTCACAGGCGCGGCGTTCTTCGAAAACTTCGACACTACCACATTCCCATAGTCCACCGATGTCCTGAAACGACTTCGCCAGCACGTCGTCGCAAATGAGGCTCAGGCGGTGTTGGGCGAGATAGAGATCGAGCACAATCTGGCGGCAGACGCTTTCATCTCCCTCGACCAGTGCGCTCGTCAATCGTTCGGCGGCGCGCTTGATGGTCCATTGCGTTTGCCCAGTCGTCGCCGGGAGGCCAAGCAGTTCCGGATCCGCGACGCTACGGCCCGTGTCGCGCAGAAAAGCGACAACGGAATCGATGGTCAGTCTTCGGTGTCCGCCGGCAGTCTTTTCCATACGGATCAGACCGCGATCGCACCAGCGTTTCAGCGATGACTCGCTGACGCCAATCGCACGCGCAACCTGTTTGGGGGAAAGGGTATTGCTCACGCTGTCCTGCTGTTGTGATTCAGTTTTCGACGAATCTGGTAAACACGTCCAATTGCCGCCCGGAAATGCGAGTGAACGATATGGACGTTAATTGCAACGTGCATATCATACCGCAAGCATCGGCGATGCGCGAATGGAAACTGTCGTTTTTGCAGATATTTTAAGAAAAACTGGATTTTACCTGTTTCTTTCCTTGCCGAACACCGATTGTGTGTATACCATCTCAATATGGACGTTTTGAACGTTTTTATGACAGGTGACACAATGGCAATGCTGCAAGCAGATCGCCCAGTGGAATTCGCCGACCGACAAGCCACGACGTGTCGGCAGATGAACGAACGGTTGGCAATGAAAGCCAGGCGGCTCGTCTCAACCGAGATTGCATTCGTGTATCGGCCCGAGTCGGGAAAACCCGTTCGAGCCGAAATTACTGACCTGTGTCGGTTTCTGGCGGAAATCCAAACGACCGAAGGGGCGCAGGCGGTTACCGATTCTCGCACGGGACAAACCATGCTCTTCGTGCCAAATCAACTGCTGACGGCGGAACAGGAGAGACGCCTGTTCTTACAGATGAACTATTTGAAGTACCGGGCCAACGCGCTTCGCAGCCGCCTGAATCCAGCGAATCCCTCACGTTCCCGCGTCGAAGAAATCGAAGCATTACTGTCTGACGTGAAGCGGATTCGTGATTGTCTTTGCGAATACAACCTGCGGCTTGTTCTCGCGATCGCCAGGAAACTTTCCAATTCTCAGACCCAGTTTGAGGAATTCGTCAGCGATGGTTCTCCGATCCTGCTTCGGTGCGTTGACTTATTCGACGCTTCACGCGGATATCGCTTCAGCACCTATGTCACGCATGCCGTTCAGCGGCATCTTTACCGCGTATTACAGAATTCTCATCGCCGGCGACAAAAATTGTCCACGACGGAATCGGAGATATTGGCGGCAGTCGCCGAGTCCGAATCCAATCAGGATGCCGAAATCGATCACGCAGCTCTGTTTCAGTCGATCTGGCAGGCGGGCCGAAGTGAACTCGATGAACGCGAGCAAACGATCGTCATCCGCCGATTCGGCTTGCACGACGGCAACGCGCAGTCGCTGCGTCAGATCGCCGAAGGTCTTGGCATCTCTAAGGAACGCGTTCGCCAAGTGCAGGTGCGCGCCATGGAAAGACTGCAGAATGTCGCTCGATCACTAAACCTGAATCCCATCTTCGACTAAACGCTGTCACTCTCACACCTCTAAACGCCGGAGCGTACCATGCAATTCTCAACCGCGATTCCATCAGCTGCCTTCCTTGCTCTCGTCACGATCTCTTCGTTCGGCCAGGCGGCAGAACCGACGACCTGGCCGCAATGGCGCGGACCGACGCGCGACTGCAAGGTGAATGCTGAGACAACATGGCCAAAAACGATTTCCGGCGGCTCGCTTGCCAAATCGTGGAGTGAAACGTTCGGGCCGAGCTATTCCGGGCCGATTGTTTCGAAGAATCTCATCTTCGTTACCGAAACCCGGAATCGAAAAAGTGAGGTCGTCCGGGCGCTGGATCGCAAGACAGGCGAGGAAGTCTGGAAATCGGAATGGTCGGGGGCAATGTCCGTTCCATTTTTCGCAAAAGCCAACGGAGACTGGATTCGGGCAACTCCCGCGTTTGACGGCAAACGGCTGTATGTCGCCGGCATACGCGATGTGCTGGTTTGTCTCGACGCCGCGACCGGCAAGGTGCTGTGGCGCGTCGATTTCGTCCAGTCCTTCAAATCGAAACTGCCATCGTTCGGATGTGTCAGCTCGCCATTGCTGGACGGTGATTCCGTTTACGTGCAGGCGGGTGGCGGAGTCGTTCGACTGAACAAAATGACCGGCAAGGTCATCTGGCACGAGGTGAAGGATGGCGGCGGAATGTTCGGCAGTGCGTTTTCATCACCGGTGATTGCCACGATTCGAAACGTGAAGCAGCTCGTCGTTCAAACCCGAAAGAAACTGTGCGGTGTCGATCTCAAGACCGGCAAGGTGTTGTGGTCGAAAGAAATCCCCGCATTTCGCGGGATGAATATTCTGACGCCCACGGTCATTGGCGACCGTATCTTCACCAGCAGTTACGGCGGTGGAAGTTTCCTGTTTGAAATTGATCGCAACGAAGGCGGCCCATGGAGCATCCGGCAGGTCTGGAAGGCGGTACGGCAGGGTTATATGTCGTCACCCGTCGTCATCGACGGGCACGTGTACCTGCACATGCGAAATCGGCGTGTCGCCTGCATCGAATTGAAGAGCGGTGCCACGAAGTGGATCTCACGACCTTACGGCAAATACTGGAGCATGGTTACCCAGGGGGATCGCATCCTCGCACTCGACGAGCGCGGCGAACTCCTGTTGATTCGTGCCAATCCGAAGAAGTTCGAACTGATCGATCGCCAGAAAGTCAGCACAGAACCGACGTGGGCGCATCTCGCGATTTGCGGTTCGGAAGTTTTTGTGCGTGGCTTAACGACGGTAACGACCTACCAATGGAATCCTGAGAAGTAAGTTGCGACGGGGCCACGAAAATGACATGCAGCCAACAACCAAAAACCAAACTTGAATTAAGGACAAAAGACATGTTCTGGAAATCGATGCTGAGTTTTCTGGTACTTGTAGCGTCGTCAGTTTTTGCCGACGACGGAACAGACCGAAAATTGTTCAATTTCGACGATTCGAGAGCCTCCAGACCGTGGCAGACGGTCAACGACGGAGTCATGGGTGGCCGCTCAGTTGGACGATTCAGAATCAACAAGGACAAAAACTTGGAGTTCTTCGGGATCTTGTCGCTGGAAAACAACGGTGGGTTTGCTTCCGTGCGTTCCAGAGGCAGCACGCTTGGCCTCATGAAAGGCAACGCTCTCGTTCTTCGTGTCCGCGGAGATGGTCGAAAGTACAAATTGAATCTCTACACTCCGAGGCGATTGGTTGCATTCTCGTATCGAGCCGAATTCCAGACTCAGAAGGGCAAGTGGATTGAAGTCACAGTTCCGCTCGACAAATTCGTGGCGACATCTTTCGGTCGTGTTGTCCGCAGCCGGCCTCTCGATCCGGGTACAGTCAATGGTCTTGGCATCCTGCTG
>Ga0114931_10007820_pt1 | contig 13019 bp, 14 predicted proteins | sample 2SBtaG_FD_89579 | JGI IMG/M metagenome (GOLD analysis project Ga0114931, IMG submission 89579) | Deep subsurface microbial communities from Kolumbo volcano to uncover new lineages of life (NeLLi) - 2SBTROV14_V59a metaG | ecosystem: Environmental > Aquatic > Marine > Volcanic | place: Kolumbo... | reverse complement strand
CCTTCCCCACCGAAACACCCCTGCCATCGCCCACCCCCACCCAAACCACCCCCGAAATTGTGACACCCACGCCCACAGCAGTGGTCATCGCCACGCCTTCTGTCGCCGATGTGGTAGACCGTGTTCTGCCGGCGGTGGTCACCGTCATCAACCGGCATCACGACAACTTCGGCAACGCCGAGCGGATGGTCGGTTCGGGCGTAGTGGTTGATGCCGCCGGATATATTGTCACCAACGCCCATGTGGCAAATAATGCCCAAACGCTAACGGTCACGTTGGCAGATGGCACAAACTATCCCGCAAAAATCGTTACCCTCGACACAACACAAGACTTGGCACTGCTGAAAATCACCGCAGATAGTCCGCTGCACGCCGTTAAATGGGGCGACTCGAACAGCGTACGGCTGGGACAGCGCGTGCTGGCGCTCGGCTCGCCACTGGGCGATTTCCCAAATTCGGTGACGATGGGGATTGTCAGCGGGCTGAACCGCGCGCTGGCGTATGATGATGTTGTGTTGTATGGGTTGTTGCAAACCGATGCCGCCATCAATCAGGGCAATTCGGGGGGGCCGCTGGTCAACATGCGGGGCGAAGTGGTGGGCATCAACACCTTCATCATTCGTTCCGACCATGACCAAAGCATCACCGAAGGTATCAGTTTTGCCATCCCCGCCAGCGCGGTAAAACTGCTCAGCACCGCGTGGATGGAACATGCTCCCGACGTTGCCGGAAATCCCCCCGCCGAAACCAGCCCGCTGCCGGCAGGGCAGTCATCGCCATAACAGCTTTATTTGAACATCACGCGACTTTCAATCATCGCCCTCAATCGCTGAAGCGGCTGCCGGTTTTTAACGCCGAAAGAAGGGTTTGGCGCAGCACATCCACCGGTGCAGTTTCTCCCGTCCAAATTTCGAAGGCTTTTGCGCCCTGATGAATCAGCATCCCCGTGCCATCGATGGTCGCCAACCCCTGCGATGCCGCTTGCCGCAAAAATTTGGTTTGAATCGGCGTGTACACCAAATCGCAGATGAGTGCCTGCGGCAGCGGAATATCGCCATCCCACGGCGAGGCATCCACTTGCGGAAACATCCCCAGCGAAGTGGTATTCACCACCAAATCAAAACTGTTGTTGGCAGCATCCAACGTTTGCGGCGACAGCAATTCGCACGAAAAACGAATATCCGCATACACCGAACTGATATCATCCACCAAAAACGCCGCCCGCTCAACCGTGCGGTTAAAGATGCTGATGGCACGTGCTCCCGCCTTTGCCAAACTGAAAACCACCGCTCGCGCCGCACCACCTGCCCCAAGCACCAAACAGCGTGCGCCCCGCGGCGAGAATCCCGTTTCCAGCAGCGATTGCAAAAAGCCGTCGGCATCGGTATTAAAGCCGAGTATCCGCCCGTCGCGCACGGCAATGGTGTTCACCGCGCCGATTTCGCGCGCCACAGGGTCAATTTCGTCCATATAACGCATAATTGCCTGCTTGTGCGGCACGGTCACATTCGCCCCCATAAAATTGAAGGTGCGCAGCGCAGATGTTACTTTTTCGATGCGTTCCGGCTCAACCGGCAGCGGAATATACGCCCAGTTGAGATTGAGCGCGGCAAAGGCAGCATTGTGCATCAGCGGGCTGAGCGAGTGTGCCACCGGATATCCCAAAATACCGACAATTTTTGTTTCTCCGGTAATTTTCATTTTACGCCACAACCTCCACGCCAAGGTTTTTCAGCATACTGACAAAACCGGGATAACTGTCGGCAATGACCCGCGCGTTGCGGATGGTTGTCTCGCCATCCGCCAGCAATCCGGCAACAGCAAGCGCCATTGCCAAACGATGGTCGCCATAACTGTCTACCACGGCGGCGTGCAGCGGCGTGGGGCCGTACACCTCAAACCCATCGGGGTGGGCAATCATCTGCGCGCCGAGCTTGCGCAACTCATCCACTGTGGCTTTGATGCGGTCAGACTCTTTCACCCGCAATTCGGCGGCATCGCGCACCACCGTGCGCCCTTTTGCCTGTGTTGCAGCCACGGCGAAAATGGGAAATTCATCAATCATCCGCACCACTGTATCGCCGGAAACTTCTGTGCCGCGCAGTGTACTCGATTTTGCCACCAAATCGCCCACCGGTTCGCCCGCCATATCCGTTTGATTTTCTATCTGCACCGCTGCGCCCATTTCCGTCAGCACATCGAGCAAGCCGGTGCGCGTGGGATTGATATTCACACCGGTGATGCGTAATTCGCTATTGGGGATGAGCACGGCTGCCACCAGTGGAAAGGCAGCGGACGAAAAATCGGCGGGAATGGCGATATCCATTGCAGGCAGCGGGTTTTCGGGGGGGTGGATGGTGATGGTGGTGCCATCCGTTTCGAGGGGTACGCCCAGCGAGCGCAGCAGCACTTCGGTATGGTCACGGGCAGGGCCCGGCTGGTGGATGGTCGTTGTACCGTTGGCAAACAACCCAGCCAGCAGAATGGCGCTTTTCACTTGCCCGCTGGGAATGGGCATTCGATATTCGATGCCGTGCAGATTGCCACCATCCACATAAATCGGCGGGTAACCATCGCGGGTAGCGACGGTTGCGCCCATCTGCCGCAACGGGCGAGCCACACGCTCCATCGGGCGGCGGCGCAGTCCTTCGTGTCCATCCAGCACTGATGAAAACGGCTGTCCTGCCAACAACCCCGCCAGCAGCCGCATAGTTGTGCCGGAGCCGTGGCAGTTGAGCGCTTTTGCCGGCACAGAAAGACCGTGCAAGCCAACACCCTGCACGGTCACGGTTGCGGCGGTTTCGGTTGTACGCTCAACCTCAATGGGAACACCCAACGCGCGCAATGCTTCAATTGTGGCCAGGCAGTCTCCGGCAGGCAGCCACCCTGTCAACCGAGATGTGCCGTCGGTCAGTGCTGCCAGCATTGCGGTTCGGTGTGAAATTGATTTGTCACCGGGAACAGTGATGGTTCCCTGCAATCCTTTTGATGGGAAAATGGTCAAGGGCATAGGATTACCTCATTTGTTATGGAACCTGTTGAAACCTGATTTCGGAGTTATTTTCCTCTGTTCAAACAACAAAAAACTGTCTCACTTTTCGCACACAAATGCCACCACATCTTTTTGAATGAAAAAATAGCCATCTTTTTGGATGGCACGGTTGACAATGGATTTGAACTGTTCTTCTACGGTGTGCAACTATACCGATGCGGGTAGAACTTCGCGCAGCGCATTGGTGGAAGCTACATATTTCCACAACAAATCAGCGTCGGTTACCCGCAGCGAGTCATCAAACGGGTGTTTGGTGACGCGCTTGAATTTAATCCTGAAAAGTGATGTGGCAGCGACGGGGCCAAATTCCGCTGCGGATGAGGCGGGCGCCAATGGAATGCCCAGCAAATCACCAACGAGCGTCCACAGTTCGCGCATATGTGCCGCACCGTTCAACGCGGCAACCATTTTACCACGGGGGCGGAGTACACGCCATATTTCAGTAATGGCTTTTGCCGGAGATGGCACATGGTAAAGCATATGATTGGCAAATACCCGGTCGAAATAATCGGAGGGGAACGGCAGTGCCATCGCATCTCCTTCAATACCGCGCCAATGCGTCACACGCCCGGAAATGGCGTGTGTGGCAATATCTACCATGCCCCGCGACAGGTCGAACAGTGTCACATCCAAATTCGCGGGCTGTTTCGGCGAGAAATTTTCACTCCACAGCCGTCCGTTGCCACAACCCACATCCAATAATTTATGTCCGGCTTCTACCCGCCCCATACCCAACACCCAGACCATCCAATTTTGTGGATTGGTGCTGAAAAGCTCGTGAATGCGCTGACGGTCAGCAAGATTTTCGTCGGTGCGATATTGCTCCGTGCGCAGATAGGTGGGGTTACTCCAAAACGTCGGTTGGGGAGACATATGATGTCCTCAAACAGTGGTTTTACCAGAAACTATAAATGAAAACGGGTAACTTTCCAAACTTTGCTATTCTTTTTGAAACGGGTGGCCCGGCGGCGGGAATAATGCGGTGCGTTGTTGTGCCGCCGCATCGAGCGCCGCCCGCAGGCGAGATTCATCGCCTGCGCCGATAGCGTCTGCCAGTGCATCGAGTTGGCTGCCAAATTGTGCCAGCATGTCCAACACGGCATCCTGATTGGTCAGCAAAATATCGAGCATCATTTGCACATTGGATGCCGCCAACCGCGATGTGTCTTTAAAACCCGATGCCGCCACATCCCACACTTGGGGGTCGTCTGCCGCCACCGATTGTGCGGTGAGTACCAACCCCACCGAAAGCAGATATGGCAGGTGACTGATAGTTGCCACCAGCCGGTCGTGTCGCGCCGGTGCAAGCAACAGCGGCTTTGCGCCAACAGATTGCGCCAGTTGATGCACAATTTTAACAGCGTGCGGCGGCGTGCGCGTCAGCGGGCTTACAACCCACGTTGCGCCGTTATACAATTGCGGGTCGGCGGCGGCAAGCCCGGAGGTTTCTTTGCCGCACATCGGGTGCGAACCCACCGGATGGACGTGCGGCGGCAGTGCATCCAGCGCCGCCATAATTTCGCGTTTGGTGCTGCCCACATCGGTGATGATGGCGCCGGTTTTGAACAGCGGTGCAAATTGCCGCAGCTGTTCGGTCAGTACCCGCACCGGGGTGGAAAAAACGACCACATCGGCATCTGCCAACGCAATTTTCGGGTCAGTGGTGGCAAAATCAATTGTGCCCAATCGTTCTGCCGCGGCAATGGTTTCCGGGCGGCGAACGAGTGCTGTCACCCGCCGCGCGGTACGGTCGTTTTTCAACCGCATCGCCAACGAACCGCCCATTAACCCCAATCCGACAATGGTTATCTGTAGCGACTGTAATGTCGTAAAGTCAGGGTCGTCCATAGCGGTCAAAGTGTCCGGTCAACAGCCGATGCCATCCGCGCCAGTTTGTGCATCAATTCATCAAACCGATGGGGTTTGAGTGATTGTGCGCCATCGGACATGGCAATTTCCGGTTGGTTGTGCACTTCGATGATGAGTCCGTCGGCGCCGGCGGCAACACCTGCCATACTCGCCGCTTGCACCAAATTCCATTTTCCGGTGGCGTGGCTGGGGTCAACCAGTACCGGCAGGTGGGTTAACTCTTGCAAAACAGGCACGGCGTTAATATCGAGCGTGTTGCGGGTGTAGGTTTCAAAGGTGCGGATGCCACGTTCGCAAAGCATCACCCGGTCGTTGCCATTTGCCAAAATGTATTCGGCACTCATCAGCAATTCTTCGATGGTGCTCATCAATCCACGTTTGAGAAGCACTGCCCGGTTCGACCGGCCAACGGCTTTCAGCAATGCGTAATTCTGCATATTCCGCGCGCCGATTTGCAGCACGTCGGCGTATTTTTCTACCACGGGCAAGTCCCCCGGCGACATCACTTCGGTGACGATGGGCAAACCGGTTTCTTCGCGGGCTTCTGCCAAAATTTTCAAGCCTTCTTCACCCAAGCCCTGAAAGCTGTATGGTGATGTGCGTGGTTTGAAGGCGCCACCGCGCAGCATATGCGCACCGGTTTCTTTTACGGCTTTGGCAACGGTCATCAACTGGTCTCGGTTTTCTACCGAACACGGCCCGGCAATGATAGTGAGTTGTTTGGTGCCAACCAGCACGCCATTCACATCAACCACGGTGTCCTCCGGGTGAAAATCGCGGCTGGCGAGTTTGAAGGGGCGGCTGACGGGCATAATTCGTTCGACGCCGGGCAGACGCAGAATGTTACCGTCGGTGATGGCGGTTTTGTCGCCAATCACGCCGATGATGGTGCGTTCGGCACCCGATGACAGGTGCGTTTGCAACCCGTGACTTTCGATGTAAGATTGCACGGCGGCAATCTCATCACTTCCAACATTCATTTTCATAATTACAATCATGGCGGAAATCTCCTTTCCTGCGTCTAGCAACGCGGTAAGTGGGGTAGGTTTAAAAACAAGGCTATGCGCGTGACCAGTGACTCTCCGTAAAGTGTGAAGGGGCGGTCTCCGCCTCGCGTGAGCGACGAGTGGCAATTAACGGTTGTATCGAAATCGGGTTTTTCATTTTCCATCCTCCTTTTGATGGTTGAGCATTGAACTGGTTTCTCGAAACACTGTTGCCAGTGACGTACGGTCGGGGCGTAAGCTGGCTGCGCCTTTGATGTAAATGTGCTGAATTTCTGCTGCAGTTTTGGTGGTATTCCAGTGGCACAAAATGCGAATGCACTTCGGCAAGCCGTGCGGTACATTCATCTCGTGTCCGCACAACAGAGCGCTATCCGTCCAGCCGAGTTTGCGTGCGGCGAGTGCGGGGTATTCTGCGTTCAAATCGGGGGTGGTGGTAAAAAACACGCTTGCCACATCTTCCGGCTCGATGCCGTTGGCGGCAATCATCCGGCGCAAAAGGTCTTCGGTTGCGTACAAAATTTCGGCGGCGGTATTATTTTCTACAGTGGTTGCCCCGCGCACACCTCGGCACATTTGTTGCATGGTTACTTCCTTTCCGGCGATAAACTTCCAATAAAATAAAAAAGCGCCCCATCAGATTGGGACGCTTGTGGTTTCGGCTGCATAAACTATGCGATGCTCGCCTTCCGCGCCCCACGGGTTTGCCAAAAATAATATCCACCAAAATAAAAAACGTTCCCCAACTCGGTGGCGAACGCATATTGACCGGCAAACGCGGCGGATGAAATTCCGGTGGTATTTTGTTGGTGGGTTGTGGATAGTATTTGCATACGTTTCATCTTTGCAATTGATTGGGGAAATCATATCACAGAGCAACGGCGATGTCAAATTCTTTTTTTGCGGTAATCATCCATTACAGGCTATAATAAGAAGATGAATGTACGACCTTCGCCCGATGTTAAACAACTTTTGGGACAGTCTGTCACTATTATCATCGACCGTCCATTCGGGTCACGGCATCCCGAACACAATTTCATCTATCCGTTGAATTATGGTTATCTGCCGTCGCACATCGCCGCCGATGGCGAAGCGTTAGACGCATATGTGCTGGGGGTGTTCGAGCCGGTTGAAACTTTCAGCGGAACGTTCATCGCCATTGTACACCGCAAAAACGATGTGGAAGACAAATTGGTGCTCGCGCCCGCCGGGAAACGGTATTCAGCCGAGCAAATTTCGGCGCTGGTGGAATTTCAAGAGCGGTTTTGGGACACTGAAATACTAACAAACAATCATTAAAACCAGAAGGACTATTATGGACACAAATGAAGAATTGAAAAACCACCCCGTTGATGTAGCAATGTTTATCGACTGGGAAAATATGCACGGGTTCATTCGCGGCAAAGCGAACATTTCTGCACTGCGAGAGGTGGCAGAAGGGTACGGGCGGCTGGTGTTGGCTAAAGCCTACGCCGACTGGCGCGAATCGCGTTTTCAGCAAGATTCGCTGGTGCTGTACAAAATCGGGTTCGAGCCGGTGTATGTGCCGGCCGGTTTCAAAAACAATGTAGATGTGAAACTCGCCACCGATTGCATCGATTTTGCATACAAGCATCCCAACATCGGCGTGTTCATTTTGGTCACCGGCGATGGCGATTTTATCCATGTAGTTTCTGCGCTGCGCCCCCTGGGTAAAAAAGTAGTGGTCATCGCCCAGTCAAGCAATGCATCCAGCCGTTTGGGTGATTTGGTTGATACGCTGCTGATTTACGACCAAGATGTCAATCCCACTTCTCCCACACCGACGACAACCGCCACAAAAGCCAAAAACAGCAAAAAACTCGATGAGGTCTATCGCAAAATTGTAAAACTTCTCAAACAAGAAGAAGGCTCGCCCCTGCTGCTGACCAACGTCAAGCAAAAACTTATTCGCGCGTATGGCGGGCATTTCGACCAGCGCGACTATGGCTATGAGAAATTCAAAGAGATGATTGAAGCGGGTGAGAGCGCAGGTTATTTTGTGCTGAACACCGCCGGCCTGCGCGATTGGCTCACCCTGCCGCAAGATGCCGGAAAAAACAAACACACCGAATTGCCCGACACGGTAGACTTGCTATTCCTTGAAATTGTGAAAATCATTCGCGGATTCAAGCAAGACCAAGTTTACCTGTCGCTGATAAAGCAAGCGTTAACCGAAAAATACGGCGGGTTTGATGAATCGGTATATGGGTTCAACCAGTTCAAACAATTGATGGAAGAAGGCGAGCGGCAAGGTTTTTTCAAACTGGGAAACGACAAACAAAGTTATTTTGCCTATTTGCCGGAACAAAATAATAACGGTAAATGAACCTGCCACTCATCGCACCCTACATTCGATTGCTCGCCGGCAATCGTCAATACCGCTGGCTTTGGTTCAGTCAGGTTATCAGCCTGACAGGCGACTGGTTTAACTTAATTGCTACCACTACCCTGGTTGCCCAACTTTCCGGGTCGGGGTTGGCTATCAGCGGAATTTTTTTGGCACGGTTGCTGCCCCCGTTTTTGCTGGGTCCCGTCGTCGGCGTGGTTGCCGACCGCTTCGACCGCAAGAAAATCCTTCTCGCCAGCGATTTGCTGCGAATGGTGACGGTGCTTGGTTACCTGCTGGTTCGCACCGAAAGTGATTTATGGCTGCTATATGCGTTGATACTGCTGCAATTGAGCATCAGTGCATTTTTTGAACCGACCCGCTCGGCACTGATGCCCGCCATTGTGCCGCGAAAAGATTTGGTAACCGCCAACGCACTCGACAGCACCACATGGAGTACCATGCTGGCGCTGGGAGCAGCACTGGGCGGGCTGGTGACCGCCGGGCTGGGCATCTCTGCCGCATTCATCATCGATTCCATCACCTTCGGCCTCTCGGCGTGGTTTGTGTGGCACCTCCATCCACCGCGCGAAAAATTGTCGGACACCATCGGCCAGAGCAGTTTAACCACCTACATTGACGGCCTGCGCTATTTGTGGCATCGCCCGCACACACTGGTGCTAACGCTGGTAAAAGCCGCCGCCGCAATCAGTTTCGGGGCGATGGACATCGTGCAGGTAGAATTTGCCGAAAAAATCTTTCGGGTGGGCAATAGCGGTTCTGCCACTTTGGGACTGATTTACACCGCTATCGGCATCGGCACGGGGATAGCGCCACTGCTGGCGCAAAAACTGACCGGCGAAAATGAAAAAGCCATGTACTGGGGTATCACTGCCGCATTTGGTATCAGCGTGATTGGCTTTTTGGGGGTGGCATGGTCGCCCACATTATGGATACTGCTTCTCGCCACAATCTTTCGCACTGCCGGTAGCGGCATCAGCTGGGTGTATTCATCGGCGTTGCTGCAAATGCGCGTGCCGAGCGCGTTTCGGGGGCGAGTTTTCGCCTTCGATTTGGCGGCATACACTCTGACATCAGGTTTTTCAACATTTTGGGGCGGATTTGCCCTCGACCGGCAAGGGCTTGCCCCACGAGAAATTGCTTTTTGGTGCAGCGTGACGAGCATCATCATATTTTTAGTATGGAGTACCTACCACCATTTTCAGCGGCATGGCACAGCACCGACACCGGCGTAACTTTCGGCTTGGAAAAGACCACGAAAATAACCATATATTCGCCCATTCCTCAATTGTCTGCTATAATTTTGACACTATGAAACAATTAACTCATCTTGATAAAAAAGGCCGCGCCCGCATGGTTGATGTGGGACACAAACCAGATACTCACCGAGAAGCCATCGCCCGGGGACGCATTTCTATGCAGCCCGAAACCCTCGATTTGATTCAATCGGGCGGAATGCCGAAAGGTGACGTGCTGGCAGTGGCACAAGTTGCCGGTATTATGGCAGCCAAAAAAACCCACGAACTCATCCCAATGTGTCACCCGTTGCTGATAACCCACGTCGGGCTGAATTTTGAGCCACGCCCCGCCGATGACCGCGGGTTGGCAAGTATTGATATCGAAGCCACCGTGCGGCTTAACGGACAAACCGGCGTGGAAATGGAAGCCCTCACAGCAGTCAGTGTGGCAGCACTGACCATTTACGATATGTGCAAAGCCGTTGACCGCGGTATGCGCATCGAAAATGTGCGGCTGGCAAAAAAAACGGGCGGCAAAAGCGGCGACGTTATTTTGGAGTAACCCATGAAAATTGCAGTAAAATTTTTTGCGCGCTATAAAGAATTGGCAGGCACTGCCGCCACTACCATCGAACTGGCAGAAAAAAGCACCGCTGCCACCTTGATGGCATCACTTGAACAACAGTTTCCCGCGCTGAAACTCACCCCAGAGCGCACCCTCATCTCCATCAATCAAGACTTCGGCACAGCCGATTCAACTCTTGCCGATGGTGATGAAGTCGCTATTTTCCCACCCGTCAGCGGCGGCAGCGACAGCCAAAAATTCGCGCTGACAGACCACCCCATCAACCCCGAAAGCGTCTCGCAGATGGTGGTGCATCCGCACACCGGTGCAGTGGTCACCTTTACGGGCGTGGTGCGCGACAACTCGGAAGGCAAAGCGGTTTCTAGTTTGGAATACGAGGCTTATCATGATATGGCTATCGCCAAAATGAAACAGATTGCCGACGAAGTACACGAAAAATTTCCCGATGTGGTCGATGTGGCGATGGTACAGCGCATCGGGCATTTGGAAGTGGGTGATGTCGCTGTGGCAATTGCCGTATCGAGCGGACATCGGTATGACGGCTGTTTTGAAGCCTGCAAATACAGCATCGAGCGTTTGAAAGAAATCGTCCCGGTCTGGAAGAAAGAATTCGGCCCGGGCGGCGCTGAATGGGTTGAGGGCGACCACAACCCCAGTCTAAAATAACGTTTCGAGTTTGCGGTTTTGGGTTTCAGCACAAGAGACCCCGAACCCGAAACCCGGAACCGATAAAGGTTCAAAATAAATATGGAAACTTTACAACGCGAACTCGGTATCACTTTTAACGACGCAAACTTATTGCAAACCGCGCTGACACATCGTTCATACCTCAACGAAGTGCCAAACCCTACCCTGCACGACAATGAACGGCTGGAATTTTTGGGCGATGCCGTTCTCGATTTATCACCGGTGAATACCTTTACCACCATTTCCCCAACATCAGAGAAGGCGAATTGACCAGCCTCCGCTCGGCGCTGGTCCGCACCGAAATGCTCGCCGATTTTGCCAGCCGCATCAATTTGGGCGAATTTTTGTTCATGGGCAAAGGCGAAGAAGAAACGGGCGGCAGAAAACGCCCCGCTATTTTGTGCGGCGCATTCGAAGCGCTGATTGGCGCATTGTACCTTGACCGCGGCATCGAAGCGGTGCGCAAAGTGGTCATCCCTTTCGTCGAATCGGAAATTGACACAATTTTGCGCACCAAAAGCCATCACGATGCCAAAAGCAAATTTCAGGAAGTGGCGCAAAGCATCTATAAAATTACCCCGCGTTACAAAACCATCAGCGAAGAAGGCCCCGACCACGACAAAACCTTTACCATCGCCGTATATCTCAACGAAACCGAATACGGGCGCGGAAAAGGCTCAAACAAACAACGTGCCGCGCAAGCCGCCGCCCATGCCGCCCTCGACCGCATTTATGCGGAAACGGAAGAAAATTAAACTATGCGACTGAAAACGCTCGAAATTCAAGGCTACAAATCGTTTGCCGTCAAATCAATCTTCCATTTCAACGAAGGTATCACCGCAATTGTGGGGCCCAACGGCAGTGGAAAATCAAATGTCTCCGATGCTATCCGTTGGGCGCTGGGCGAGCAGAGTTACAGCAACCTGCGCGGACAACGCACCGCCGATATGATTTTCGCCGGTTCCAGCAACCGCGCCCGCATGGGCATGGCATCGGTATCCATCGTACTCGACAACACAGACGGTTCGCTGCCGCTGGATTACAGCGAAGTAACCATCACCCGCCGGGCATATCGTTCCGGCGAAAATGAATATCTGGTTAACAACAACCGCGTCCGGCTGAAAGATGTGGCAGCAATTTTGGCTCGCGGCGGATTGGCACGGCAAACATACACCTCCATCGGGCAGGGAACGATTGACCGCGCCCTGTCGCTGCGGGCAGAAGAACGCCGCCAACTTTTTGAAGAAGCCGCCGGCATCACCTACCACCGCCAGCGACGCGCCCAAACGCTCGATAAACTGGAAGAAACCCACGCCAATTTACTGCGCGTCAACGACATCGCCAAAGAAATTGAACCTCGCCTGCGCCGATTGGAAAAACAAGCTGCGCGGGTAGAAAAATATCAGGTCATCAGCCTGCATTTAACCGGCTTATTGAAGGTTTGGTATGGCTACCAATGGCGAGAAAAACAAGAAGCACTGCGGCTGGCGCAAATCCGCGCAACTGCCGGCGAGCAACGCCTCGCCGAAGAACGGCAGCAACTCGCCAAAATAGAAAACGAAATAAAAGCGCTGCGAGCACGCCAAACCGAAATTCGCGCCCAATTGGGCAACTGGCACGCCGATAGCAGCCATCTCCACCGGCAAGCAGAAACCCTGCAACGCGAGCTTGCCGTTGGCGAAGAGCGCGCCCGCCACCTTGCCGCTCAACGCGAAGAATTTATCTCTGAAGTGCAATTACTGGAAGCGCAACTCAAAGAGCAGCAGGAAACGGTTCAACAGGCACAACAAACACTCGCCGAAATCAACACGGCATACCAAACCGCCGAAAATGAACTCGCCGCCGCCAAAAAGAATTTAAACGCGCACGAGCAGCAACGCCAAACCGTACAACATCAGCACGCCGAAGCACGCCGCCGCGTTGAACGCGCCTCACATGCCATCACCGACCGGCAATCGCGGCTGGCACAACTGTCAGAGCGCAAATCGGCACTGCAAGCCCAAAAAGACACACAGCAAGCCGCCATCGCCAAACTAACACCCAAAAAACCGAAACCGAGCAAAAACTGCAAGCCGTGCAATCACGGTTGGCAGAAATTGATGCCGCACTGGCTGAACTTGACAGCCGCGAAACATCACTTCGGCAGCAGATGGAAACACTGCAAACAAAAGCAAAATCGCTGGCAGAAAATCTTTCTGAACAGGAAAAAGGACTG
>Ga0114931_10007819_pt1 | contig 13020 bp, 12 predicted proteins | sample 2SBtaG_FD_89579 | JGI IMG/M metagenome (GOLD analysis project Ga0114931, IMG submission 89579) | Deep subsurface microbial communities from Kolumbo volcano to uncover new lineages of life (NeLLi) - 2SBTROV14_V59a metaG | ecosystem: Environmental > Aquatic > Marine > Volcanic | place: Kolumbo... | reverse complement strand
GGAAGGGCAGGCCCGTCAGCATCGTTGCTCGTTGTTTATGGTACCAGTACCACGGCACAACGAGCGTCTCTCTGACAAACCTGTTCTTCTCGGTGCCAAAGGTCAATACTTATGCGACTTGGTATAACGATTGGGGTTTGGGGACTAGTCCTCCTTGACTGTCTGTCAAGACGCCGCGCGGCGAGCGCTGCTATCGTCGAGTCTGTCATCATTTTGAGTGAGGCACACCACTGGCCCTATGGTAGCAACATGCCTCTAATTGTGAAGTACAAAAAGGCAGCCATGAGCGCGGACACGGGCACAGTGATGACCCAGGCGGCAGCGATCTTCAAGAGGGTCGAGCGTTTGACGAGTTCTTTATGATAGACCTTTTTGAGTTGTTTACGTTCGCTTTTTTCGAGCAATGGGTCTTTTTTCTTGCGCTTTTTGAGTTGTTCTAGCATTTCGCCTTTTTCGGCGAGATTGGCGGCTTCAAATTCGTTCAAAAAAGCTTCGACGACCTCGGGACCATCGTCCTGGTGATGTTCCTTGATTTCGTCGATCATGCGCGCATAGTTGGCTTCAAGGTATTCGCGCAGGAAACCCACCCCGAAAACACCGCCAACGGCGATGTGGGTTGAGCTTACTGGCAGACCGACCTGTGAGGCGATAATGACGGTGATAGAGGCGGCCATGGCGACGCAAAAGGCACGGATCTTGTTCAGCTCGGTGATTTCATTACCGACTGTTTTTATGAGCTTTGGGCCATAGAGCGCCAGACCGACAGATATACCGATGGCCCCGACCAGCATGACCCATAAGGGGATCGGTGCCTTGGTGGCAACCTCATGGTTGAAGATGGCATCATTAATGGCGGCCAGTGGTCCAACGGCATTGGCCACATCATTGGCACCATGCGCAAAGCTTAATAACGCAGCGGCGAAAATCAGTGGGATGATGAACAGATTATTGATGTCTTCTCGGGTATTTTTAATATTTTTTGAGGCTTTTTCCACCATGGGCTGGACGATAAAATAAGTTGTAACGGCAATAGCCAGACCGATCAGGGAGGCCGATAGAAAATCGAACTTCCAAAGTTTTTTCAATCCTTTCAGCACCAGGTAAGTGCCAAAGGCCCAAGCCATCAGGGCGATCAGATAGGGCACCCATTTACGCGCGGCTTTAAGCATGTTGCGTCGATAAATGACCAGGCGTTTTATGTCATAGAGCAGGCTGGCGGCGATGATGCCGCCAAGTACTGGAGAAATCACCCAGCTGGCAGCGATCTGGCCCATTTTGGTCCAGTTGGCAATATCCAGGCCGCCAGCTGCAATGCCAGCGCCGAGCACGCCGCCGACAATCGCATGGGTGGTGGAGACCGGCGCACCCATAATGGTGGCGAGATTGAGCCAGATGGCGGCGGCCAGCAAGGCGGCCATCATCAGCCAGATAAAGGTGTCGGCATCGGCAATCAATGAGGGGTCAATAATGCCCTTTTTGATGGTGCTGACCACTTCACCCCCGGCTATCAAAGCGCCGCTGGCTTCAAAAATTGCGGCGATAATGATAGCCCCAGTCAGGGTAATGGCATTGGAGCCCACAGCCGGACCGACATTGTTAGCGACATCATTGGCACCAATATTGAGCGCCATATAGCCGCCGATCATCGCGGCGATGACCAGTAACATGTTACCAGAACCGCTTTCCAGACTGGTTATTGCAAATAACATGATGAGCGCGATAAACAATAAGGCGGTCCCCAGCCGGAACAGTTCCTTGCGGTTAATGCTGGTGCCTTTTTCAATGCTATCAATGTTATTGAGTTCCATGAGGCTTTCCTTCATACCGGCTTTTATCGATCAAAATAGCGTCTGGCAGTAAACGGGACGGACAGCTTTGCAAGCCAACCGGTGCATCTTGTTATAAAATAGTCATAAATCTTAATTTTTAAGAAAAGTACAGCTCTTTATGGTCGCAGACCACGGTTCGTGGAAAGGATCAATATTGATGGTTAAACGTGTGAGTGAAAGCTTGTTGTGTCAGCTCATGGATAAACTTGGCTATTTTTTGCCGTAGACTTCTTTTGGATCGAACAGGGGGGCATCTGCGCACACTTCAAGTGCAAGCTTCTCATGTGGCGCTTGGCCTGTGGGAAGAACGCGGAAAAAACAGCTTTTATAGCCCATGTGGCAGGCTGCACCAATGCCCTGAGGCTCGACTTTCATCCAGAGCACATCCTGATCGCAATCCGTGCGCAGCTCAATGATTTTCTGGGTGTTGCCGCTGGTTTCGCCCTTTTTCCAGAGTTGCTTTCGTGAGCGGCTCCAATAATGGGCGATGCTAGTCTCAATGGTGAGAGCCAACGCTTGCTCATTCATCCAGGCCATCATTAGCACCTCGCCGCTGTGTGCATCAGTGGCGATAGCTGGCAGCAACCCGTCCTTGTCAAAGCGGGGCGAAAACACAATCCCGGTTTCCAATTCGTGCTTGTCACCAGGAGGCGCAAAGACGGGGTTACTCATGAGGTTCTCATTTTATCAAAGGCCTTTGCAGGCTTTTACTTGACGTCTTGTATCAGTCGCATGAAGCGGTCTTGCAGATGTGTGTCGGTCTTGAAAACACCGGTATATTTGGTGGTGATCGTCGAGACGTTGGGCTTTTGCACGCCGCGCAGGGACATGCACTGATGCACGGCTTCAATCATCACCGCAACGCCTTTGGGCTGCAAGGCCTCGTCAATGGCCCCGGTGATCTGAGCGGTCATGGTTTCCTGGGTCTGCAAACGCCGCGCATAGATCTCAACCACGCGAGCCAGTTTGGAGATACCAACGACTGTTCCTGTGGGGAAATAGGCAACATGAGCCTTGCCAATGAACGGGATCATGTGATGTTCGCAATGGGAATTGATGTCGATATCGCGCAACATGACAATATCGTCATAGCCACTATCTTCATCAAAGGTGCGCGACAGGGCTTTGACGGGATCTTTGCCATAGCCCGTGAAGAAATCATTATATGAATTGACGACGCGCTTTGGTGTATCTATCAGTCCGCTGCGTTTGGGATCGTCCCCCGCCCAGCGAATCAGTGTGCGCACGGCCTCTTCAGCTTCATCGCGCGAAGGGCGATCAATTTTGTGGTCCGGTTTGTCTTTTTTCAGCTTTTTATTCGCGAGTGCGTCCATCGTCACCTTATCTCACCTTCACATAGTTTGGTTCTCTGAGCGAGCCCTTCCAGGTGAGGGACTTCAGAGGCATATTTCTGTCTGGCTGCAAAGCCAATTGAACCAGCTCGTCTGGCGCGGCAAACCGCCTTTGAGGGCTTTTCATAGCCATCGGGACAGTTTATTATACTCACACGATCTTCGCCATATTGGCACGCGCTTTCCTATATCCCTATATATTGGTCAGGATTAGGCTGCAAGTCTGAAGCTTGTCTAATATATATTAAACGTCGCGTTGAGTGCAATGGTTCCCATATACAAGAATAAGAACATATAACAAAAGAGGCGCTGGCAATGAAAGAACTTTATACAAGTGAGATCATGTCTTTTGCCGCCAATATTCCCTATATAGGCACTTTGCCGAGTGCGCAGGGGCGTGGCTTGGCCCATGCCAAGCTGTGTGGCTCGAAGATAAGTGTATGGCTCAATATCCAAAATGGCGAGGTCTGCGACTTTTCGCAACAGGTCAAAGCCTGTCTGGTGGGGCAGGCCTCAGCTTCTATTCTTGGGCATAATATTATTGGTTCGACCTATAAAGAAGTGGATGAGCTTCGCGAAACTGTACGTTGTATGTTGGAAGAAGAGGGAGAGCCACCGGTTGGAAAATGGGCCGATTTTGCGCTTTTGGTGCCGGTGCGTAACTATAAATCGCGCTATAGCACGGTGCTGATCGCCTTTGATGCGGTTCTGGAGGCCATGGAAATGGCTTATCCGCTGGCACAGGGCCATTTGGATGAGGAGAGCCGCCATGTCTGAAGGGAAGCAGAAAAAAAACAGCTATCCGCTGGTTGCAAGGCTCGAGGCGTTAACGACAAGGATTGGTACGGGCTATCCACACCCTTTTGATGAGCCATGTTTGTTGCGATCCAGGACCCCATTGGGAAATGCCGTGGGTGTGACCCAGTTCGGCGCAAATATGCTGGTTTTGCCCCCTGGGTGCTGGTCATCCCAACGACACTGGCATCAAAATGAGGATGAGCTGGTCTATGTGCTGGAGGGGGAGGTAACACTGGTCACCGATGAAGGGGAGCGTCTTTTGGGTGCGGGAAGCGTGGTTGGCTTTCCGGCGGGACAGGAAAATGGCCATCACCTCGTGAACAAGGGGCAGCGCGAGGCAAGGTTGATTGAAATCGGCACACGGGCTCAAAATGAGACGGCAAGCTATCCCGATATTGATCTGATGGCCCAGATCGAAAACCGCAAGATCCATTTTACCAACAAAAAGGGTGAGCCCTGTAAATGAGTTTTCTTGCGCAATTGGCGAAACGAACTGTGAAAAGCGTGCTGTTGGTGCCGATCCTCATCTATCGCACCATGATTTCGCCGTTCCTGCCTGGCGTGTGTCGGCATATCCCGAGCTGTTCGCAATACGCTTTGGACGCAATCGAGCTGAATGGCGGCTGGAAAGGTGGCTGGCTGGCGCTTTCACGGCTGTTGCGTTGCCACCCCTGGGGCTCGCAAGGGCTCGATCCAGCTCCCGATTTGCGAGATGAACAATTTCCGTTTTATCTATCGTGGCGCTATGGACGCTGGAGGGGAACGCATATCCTTGAGCGCTTTGAGGAGCGGAAAAAGCCCCCTCGAAAATGTCCGCACTGCAAAACTTAACAAAAGCTTACCAGTTGGCATGTCGATTGCAATTCACCTGTTCACACAGCATGTTGGCTCCTACGCAACATGCAGTCCTGCAAGGCAGAGACTAACCAGCACGCACAGTAGATGGTGCAAAAAACCGGGCGCTCCTACCGCCCGGTTTTTTTATATGCGCCATTAGCTATCTTGAGTGGGCTATCGCAGCGAATTGGCGCTTATGACGACTTCTCACCCTTTTCGCGCAATTGCTCGGCCTGCGCTGATTGATAGTGATGGAAGCGATCCTGCACTTCGATGAACAGGCGGCGGATTTGCGGATATTGGCCTTTGATTTCTTTTTCCAGTTCGAAAATGATGGCTTCGACTTTTTCAGAAGGCAGATTGTCGATAAAATCAACGCTGAGCGCCAACAATATATCTTCGGGCCCCAGATGCATGGTGCGCACTTCATTGACGCTACCAATCTCTGCATGGTTTTTGGTGAGCTTGCAAACGCCTTTCACGACATCGGGGCTGGCAGCTTCACTAATCAATAGCCCTTTGGTTTCCACGGCCAGAAGAATGGCTGTTCCGGCTAGAATGGTGGCAATAACCAAAGATGTGGCTCCGTCAACCCAGGGTATATTGAAACTATGAGCAATGAAAATGCCGATAAAGGCGACAAGCAGCCCGAGCATGGCTGCGGTATCTTCAAACAGAACCGTAAATAATGTCGGGTCTTTTGAGCGCCGGACGGCTTCAAACAGGCCAAAATTGCCGCGCACTTTGCCAAATTCCCTGAAGGCGATGTAAAGGGCACTGCCTTCAAAAATCATGGCAGAGCCGAGCACCAGATAGTTGATCATCGGATTGCTGATGGGGTGCGGGTGCAAAATCTTGTGGAAACCTTCATAAAAGGAAACTCCGGCGCCAACCGCAAAAACCATGATGGCCACCACAAAACTCCAAAAATAGATTTCCATGCCGTAACCAAAGGGGTGGTGCTCATCGGCGGAGTGTTTGGCGCGCTTCATGCCATAAAGCAACAGGCCTTGATTGCCGGTATCCACAACAGAGTGAATGGCTTCTGAAAGCATGGCGCTGGAGCCTGTATAGGCGGCAGCAATAAATTTAATGATGGCGATCAGTGAATTACCGGCAAGAGCGGCGAATATCACTTTACGTGAACCATGGGCTGCCATATTTTCTCCAATATTCGTTTCTTGTGATCTCGTTAAAGGCTGCCTATAAATCAAAAACAACTGTTTCGATAATGTTTTTTTTTATAAGAGACAAGAAGAACAACAATGAACTTCTTTTGTCGGGTTGGAAAATACAGCTTCATTTGTCGCAGGTCTATTGTCTTGACAGGAAAAAGTTCCGGCCTATATGAGTTGTTCTAATATTCGCATGTTTGAATATGAGTGAGTAAGGACAGCCGCACATATTTGTGCGGCTGTCCTAAACTTCTGAACTTTTTCGTTCAGGAGTGATCCATAGGGTGGGAACACCACCTCTATTTATTTGAGTTTGTCTGGTGCCATAAAGGCCAGACCGAGCGAATGGTCCGAACAAAGAGGGATGCGAACCGTGAAACATTTGAATAAACCGGCGAAACCGAGACAAAACGGGTTGGCGGCTGAAACATTTGGAGGTCTGTTTGCGACACTGGCATTGGCTTTCGTCATGACGCTGGTGCAGGCAGGCGTGCAGGCCGATGAAACGGGTGCTATTGTGGCTCCTGTTGGACAAGTTGCGCAGGACACTGCACCGGTCATTATTCAGACCATTATTGATGACAAGGCCGTCTTTGCGACGGTACGCAGTTCTGACAAGGCGATTGCGCGGGCGCGACTTTCAGGCACGATTATCAATCTGAAGGTCGATGAAGGTTCGCAGGTCAAAGTGGGGCAGCAGATCGCCACCATTGTTGATGACAAACTCAAATTGCAGTTGGCTTCCCTGGAGGCGCGCATCAAGTCAGCGAGTGCCCGCCTGGCCAAGGCGTTGGGGGATCTGAAGCGCGGGCGCAAACTGAAGCGACGCGGTGTGATTGCAGCAGCCAAACTGGATGAATTGCAAGCGGCTTTTGATGTCGCCAATAGTGGCAAGAAGTCGGCGCAGGCCGAGCGCTCGGTTTTGGTCGAGCAGGTCAAGCAAGGCACAGTCCTGGCTCCGGCCAATGGTCGTGTACTGAAGGTAAATGTCACCAAGGGGTCGGTTATATTGGCCGGAGAGAGCATTGCCACGATTGCCGCCAATCAATATATATTACGTCTTGAATTGCCAGAGCGCCATGCCCGTTACATCAAAAAAGGGGATGAGGTCATGGTTGGTGCGCGCGGTCTTGATCCGGTGGAAAAAGCGGTCGGTGCTGGCGTTATTTCGCAGGTCTATCCAGAGATGCAAAATGGTCGCGTTGTTGCCGATGTGGAAATCGCTCATCTCGGCAGCTATTTTGTAGGCGAACGGGCTCTGGTGCGTATCGCTGCCGACAAGCGTCGTGCCATCGTTATTCCAGGCGGATACAGTTTCAAGCGCTACGGGCTGGATTATGTCAAGCTGGCTCAAAAGGACAGTGTACCGTTAGAGGTTGTGGTGCAGCTTGGCGAACCGGTTTTGCTGGGTAAAGGCAAAGGCGGCATTGAGGTGCTGGCGGGGCTGAGAGCTGGTGATCATGTGGTCAGGCCATAGACCGGTGCCGTTCAGAGCCATTTGTGAGTTTAAGACCTTGAGGGGCGCAAGATGAAACAAGAGATCAGGCTCGGCCTGTCGGGCAGTTTAACCAAGGCCTTTATTGACAGCCCTTTGACACCTTTATTGCTGTTTGCCTCTCTCATTATCGGATTGGTGGCTTTGCAATCCCTGCCGCGTGAGGAAGAGCCGCAGATCTCCGTGCCGCTGGTCGACATTCATGTTCAGACCGATGGTCTTAAAGCCATTGATGGCGTCAAGCTGGTGACCGAACCACTGGAAACCATCATCAAGGCGATTCAGGGCGTCGAGCATGTCTATTCGAGCACGGTTGATGATCGCGTCACGGTGACCGCTCGTTTTTATGTGGGCACCAATGCCGATGACGCCATCTTGCGCGTGCATGAGAAGATCCGCGCCAATATGTCCCGTATTCCAGTGGGCATCCCTGAGCCGTTGATTGTCGGACGTGGCATTGATGATGTAGCCATTGTGGCGCTGACCCTGACCCCAAAGCTCAATGCGGTGGAACGCTGGTCAGACAATAATCTTTTTCACATCGCCGAAGATTTGCTGGTGGAAATTTCCAAGCTGCCAAATGTCGGCCTGTCTTATATGGTTGGCGGGCGCAAGGATCAGATCAGGGTTGAGCCTGATCCCGAGCATCTGTCTCTTTATGGCATTACGCTTGACCAGCTGGTGGCCAAGATCAAAGCGGCCAACCGCTCCTTTATGGCCGGTCATATCCGTCAGCGGAACAGGGATTTGTCGGTTGCGGCAGGACAGACCCTGAAGGGGGTTCCCGATATTGGCCTGTTACTGTTGACGACACGCAACGGGCGCCCTGTTTATGTGCGTGACGTTGCCAGGGTCGTTGTTGGGGCGACACCAGTTGTCCATCAGGTCTGGCATTATGGCATGGCTGACGCACATGGTGAGGCCAGGCACAAGGGTGAGGCCAAATCGCGCCAGGCCATTAGACGCCCTGCCGTGACCATTGCTATTGCCAAGCGCGCCGGAGCCAATGCGGTGTTGATTGGTGAAGAAATATTGCAACAGGTAAAGCTTATGCAAAAGCGCCTCATTCCGGCTGATGTGGAAGTGGCGGTGACGCGCAATTATGGCGAGACGGCGGATGATAAAGCCAATGAATTGCTGTTCCATCTGGGACTGGCGACCGTTTCCATCGTGCTTCTGGTCGGTTTTGTTATCGGTTGGCGCGAGGGCTCTGTTGTTATGGTGGTCATTCCAACGACTATTTTGCTGACTATGTTCGCCTCTTATCTGATGGGTTTTACCATCAACCGCGTGTCGTTATTTGCGCTGATTTTCTCCATTGGTATTCTGGTTGATGATGCCATTGTGGTCATCGAGAATATTGCCCGTCATTGGGCCATGCATGATGACCGAACGCGCCAGCAAGCAGCCATTGAAGCTGTTGCCGAGGTTGGCAATCCAACAGTGATTGCCACGCTGACTGTGGTAGCCGCCCTCATGCCCATGCTGTTTGTCTCTGGTTTGATGGGGCCATATATGAGCCCCATTCCGGCGAATGCTTCGGCTGCCATGATCTTTTCGTTTTTTGTGGCGATGATCCTCACTCCCTGGCTAATGATGCGTTTTGGTGGACATGCGCTGGCCCATGAAGAAGATGAAACCGGTGGAGCGCTGGGCCGCATATATACCAGTGTTGCCAAACCCTTGCTGAAGGGGAGGATCAATAGCTGGATCTTCATGCTTGTCATCGGCGGGACGACACTGGCCTCGTTAGGTCTGTTTTATACGCGGGCTGTGACCGTGAAGCTTTTGCCCTTTGACAACAAGTCCGAGTTCCAGGTGATTGTCGATTTGCCCGAAGGCGCATCGCTTGAAGATACGGACCGTGTGCTGGCGGCAGCGGTGCAAAAGCTCAAGGACATTCCTGAACTTGTTTCCATCCAATCTTATGCGGGAACCGCAGCGCCGTTCAATTTCAACGGCTTGGTGCGCCATTATTATTTGCGCAAGGCAGCCAATATGGGTGATTTGCAGATCAATCTGACGGCGAAACATCATCGCGACCGCACCAGTCATGAAATCGCCCTTGAGGCGCGCAAATTGCTGAAGACCCTAAATGTGCCAAAAGATACCTTATTGAAGGTTGTGGAAGTCCCCCCCGGACCGCCAGTGATTGCCACCTTGCTGGCTGAGATCTATGGGCCGGATGCCATGACCCGACGGGCTGTGGCCACCGAGCTACGTGGTTTATTCGAGAAAATTCCGTTTATTGTCGATACGGATGACAGTTTTGGTACGCCCGCCGATCGCTTGCGCATGTCGATTGACCAGAACAATCTGGAATTTCACCATGTGCAGGAGCGCGACGTTTACAACACGGTTGATGCCTATCTGCGTGGCGTAACCGTTGGGTATTCCCATAAGGGAGAAGGGCGTCACCCCGTCGAAATAGCCGTGCAAATGCCCAATAAAGACCTCGCACTGACGGCCCGCACGCTGTCAACGCCGATCCCCGCCAATGCCCTGCCGGGCTCACGCAAGGTTGTTGAGCTGGGGGATGTTGTCCATATCAGCAAGGAAAAAGCTTCATTTCCGGTATTTCGCCATAATGGCCGCAATGCTGAAATGGTACTGGCTGAACTGGCCGGACAATATGAAGCACCGATTTATGGCATGCTGGAAGTCGCCAAAGCGGTTGACGCGCATGACTGGAAAGGGCTGCCAAAACCCAATATCCGCTATGCCGGTCAGCCTGTCGATGAAAGTGTCTCGACCCTGCTTTGGGATGGTGAATGGGAAGTCACCTATGTGACCTTCCGCGATATGGGGGCCGCTTTCATCGTGGCTTTGATTGCTATCTATTTCCTTGTGGTGGTGCAGTTCGGCAGTTTCAAGCTGCCTTTGCTGATCCTGTTGCCGGTGCCTCTGACTCTTATTGGCATCATGTTCGGCCATTGGATTTTCAACGCACCGTTCACCGCGACTTCGATGATTGGTTTTATCGCTCTTGCCGGGATTATTGTGCGTAACTCCATTTTGCTGGTGGACTTCATACGCCATGCGGAGTGTGAGGATTGTGCGCTGCGTGATATTTTATTGCAGGCCGGGGCCATTCGTTTCAAGCCAATCTTGCTGACGGCGGTAGCGGCAATGATTGGCGCGGTGGTGATTTTGTCTGATCCGATCTTTCAGGGCCTGGCCATTTCTCTTTTGTTCGGCCTTTTTTCCTCAACCCTGTTGACGGTCCTTGTTATTCCGGCGGCTTATATATTGTTGCGTGATGATGGCCGTAAATTTGGCAGTAAAGGCAAAGAGGCCAAGGCAAGTCAGGGGTGATTTGAGCATGAGCGAAACACGACCTGTTCTCTATTCCTTTCGCCGTTGTCCTTATGCCATGCGGGCGCGTCTGGCCATAAAAGAGGCCGGTTTCTCATGTGAGTTGCGCGAGATTGTGCTGCGTGACAAAGCGCCTGAATTGCTGGAGGCCTCTGCCAAGGGAACCGTGCCGGTGATGGTGCTGTCAGATGGCACTGTGCTCGACGAGAGTCTTGATATTATGCTGTATGTTCTGGGGCAACACGATCCTGGAAATTGGTTGGTACGAGGTCAAAAGGATCAGTCAGCGATGGCTTTGATCATGGAGAATGATGGTTCATTCAAAGCTCATCTGGATCGGGCAAAATATGCGGAGCGATTCAAAAGAAATGGGGAGCTGGTCGATCCGGCAGGCGAGCGAGACAGCGCTATGGGCTTTATCAAAAAACTGGACAAGATATTGTCGAAGCAGGATTATCTTGGCGGAGACCAGCCTCACCTCGCCGATATGGCCATTTTACCTTTTGTCCGTCAGTTTGCGCACATAGATATTGCGTGGTTTCGTGCCCAACCGGTTGATCATGTCACCTGCTGGCTTGATATGTTTTTATCCAGTAGCCGGTTCAAATCCATTATGACGAAATATGACAAGTGGCAACCGGAGCAGCTGCCGATCCTGTTTCCTTAAAAGCCTTTTGGGTCTGTCCTTAGGGTGCGTCCCCTTCGCCAATGAGGACAAAGGGGGCATAGTGGGCATTGGCTGAGTTCCACCAGATAAAGCAGCGGAATTTTCCCTTTTTGCGTCTCTCCAGTCACACCATTAGCTAAAAAAGAAGTTTAAAACGGTCATTTATTGCAAACCATTCGAAAAAACGCCATTATACGGTGTCTATATAAATTATGGAGCTGATAAAACTTTTGCTCTATATCTATATCTGCAATAAATAATATTGGAAATGACCACCGTGCGCCCCTTTGCAAAACCTGTTAACAGCCTTGTGCGTGTCGCTCTTTTGGCGTGTAGCGCCCAGCTGGCGGCTTGTCAGGGGAGCAGTAATACGGCGAAACTGTTTGCAAAAGACAGTAATGGCGGTGCGGGTGCGGTTGAACGTCCCGTGCAATTGCTGGCCAATGAGAGCGCACCAACCTCAGGAACCCAGTCCTCAGGAACCCAGTCCTCTGAAACACTGGCCTCTGGTGGCGCTGCGAGCTTGCGGATGGAGGTCAATGAAAGACAGTTGGCCAAGGCCGTTGAGCGTTACCGTTTGAATAAAAAGCAGAAAAAAAGTCCTTATCGCTCGGTGGGCGTTGATCTGAATGGCGATGGTAAAGCCGAAATTCTGGCTCTGCTGGAAGGCGAGGACTGGTGCACGACAACGGGTTGTACATTGGCCCTTTTTGAAAAAGGCAAGTTCGGATATCGCCCTGTTGCGACCATTCGCCGTGTGTGGGGACCATTGATCGTCACTAATGAGCGTCGCAATGGCTGGTCGGATCTGGTTGTTGGCACGGGTAAACGTTCATTTGGCCATCGTGTGCGTCTGCGTTTTGGCAGTCGGGGCTATCCCGGCAATGCTGTGACCCTGACGCCGATGCCCACGGATATTGAGGTCAATGGCGAGGTGTTGATTGAACGCGCTGAACTTATGCCTCAGCTGGCGTCTAATTCAAATCCATAAAGCCAGTCATAGGACGATAGCAGCTTTTCAGGATTTTTGCTCCTGAGAACCGTGTTGCGTGCCAGACGCATCAGTCCTTTCATATGATAGATTTTGCCAAGCTTATGGGCTGTTGCCATCACTCGATAGGCGCGTTTGCGGCGCTGGTTTTCATATTGTCTGAAGGCGCTGGCATGATCATTTCCAAAATGATCAAGATTTTTGGCCAGCACAAAAGCATCTTCAAGCGCCATAACGCCGCCCTGAGCCAAAAAGGGAACAGGGGGATGCGCTGCATCGCCCAGCAGGGTGATGCGTCCTTGGCTCCAGCGGGGGATCGGCGCAAGGGCATGCAAGGCCCATTTCTGCCAGCCCGTTACCCCATTAAGGAAATGGCGTGGGCTTTTGTGCCAGCTGTCATAATGGGTCAGCAGTTGCTCGGGTTGCCCAGGCGTTGACCAGTCCTGTTTGTTGAATTTTTCAGTGATAACGGCAACAATATTGATGGCCTCACCTCGAAGTACCGGATAATGTACGAGATGGGCATCTGGAGCCATCCACAGGCCGGTTTCGAGCTGGTTG
>Ga0114931_10007818_pt1 | contig 13020 bp, 12 predicted proteins | sample 2SBtaG_FD_89579 | JGI IMG/M metagenome (GOLD analysis project Ga0114931, IMG submission 89579) | Deep subsurface microbial communities from Kolumbo volcano to uncover new lineages of life (NeLLi) - 2SBTROV14_V59a metaG | ecosystem: Environmental > Aquatic > Marine > Volcanic | place: Kolumbo... | reverse complement strand
TGCTTAGGTGTGGTGATAGCCACGTAGTGGCGGCATCATCTAGCCGTGGGCGTTAGCCCACGGAACTGGTATCCCTTATACATCTAGCCGCGTAGCGGCGGCATCAGCCCTTCCAAAAGACCGTATGGCACGCACTACTCGAGTGTCTGCTGACACTCACCACGTCAACCACGCCCATCGCCGGAAGCTCTGGGACGTGCCACACAACTCTGGGACGTGCCACACAACTCTGGGACATGTCACACAACTCTGGGACGGGTGCCAGCCCCTGTTCCCTGTCACTTGTTCCCTGTCAACAAATCTTGTGCTTGTCGGGCCACGACAATCTCCTCGTTGGTGGGTACGACCCAAATTTGTGTCCGGCTCGATGCCGCGCTGATCCGTGCCTCTCCTTGAGCTTCCTGGTTGGCGGCCCGGTCCAGCACCATGCCCAGCTCCTCCAGATCGGCGCACACTCCGCTGCGCAGGTCTGCGTCGTTCTCACCAATTCCACCCGTAAACACAATCGCATCGGCGCCCCCCAGTTCCACCAGGTAAGCCCCCAGGTAATGGCGAATGGCTGCCTTGTAAACGTCCAGGGCCAATCGGGCCGACTCGCTCCCGCTAGCCGCCGCGGCTCGTACATCACGGATGTCGCCACTGGTTTCCGACAGTGCCAGCAAGCCGCTCTCGGCCGCCAGGATTGCCAGGACTTCAGGCAGCGATTTGCCCGTTTTTTGCATCACCAGCGGCAACGCAAACGGGTCGAAGTCGCCCACCCGGTTGCTTTGTGGCAACCCCGACTGAGGGCTCATGCCCATTGAAGTGGCCACACTTTTTCCGCCGCGGATCGCACACAGACTGCTCGATCCGCCCAAGTGACACGAAATCACCCGCAGATCGTCGCGCTGCAAAATCTCAGCAATCCGGCCCGCAATGTAGCCATGGCTGGCACCGTGAAACCCCCAACGCCGGACACCATACTCCTGGGCCCAAACAGGGGGAACCGCATAGCACCGATTACGATCGGGGATGGTCGCGTGGAAGCCAGTTTCAAATACAGCCACCAGGGGAATCTCTGGCAAACGTTCGGCCAACAACCGCATCGCCGCGATGTAAGGAGGATTGTGCGCCGGAGCAATCGGGTTCATCGCTTCCATCGCCCGAAGCACTTCGGGAGACACCTGCTGCGCCCCGGTCACGCGTCCCCCATGCACCGCCTTAAAACCGATAGCCGACACTTCCTTGGCATCCCGCAAGCAACCATGCTGTGGGTCGGTTAGCTGCTGCAAACAACGGCGCACTGCCTCGGCATGGTCCGACACCGACACCACCGACTCGTGCGTGACACCGTCGACCTGGACTTGCGAACGACTCTCCGGCGCGCCGATTCGATCCACGCTGCCGCGGGCTAACTGGCGCTGCTCTTCCATATCGAACAAACGATATTTGAAACTGGTCGAACCCAGATTGGCTACCAATATCTTCATGATCTAGCTCAAGTAAGCTTCCATCAGCCCTTCCGAGGGACGCGGGATGATATGGCTTGAAACCAACTCGCCCACCTGGGTCGCCGCCGCTGCCCCGGCTTCCACGGCTGCCCGCACACTCCCCACGTCGCCACTGACGACCGTGGTCACCAGACCGCCGCCAATTCCTACCCGGCTTTCGATCTTTACGTTGGCCGCCTTGGCCATGGCATCGGTCGCTTCGACCAGTGGCACCAGGCCTTTTGTCTCCACGAGTCCAATTGCATTTTGCATGGTTGTCCCCTGCGCTACTCAGTACTTCCAAATTGCCGCCTGGCCCTACGAGGACCCAAGGCGATAAGCCGCCCGGAAACCTGCGTTTTAACCGCTAGTACATTTCCCGGGTCGGCCTCATTGCCCTGCCTGTGCGTCGCGCGCAGACAGGCATTCTTGGAACTATTGATACTTTCTTTGCTGGTTAAAATGCCCCCGGGTATCTGACACCTGCCCAGGGAGTGAAGGGTTCCACAAAATGAAACGACTCACCACCCAGACGGGCGCGGAACCTCTCAAATTCACTGCCCCTCAAGATTACTTGCCCGATTTCTTCAGTGAGGGAAGCACGGCCTCGACATCGTCGTGGGGCCGAGGAATCACCTGCACACTGGTCACTTCTCCGATACGGCTCGCGGCGCTGGCGCCCGCGTCGGTGGCGGCTTTCACAGCCGCCACATCTCCAGTCACAAAGGCGGCCACCATCCCTCCTCCCACTTTGTCCCAGCCAATAAATTGCACATTGGCGGCTTTCATCATGGCGTCGGTCGCCTCCACCAGGGGCACAAAGCCTCTGGTTTCAATCATCCCGAGCGCTGCCGTTACTTTTGACATCACTAAGGTCCTCAATCGTTGTTGAAAATTGGTGAACAGGCTTCGAACACCTTACGGTGTAACATGCTTGCACGTTGCCCGCATATTAAAGCACGAAATCTTAAACACAGTCGTTCCATCCGAATCTAATAACATCCGCTAGTCATGGCACCGGCAGGCGCCATCCTGCTTGAGCAATTTCACGCAAGTTGCATGGTCCAGGTCGATGGCATTGCCCTCGTCGGTATCCAGATGCACTTCCAGCTTGCTCGTTTCGTCGGCACGCACTAGCAAATCTTCCAACACCACCGAACAAGGCGAGGTCACCTTGAGGCTCATTCGATCGCCGCCGGCCACTCCATAAAAGCGAGCGTGTTCGTTGCTCATGTGCACATGGCGCTCAGCCCGGATGACTCCTTGCTTGAGTTCCACCACCCCTTGGGGGCCCACCAGCACGCATCCTTGAGTGCCCTCGAGATGGCCACTGGCACGTACCGGCAGCTCAATGCCCAGGGAGATGCCATCCGTAAAAGCCAATTCCACCTGGCTATAAGAACGGGTTGGCCCCAGAATCCGAACCGATGGAAGCATCCGCCGACGTGGCCCCACGACCATCACGGTTTCTCGAGCCGCATAGAATCCATCCTGATACAAATCCTTCATCGGTGTCAGGGTGTGCCCCGAGCCAAACAGCACCTCGACATGTGCATCGGTTAGATGCACATGGCGGGCGGAGATGCTAATCACCAACTCCGGCTCCTGGGCAACCGACGACTCCGACGCCAAAGCCCCCTGCTGCAATACAATCTGTCTTACAATCTGTTCAACAACCGTGCGCTCCAGTCCCGGCGCTGCTGAATCATTTGCTAATTGCATATGCCCTACCCCCCCTATGGCTCCTCTTCCCCGGCCAGGATCAAATCAACCCCGGCGGCAAGCACCTTCTCCCGCCAGGTCTCACTCAACTGGCTGTCAACCACCATCCGATTGATCGAGTGTAGCTCACACACCTGAGCCAGGCTCTGGTGGCCGAATTTGGTACTATCCGCCACCACAATCACTTCATCCGCTGCAGCCATCATGGCCCACTGGGTCTCGACGAGCATTCGATTGGTGTTGAAAATACCCTGATCATTGATACCCGCCGCACTCATCACCGCCCGTCGCACGTGTAATTTTTTCAGCATCTCGCTGGCATACGGCCCCTGCACCGAGCCGGTGCGGGCATGAACATAGCCACCAATGATGATCAGATCCGTACTGGCATCTGCATTAAACAGATTGGCCACCGGCAAAGAATTGGTCACCACCTGCAGGGGCCTGCCGACCAATCGATGCGCTAGTTCATAAGTAGTACTGCCCCCATCCAACAACACCGTATCACCATCTTCAAGCAAACCGGCCGCCGTCTTGGCAATCCGCTTTTTCTTGCCCCACTGGGCCTCCTGACGCTGCCTGAAGTGGGGCAAATTGGGGGATGGGCCGGAATAAAATGCACCACCATGGGTCCGCTTGACCGACCCGCATTCCTCCAGAGCATCCAAATCTCGCCGCACAGTCGACTCCGAAACGGCCACCTCAGAAACCAGATCCGGCAAGGAAGCGAATCCGTGTGCCTGCACCAACTGCAGTAGTTTTTCGCGCCTTTCTTCCGCATTCATGGCAATATCCTCAACGGCCAGGCGGGATCCTCAACGGCCAGGCGGGCCAAATGCAGGCGGGCCAAATGTGGCTTCCTGCAGCCCATGATAGCGTAAGAATTCCATAAAGGAACATAAAACTTTCATTTTTTGACAGTTTTCTATCTTTTTATGTCATTTTCAAGATGGATTTCTTTCATTCAGGCCGCGAAAACAATCGGATTCAGACGATTTTCAGCCTTAGTCCCTCTTATCTTGTTCTTTCTTGACAGCTGACCCGCCACCAACCATTTTGGATGGTAGCGTTTTCTAGTTTATGGGGACCATGGCAGCTGCCGAGCAGCTTCTGCTGCGCAAAATACTTGGTGGAATCAAGAATGCCGGACCGCTCCGAACCTTTGCACAGCTTTCTCCCGACCCGTTTCCTGCTGGCGACCTGCCTCCTGCTGGCGACCAGTTTCATCATGGCCATTGGCTGCCAGACCTCGCCTCCTGATAGCCTGTCGCAACCGAATGAAAAACAGCAAGAAACGCGTCATGTCGTTGCTCTAGGCCGGCTGATACCGTATGCCAAAATCCTCTCGATCAGCGCTATCCCAGGCCAGCGGCTTATGAGCTTGCAGCCCGAAATTCAGGAAGGGGCCGTCCTTAAGGTTCCCGTGGCTGGACCATCCCCCACGAAACCCGGGGACCCCAGTAAAGACAAGGCCCCCCGTAATGACAAAGGGACCGGTGGAGGCACGACTTCAACAGAAGCGCAGGATCCCTATCTGCTGGGGTATCTCGACAGCCATGCCATTCGCCAGACCCAATTGAACGCCCTGTTTGCCAAGAGAAGCCTGGCTGAAAAGAAACACCAGGGCGAAGTCCGCCTGGCCGAAGTGCAGTTACTGCAAGCCAAGGCAACCTATCGGCAAGCCCAGGCCAGGCAAGCTGAGGTCGAAGCCCGAAAAATTCGTCTGGACAATCTGCTCGAAGCGGCCGAACTTACCCAACAACAATACGAAACGCTCCACCACTTACGGCAGGACGACCCCGAATTGGTCACACCCTATCAATTGGCTCGGCAAAAAAACCAAAGCCAACGGGCCATGTTGGAATACGAGACCGCAAGCAGTAGCCTGAAACCCGCGCTCGAAGCGGCCACCGCCAGCATCGATGCAGCCAGGCAGGGCGTGGACGTAGCCCAGGCCAACCGGCAAGAATTGCAAGAGATTGAGCAGTATCAGCTGGCAGCGATCGACATGGAGATTGAAGCTGCCCGAAAAATGGTGGCCCAATCCGAACTAAGGCTGCCCAAACAAGAATGGCTTCCCGGTCGACACTCAAGCAGGCCGCGGACGATCCAATACACCGTGCTGAAAATCTTTATGCAACCAGGTGAATTCATCACTCAATTGCCGATCCTGCAAGTAGCCGACTTGAGCCACATGGCATGCGTCGCCGAAGTCTACGAGGCGGATACCAAGCGAGTCCGAGTGGGACAGAAAGCCATATTACGTAGCTCCGCATTCTCTGGCAATTACGCGCCCCAGGCCGATTCGGGCAAGGGAGGCATCCCAGGAACGGTACGGCGGATCAGTAACATCATTTCCAGCCCGGGCTTGACCGACCGCAATCCCCTGGCTCCCATGGATCGTTCGGTGGTGGAAGTCTTAATCGAAATTGATCCTAAGGATGTGCAGGCCACCCAAGAAGGGGGGAAATTCGTCGACTTGCAAGTCACCGTTGAATTTATTTCCGAGCCGTCCTTCCCATGAATACACCGCTGGCATGGAAGAATCTGACCCACAATAAATTACGCACGACGATCGCACTGGCGGGTGTCGGTTTTGCGGTCATCCTGATCTTCATGCAAATGGGCTTCAAGGATGCGATCAAAAGGACGGCCACGCAAATTTACTCCGCCCTTGATTTCGATTTGATGCTGCGGTCCCCCGCCTACATCCACTTGACCGACGCCCGCTCCTTTCCCCGCACCCGTGTCTATCAGGCGGCTTCGCTGCCCGAAGTCGCCCAGGCCCGCCCATTTTACCTGGGTCTGAGCGAGTGGCAAAAACCACAACCGGTAGCTACTTCGCCCGAGGATTGGCATGGCCAGTGGCGTGGGATCATTACGATGGGCGTCGATCCCACCGACCCTCCCTTTGTGAGACCCGACATCCGAGCAAAAGCGCGCCTGCTCACCGACCCCCGTTTCGTCCTGATCGACCGCAAATCCAAACCGGAGTACGGTCCGGCCAATGGAGTTCGATTCGGCAAGAAGGATATTAACGTGGAAACATCGCTGGGGCCCTGGCGCGTACGTATCGTCGATTGTTTCGAGTTGGGAACAGGACTTGCCTCAAATGGAGCTTGCCTGACCAATTTCGACGGTTATGCTCAAGCCTGCCCATGGCAGCCTATCGGCCAGGCGACTTTTGGCCTGCTCAAGCTCCGCGATCCACGCAACCTGGAAACCGCCCGAGGGCATCTGCAGCAGTTATTTGCAAGCCCCACTTCTTTATTGGAGAACACCTCAGCGGACAACCAGGAACTGTCCGATGTGGAAGTGCTGACTCGCGCTGAAGTGAACCAGCGCGAGGAACGTCGCTGGGTCGAGGAAACTCCCTTGGGGCAAATCTTCAACATGGGGGTCTGGGTGGCCCTGTTTGTCGGTGTGGCCATCGTCTACCAGGTTCTGTCCACGGACATTGCGGGCATGATTCACGAATATGCCACGCTCAAAGCGATGGGTTATTCTAATGGCTACCTTACCAGGGTGGTCCTGGGACAATCTTTCCTGTTAGCCGTATTTGGATTCATTCCCTCGATGCTGATTTCCTGGGTTCTGTACCTCGTGGTAGGAAACAAGTCGGGCATGCCGATGGTTATGAGCTGGCAAATTGCCACGACCGTTCTCCTGCTGGCCATCTTGATGTGTGTCCTGTCAGGCCTGGCCGCGCTGCGAAAACTTTACCAGGCAGATCCGGCCGATTTGTTCTGAAGTGTATCTCGACTGCGGCGCTCGATTTTTATGAAAATAGTTCGCAAGACCCCCCTGGCCTGGAAGAACCTCACCCATGACTGGCGTCGCCTGTTCGTGGCTCTGGCCGGAATTGCGTTTGCCGTTCTGCTCATGTTCACGCAAGTGGGATTCCAAAACGCCCTATTTGACAGCCAGGTAAAAATTATCGACGAACTACAGGGCGATATTTTCCTGATCAGCAAAGCCAAATACACCCTGGCCGCCGAAAAACGATTCCCCATCACGCGTTTGTACCAGGCCCGCTCCTATCCGGGCGTGCAGGGGGCCTATCCACTCTATACCGAACTGACCACCTCGGTGCTGAAAAATTTAGTCCAGGGCGGGCGCGGAAAGGATTACCCGATTCGATCGATCGGCTTCTACTTGCAAGATCCCATTTTCCGGTCCGAAGAAATCAAAGAACAACTGGCCAAGCTGCGAGCTCCCGAGACCGCGCTGATCGATGTCCGTAGCAGAAAAAACAAATTCCCGTTTCCCATGAACGCCCCGGCGACTCTGGCGCAAATTCCGGCGGAACTGGCCCGGAAAAAAATATCGCTGGTCGGTACGTTTCACTTGGGAACCGATTTCGCCCATGACGGCAATCTGGTGATGAGCGCCCAGAATTTCAGCACCTATTTTCCTCAACACCAGCGGTTTGGCGATCCTCTGGGAGTGGTGGATATGGGAATTATACACGTCGAACCAGGCTACGATGTGGCGACCATATGTCGTGGTCTGAAAAAAATCCTTAACCGCGACATCCTGGTCCACACGCGACAACAATTTCGTGACCGGGAAGTCCAATTCTGGGATAAGAGCACGCCCATTGGCGTTATTTTCAACGCCGGCAAGATCATCGGGTTTATCGTCGGCATGGTCATTTGCTACCAGGTCATTTACTCCGACATAGCCGACCATATGCCGGAATTCGCCACCCTGAAAGCAATGGGTTACAAGGACATGTTTTTTGTAAGATTGATTGTCACTGAAGGGTTGCTGCTTTCCTTGATTGGCTTCGTGCCGGGCGTGGTTGCGAGTCGAGGTCTCTATTTCTTTTTGACCCGCTCCACCGGCCTGCTGATGGAAATGCCCAGTAAAAGTATCCTATTGGTACTCGCGTTGACCGTAATCATGTGCGTAGCATCCGGCCTGCTGGCCGTCCGCAAACTACTCAAGGCCGACCCAGCCAGCCTGTTTTGAGAGTCCAGAGTCCAGAGCCCAGAATTGAAAGTCTACTACCTACTGCCTACTGCCTACTGCCTACTGCCTACTGCCTACTGCCTACTGCCTACTAAATCCTTCATGACCACATCCAACCACACCTTGCCGGCGACTAGCGGTGCTTACACCAACGGCAATCGAAATCCTAAAACCGTACAAGTGGCTGGCCTGAACCATTTCTTTGGCGCCGGCGATTTACGCAAGCAAGCATTGTTCAACAACCACCTGGAAGTCCGTCGTGGTGAAATCGTCATCATGACCGGGCCGTCGGGATCGGGAAAAACGACCCTGCTCACGCTCATCGGCACGTTGCGCACCGTCCAGCAGGGAAGCCTTCAGGTGCTCAATCACGAACTGCGGGGCGCCGACCGGGAACGGATCGTCCAGGTCCGCCGTGAAATGGGGTTTATTTTTCAAGCACACAACCTGTTCGAGTCGCTCACGGCTTACCAAAACGTGAACATGGCCGCCGAACTTGCCAGGCTGGATCGGAAAGTAGCTTGCCAACGGATCGAACAGTTGCTCACTCGGCTAGGACTTGGAGAACGCATTCATTACAAGCCCAAATCGCTTTCAGGTGGACAGAAGCAGCGGGTGGCCATTGCCCGTGGCCTGGTCCATCAGCCTCAACTCGTGCTGGCCGATGAACCAACCGCCGCACTCGACGAAAAATCGGGCCGCGAAGTGGTGACGCTGTTTCAGGAACTGGCACGGGATGAAGGCTGTACGATCATCATGGTCACCCACGACAACCGCATTCTCGACGTGGCCGACCGGATTGTGAATATGGTCGATGGGCATATTAAATCGGATGTCGCGGTGCGGGAAGCCTCAGTGATATGCGAATTTTTGAAAGACTTCCCACTCTTCTCCGACTTGACCCCGGGTACCATGTCTGAAATTGCCGATAAAATGATGGTCCAGCAGGCAGAGGCCGGCGAAACCATCATTTGTCAGGGAGATCCGGGCGAATTGTTTTACCTGATACGCAGTGGGAGTGTCGATGTCATCATCGAGCAATCCCGTGGGGGAAAAGGGCAATCCCGTGAGGGAAAAGGGCAATCCCGTGAGGGAAAGCGGGAGAAAAAACAAGTTGCAATCCTGCAAGAAGGGCAGTTCTTCGGCGAGGCGGCCCTGATTACCGACGAACCGCGCAATGCGACCATCGTCGCCCGCGAGAAGTCGGTCTTCTACACGCTGGGCAAGGAAGAGTTCCGCGCGGTTCTCGATACGAGCGCCACCTTCGAGCAAGAACTGCGGCAGGCGTTGTTCAATCGCAAGTAAATGGAATGCAATTATCGAGATGCCCAACTCTCCGGCCGCTCCAGCGACGCCCGTCGCGGCGGGCAGTGTCACGCAGAATACAGCCATCGCAATCAGCATCCTAAGCAACACAACAAGATGCATGAATTACTGGCCCAGACGCGTAAACGGGCAGCCGGATCTTCGCGAGTTAAAGGAAACTAGTTATGATGAATCTCTCCAACAAGCGAATTTTAGATGCGAGGACTGACGGCGGGCCATCCGCTTGCAACCAATACTCTGCCTCTCGGACGGGCTTACGAGTTCGATGGCACTCGGCTTTTACTCTCATTGAACTGCTGGTGGTGATAGCCATTGTTGGCGTCTTGACCGCTCTGCTGTTGCCGGCAATACAAGCAGCTCGCGAAAGTAGTCGGCGTTCAGCCTGTCAAAACAACCTTCGTCAGATCGGAGTGGCACTACAAAACTATGTGAGCCTCCAGGGTAAATTCCCGCCTGGCAAGAAGTGGTCGCGACCGCGCAACGATCCCCAAACCTTCGACTATGCCTGGTCAAGTATCCTGCTCGACTATGTCGAAGAGCAATCACTGCATGATCAAATTGACTTTAAGATGCCGCTGACCGATCCCGTTAATTTGCCCGCAACGAGCATGATCTTACCCATTTATCTATGCCCCAGTACAAGCCGAACTGAGGAGCATCGCTCCCCCGAGGGCCAACTGATTCATTTGGCAGGACAACCGGGCGAAGGCTTGGGCTGCATCGATTACCTGGGCGTCTCGGGACCGAACGGCGATAAAAAAAACCCAACCACGGGAGAAATCTATGGCAAGCAACGGGGGGTCTTGTTGGGCACGAAAGGACTCCCCAATGGCAAGCAACTGATGGAACCACCTGCAGTGAAACCTGCCAGTATTGTCGATGGTCTCTCCAATACAATATGCATTGTCGAATGTACGGGGCGGGGAGTTGATTTGAAAAAGAGCGGAACGATTGGTAGTCTCAACGGTGCGTGGGCGTCGGGCAGCAACATTAGCCACATCAACAAAGGCGTAAACACGCAACTTCCTCCCAAGGCCTGGAAAGATGAACGTATTTTCTCCGACCACCCAAGTGGTGCCAACGCGCTGACTTGTGATGGGTCGGTGCATTTTTTAGTCAATGAAAGCGATCCTGTAGCCATTCGCGCTCTTTGTTCCCGGGACGGGCAAGAGACGATCGATTCACCTCTTTTTTAACGGCCCCCTGAAATTTTCCTTGACCCACTAACCTGCGGGCTGTACTGAATACCGTGAATCCAACTTCCTTAAGTCTCCTCGAATCGCTGCGACCGATAAGCTTGTCCGAGATGAACTGCGTGGGTTTGATGAACCGTGTCGATACCAAGTACGCATTCAGCGAGTTGGAATTGCAGACTCTGTTGCGGAACCTCGGCTCGCACTATCGGGTATTAACCATCGAGAACTTGCGTTTTTCGCAATATGCAACACTCTACTTTGATAGCCCTGGGTATGACTGTTATCTGCAGCACCATAACGGCAAACTGAACCGGCGGAAATACCGGATGCGCGAATACCTCTCCACTGGATTATGCTTCTTGGAGATTAAAAACAAAAACAACAAGAAACGGACCATCAAACAGCGCATCTCGATCCCTGCGATCGAAGAAAAATTCTCGGAGGAATCCGCGGAATTCATGCGTTCCCAAGTTGGTTCCGATCTTATCTTACTGCCGAAATTGTGGACGCATTTCTCTCGAATCACCTTGGTCGCTGCCAACTGCATGGAACGGGTGACGGTTGACTATGCTCTTGAGTTTCGTTCCGGCGACCGACACCACGCCCTGCCTGGTCTGGTGATCGCTGAGGTCAAGCAGGAAAGAGACCGTCGTGATTCGGTAATCCGTGAACAGCTCCGAAACCAAAGGGTTAACCCGCTAAGGATGAGCAAATATTGCTTGGGGACCTTGCTTCTCAATCCCCAACTCAAGTCCAATCGATTTAAACCAACGCTACGTGCTATTCAGAAAATTGCTTAGAAGAAAGAGGCCCTATGGAGTTTCTCGAAATACCCCTTTATGACGACGACATCTTTAAACTGGTGATCCGTTTTCTGATTAATGTGTTTTTTCTCACTCTCCTCATACGGGGAGCCTATTATAAGAATTCGGGCAGCAAGGATTATATCTTCACCTATTGCATGCTCAACGCGCTCATCTTCCTCATCTGCTTCACCTTGAAAAAGTTTGACCTGGGTCTTGGGATGGCACTGGGGTTGTTCGCGATCTTTGGCATCTTACGGTATCGTACGGATACGATACCAATTCGCGAGATGACTTATTTATTCATGGTCATCGGTCTCGCCGTGATCAATGCGCTGGCGAATAAGAATATGAGCTATGTGGAAATAGTCTTCACCAATGGTCTTATTTACGGTATGGCTGCATTTCTTGAGCGGGCACCGCTACTTCGACACGAACTGGAAGAAAAAGTTCTGTACGAAAAAATTGAACTCATCAAGCCCGAAAACCATGCTGAGCTGATTGCCGACCTGGAGTCGCGGACGGGTCTGAAAATAAGCCGCATCCAATTGGGGTTAATCGATTTCCTGCGTGACACGGTCAACATCCGCGTCTTCTACTATCCTCAAGAACAGGCACAGGAAAACTTTTCCAGAAACATTGCTCGTGGAGACTGGCGGAGATAGCCAGTCTCAACCACCCGTTGCCTGGCAACAAGCGCCATGGCAGCAACCTTGGAGACATAATTTGGGCTGGTAGCCACATTCTTTCGCAAGCAGCCCTTGCGCCTTCCGCAAACGCACCCTGGCGATTTCGAGTTGAACCACCTGCTGGACAAGTTCCGATTCCGCCTCATAGAGTCGGCCGCGCGCCTTGCTCAGCTCGAATATGGCAATCTCATCCACGTCCCGCTTCGCAGTTAATTCATGCAAGCGCTGGCGGCGCTGCTTGACCATCTTGCGCGCCAGCACGACCCGCTGCTGCTGCAAGGCGACTTCGTAAACGGCACCCTTGATTTCGGCGGTGGCAAGTTGCTCGGTATCCTCCAGCATTAGGGCCAATTGGCGGCAGCGCACGGGTACTTCCCCTGCGGAGCAACGCATGCAGCGAATTTTGTGGATCAACCCCGCGGTCGGTTTCACCGAACCAAGAGTTCCGTCGGCAATCGCCACGACTCCACGAGCGACAGGTAAAGTCTTTTTCTCCAAGTTACAAATTGTCAGCTGCAGACCACGGAGATCGCTGCGTTGGGCCAGCCCCAGAGCCAATTCTCCCTCCGCGTCGAGCGGCCTAAGATCAACTTGCCAGTCGAACTGCGGCCAAAAAAAATCATGTTCCTGCTGGGGGCAATCCAGCATCATTTGCAACTGACCATTTAGTTGCACGCGCAGATATTTCAGTTGCAGCATGCGATCCTGCAACTGGCCCGCGCTGCCGGCAATCTCGGATCGGTCGATTTTCACGGGCAATCCTTCCCGACCTAAACTGTCCGCCCGTTTGAGCGACAGGAGTGTTTCTTTCAGCGCCTGCTCAAGATAATATTTTTTCACT
>Ga0114931_10007817_pt1 | contig 13020 bp, 12 predicted proteins | sample 2SBtaG_FD_89579 | JGI IMG/M metagenome (GOLD analysis project Ga0114931, IMG submission 89579) | Deep subsurface microbial communities from Kolumbo volcano to uncover new lineages of life (NeLLi) - 2SBTROV14_V59a metaG | ecosystem: Environmental > Aquatic > Marine > Volcanic | place: Kolumbo... | reverse complement strand
GTCCTATTGAGGGAGTCTCACACCGGTTGCTGCCGAGATTTCCTGCAGATCTTGAATCACCGCTTCGACTAAGGGAATTCCTTCTGTTTTACGATTTTTTTCCGATTCCCGTTCGGGGTCGCCAGGAATGAGTGGCCCATCGGTTCCGGGAACCGGTCGTGTCGAACGCATCGTTTGAATCCAGTCGTCGACCTGCGTTTTGAACTCGTCGGGATCGATGAAGGCTCCGATCTTCATCGCACCGAAGAAATGTCCCAGTCCTTTGCCGACCGACCGTTCTGGCTGTGCGTGTTCGATCGTAAACGGTGGCGTAAACGGTCCCCAATTTGCCCCGGAGAGCGGTCCACAAAGCAAATCGACCATCGCTCCCAGGCAATAACCTTTATGCCCTCCCTGTTCGCGCGTCGAACCGAGTGGAAGCATCGCACCGCCGTCGACCATCTCATGAGGATCGGTCGTGGGATTCCCGTTTTTGTCGATTGCCCATCCCTGGGGAAGATTGGTGTTGGTGCGGATTGCGATTTCCACTTTTCCGAACGCCGCTGAGGTCGTGGCGAGATCGATCACCACCGGAGGTTCGTTCTTCCCAGGAAAAGCGATGGCGAGCGGATTGGTTCCCAGCATCCGATCCGCTCCCCAAAGCGGAGCCATGATGCGCGTGGTGTTCGTCATCGACCAACCAATCATGTCCCGCTTGAGGGCTTCCAGGACATAGTATCCTGCAATTCCAAAATGATTCGTGTTACAAATGGCAACCCAACCGGTGCCGACATTCTCGGCCTTCTCCATCGCAATTTGATTCGCTTTAGGACCGACGACCAAACCCAGGCCGTTGTCGCCATCGACGGTGGCTGTGCTTGGCGTTTCGCGAACGATTTTCAGTTTTGGTTTTGGATTCAATGAGTTTGCCGCCAACAGCGAGTGATAGGCTTTCATTCGCGCAACTCCATGCGAATCGATACCACGCAAGTCGGCGAGCCTCAGCACGTCTGCGGCAAGTTCGGCATCGTCTTCGGGTACACCGAATGTCTGGAAAACTTCGGAACAATAACGATGTATTTCATCGGACGAGAAGCGATGACTTTCAGGTTTATTCATCTGGAAGTGGTTTCCTTTTCGGTTCGAGATTAAAATCTGGCTGAGAGTTTTTCGACGATCGACTTACCGATATTTAACGCCGATGTCGCAGCTGGAGACGGCGCGTTGCAGACATTCACGATGCGTTCATTTTCCATAATGAGAAAATCGTCTACCAACTTGCCGTTGCGTTCGAGAGCCTGGGCACGCACTCCGGCGGGGGCAGGTTTAAGGTGTTCCACGCGAATTTCAGGAATTAATCGGGACAACGCTTTCGCGAAGGCTTTCTTGCTGAAGGATCGCCACATTTCTCCCACACCAATTTTCCAGTGCTTGATGACTAATCTCAGAAAGCCGGGATACGTCAGAGATTCGAACAAATCTTGTAAGTTGATATCGGTTTTACGGTAACCTTCTCTCGCAAAAGCAAGCACGGCATTCGGTCCACATTCGACTCTACCTTGTATCGTTTGCGTGAAGTGAACTCCCAGAAAAGGGAACTTGGGATTGGGGACAGGGTAAATTAACGACCTGCAAAGATGCTCGGCAGACTTTTTCAGCTCGAAGTATTCACCCCGGAACGGGACGATTTTCTCCCTCACTTTTTGACCGCTGATCCGCGCAACTCTGTCGCTGTGCAAGCCGCAACAATTGATAACCAGTGAGCTTTCGACTTCTCCCCCGGTACTTTTCACCAGACATCGACCATCGGTCTGGTGAATGAAGTCGACTCGTGCTTCGGTGAGAATTTCGCTTCCACGCGATTTGACAATCATAGCCAACCGCTCGCAAACCTGCCTGTAATCGACAATTCCAGCCTCGGGAACATGAATCGCTTTGATTCCCGCAGTATGAGGTTCAAGTTCTTTTAACCGACCCTCATCGATGATTTCGCAGTTCACGCGGTTGGCTTGTCCTCGTTCGTAAATTTTTTCCAATGCGGGAACCTCGGATTCCGAAATGGCAACAATCACTTTCCCGCAAAGATGAAACGGAATTTCCTGCTTTTCACAGAAATCCTGCATGGCCAGTTTGCCTTGGCGACAATTGACGGCTTTAAGCGATCCCGGTTTGTAGTAGATTCCGGAATGCAAAACGCCCGAGTTATGCCCGGTTTGATGATGGGCAAGATCCCGTTCCTTCTCCAGAACAACGACTTTTTTTTTCGGGTACGTTTCGAGGAAGCGAAACGCGGTTGCCAGACCGACAATTCCGCCTCCGACGATAGTGAGATCCGACTGTTTCACGCGAGGAATTCTCCCCTTTCTGTTGTGTAAATCTTTCAAAATCGAAATGTTATCCGATGAACCGCCTTAGAGCGATGCGGTCCACTTGTAAAATCATCGGGAAGACGGTAGATTCCCTTTCTGGAAAAAGGATTTTCCATTCCTCAAACCGCTCTCGAAAGGACGCTCAAGGATGAGCTGCCTGAAACTTTATGCTCCCGATGTCGAGCGAGTCGATGTTGCTCGCGAAAATCGTGCTGAGAATCCGTCAATCGTTTCGGTGAATCGTTATTCCACAAAAGCGATCTCGAAATCCGTTCTCGAAAGAGCGCGACGAATCTACGACAATCGGACTTGTCTGCATTGTCGTTCCGTAGCGGTCGTGCCATTGGAATTGGCAGACGGAGTGCGACTTACTCGTCGGCATTCGCTGGCAGGAACCGGGACACTCATCGGATTTCGCTGTTCGAACTGCTTGCGGGAATGGCAAGCCTGACCGCCAACGTCAGACTAGCACACCCAGAATTATTTTGAATTATTGCCATTCCGCTTGCGCCGGTTTGAATTATCTCCGGGTTTATGTCACGATGGCACCCAGAGGTTTGCGGCGTTTGAAAACGAAAGATGCCAAACGTCGAAACTTCAATCGAGTGGAAAAGCAACAGGAGGAGTGCGCCTTTTGGAAGGATGTTATTTCCCTATTCGATGTCACGAGGAGTTTTACGAACATGAAAAAATTGATTGTTGTCGCGTTGATGGTTTGTTTCGGGTTTGCTGTTGCGGAAGGAACAGAATATCTGCTCCCGGAAAGTCACTCCGTCATTTCACAAAAAGGGAAAAAGAAAGCGTCGGGTTCCACAAGGAAATTTCGAAGACGGCTGCCAAATTTCTATAATAAAACGGGAGTCAGCAGAAAACAGCGGCAGACAATTTACGATATCCAAAAGGATTATTTTAATAAAATGCAGCCTCTGCAGGAACGACTGGATCAGTTGAAGGAACAGCGAGACAAAGAAGTCTACAACGTCCTCAGCGACGAGCAGAAAAAAATACTCGCCGAGTTAAAAGCGGAAGATGCCAAGAAAAGGGCGAAACGCCGAAAGGGAAAATAGAGCAAGATTAGAACTGTTTTCCAATCGATTTCCACAAAAAAACTCACCTTGCGGTTCTAGCCGCAGGTGAGTTTTTTCACTACAGAATTTCGGTCTGCCGATTAGTACTCCAACTTGATGTTATAGAAATTCACGAATTCCACTTGAGCCTTGCTCAATTCGCTTAAAGGGCCTTTTTCCTTTTTTGTGACACGATCCAGAATCGGAACGATTTTCGTTTTTCGAGTGCGAAGATTGTAGTTGGGATTCACGGCGATGGAAAGTATTTCTGCGAAGTCGTTGAGAATCATTTTTCGCTGACCTTGCAGGAATTTCTGATGTGATTGATAGAATGCACGGGCTTTTTTCGATTGTGGTACGTTCAAATTTTTCATTTGACGTTCCACATTCTCTAACGTGGTGATTGCGTTGACGTAAGATTGCGCGACGAGTTTCACATTCACTGGTTTTCCCGAAAATAGAGGCGAGATCGATTTCCCATAGGCAAAACCAGCCTTCTTTAATTGAGCATTGGCGTTTACGATTGATTGATTGAACTTCAACACAGTTTTTTGCTGGAGATTTTCTGTCGCCGAAACACCTAAGAGCAGTTGGAAAACCACCAGATTTTGGAGAATGCAAGTCATGAGATTTCTTTCTTCTTGAATGAGGATGTGAAAAGTTAACTCTGCACAATGATCGAACCATTAATTGCTGGCCTGTGCGACTTCGGGACGGGCCAGGGCACCGGTAATCATGATGTTGCTGATTTCACCGTAGGCTTCAGCCCAGGCAGTGTTGAGTTCCGGGGTCCAAAGGTCGCCTGCGATTTCTGCCAGCGATTTCAAAAGGGTTTGCCCGACAGCTGGGTAGTGTTTTTCTTGAGTACCGTATTCGACGTGACGGGCACCGAGTTGTTGCAATGCTTCGGTTAAGACCTCAGGTTTGCGAAGATTCTCTACCACCAACTTCAAGGAAGCCAGAAGTTTCTTTTTCTGGTCAGCCATTGGAACCGATTCGAACATCGGTTTCACCTGCGGGTAATCGTTGAAAAGATTTCGATAAAACGTTTCAACGAGGTCTTCTCCGCGTGGTGCGACAGCTTGGAAACTTTGTTCGAGTAATTCGACGTTCAAGGACATATAGAACCCCCCTAATTTTTTCTATCAGAATTCAGCTGACTTCACGAGAAGCAGAACATCCCCAAGCATAGGTTACTCATCCTCGTGACAACGGGAGGAATATGACTTAAATCAGGCTGCATATTCCTTAAAACAGGCATGACATGTCGGTGACCACGCAGCCTGAGCATCAATGACTGATCTCAACCGTCACCGGCATTGCAATATGAGAACGAATCGCAACCGAGAGATTATCGATGAAAAGCATAAAGCCGCTTTTCGGTGCGAACATACAAGCAACCCTGCGCAATGGCTGGAGTTGCCACAATCGATTCACCCAGATCGTTTCGTGCCAGCACCTTCATTTTTGAGCCTGTCTCAAAGACGGCAATCACACCTTTGTGCGAAGCAACATAGATTTTCCCATTACCGACGACTGGCGAAGCAAAAAATGCACTGTCGACTCCCAACCTGCGACGGTACACAGTCTTTCCGGTTTTTTCGTTCCAACAGGTTACGATACCACCGTTTTTGATCAGATAAAGATGTCCATTATAATAGAGAGGCGATGGGACTTCCGGTAGATACCGGGTTGTCTTCCAGGCGACATGGGTGCGAGTGATGTTCCCTGTGCCACCGGCACGAATGGCGAACAAACCATTATCATCGCTGAGGAATGAATTCTGAAAACCAATCCATTCTTTTTCGCCGAGCTTACCATCGTGGTTCAAGTCAACCAGTCGAAACAATTGTAACAACGACATCGTATCTCCATCGACTCCTTTGCTATCTCCTCGATAGACCAGATAATCTTTGGGAATTTCGTTTGGTTGGATGAACTTGTCTCTGTTCCTGTCGAACTTATTCACCAACACGGCGAACTTGGGTAAGACAATGCGATTCTGCTCATCCAGCCCTCCAGCTGCCACACAGACAAAAAGACGATTCTCACCAAAAACGGGACTTGTGACTGAGTAATCGATTAAACCGTCAACCCACCATTTTTTTTTGCCAGTGTTGGGATCGTAAGCAATGACGCGTTTTCCCAGAACGACAAGATCGGTTCCTTTTTTGTGCTTCCAAATGGTCGGCGTGGACCAACCGGTCCCTGCAAAGGCTCGTTTTGCAATCCAGACGTATTCACCGGTTTCTTTGTTGAGCGCAAAGATTTGCGAACTGCCGTCCACAACGAATACTCCTCCCTTGTCGCGGACGAGAATCAAAAGATTTTTGTAAAGAATGGGTGACGAAGCACTCCCGTGCCGATTTTTCGACGGACTGAGTTTCTTCGTCCAGATTTCGTCACCTTCCAAATCGTAACAAACGATTCCGTAAGAACCGAAATACGAATAGACGAGTTTTCCGTCGGTCGTCGGCGTGGAAGCCGCAGGCGAATTCAACGGATGGATTCGTGGTCGCTGTGTCGGCACAACCGATTTCGTCCAGAGAAATTTTCCTGTCTTGCGGTTCATGCAGATGGTCAGCAGTTTGTTGTTCGCATTGTCGAAACCGGTGAGAAAAATGCGATCTTTCCAAATGCAGGGAGAAGAGATTCCCGCAGGCAGTTCGGTCGACCAGAGAACGTTTTGTTTTGGGCCGAACTGAACGGGAAGCGGAGCACCCTGATATCTTCCCGTTCCGTTCGCACCACGAAACCGATTCCAGCTTTGGAAATCGTTTTGTGCGAATGCGGAGTTGTGCGTGGTGAAAGTTAACAGGCAACCTGCGCAAAGCACAAGAAATTTATGATTCATGAATGGCTCCGGATGAACTTGAATTCTGGGGAAGCGAGGCTCCTGCCGAGGCGTTTCGCAGGATTTCGATTCTACCGAACGCATACGTCGAAAATAACGAACCGACAGGGAAAATTATCAAACATTCTCTTCTTTCAACAAACCAAAAACATACGCATCGATGTATTGGTCGTTTTTGAAGAAGTGCTGACGTAGCAACCCTTCTCTCTGAAAGCCGTTTTTTCGCAGAACGCAAACGGAAGCCGCATTGCTGCGAAATACATGGGCTGTGATTTTTCGCAGTCTGTCAGTTTCGAACAAATACCGACAAAACCCACCCACCACGCGAGTCATAATCCCTTGTCCCCAAAACGGTTTTGCCATCCAATAACCGATTTCAACACGGTGAAACATTTCGAGATCCCGAATTTTCAGACCGACTCCCCCTGTGACCGTTCCTCGAGAATTTCGAATTGCCCAAGAAATCGGACGGCCGTGTTCCTCTTCGATATTTCTATTTTTCTCCATCCACTCGACTGCGTGTTTTTCCTCGTAGGGATGTGGCACAGAGAGCAGATTCTCGTAAACATCCCCGTCATTCAGAAATTCCACCACAGAAGGAATATCGTGCTGGGTGAATGGAGAGAGATGAATTTCGTCGTCGATGGGAATTCGATGCGTTTTCATGCGATTTCTCGATTTTTTTAGGAAAGACGATCATATTTTAATATCACCAAAATGAAAAACGATTCAAGGTTCGTTTTTCGAGAAATGCAGAAGCACCTGATTTGCCTTGTCCATCCTATTTGACAGGCCAATCCGAACGCATCTTGCACTATTTTCGATGCGGAAGTACAACCCCCTCTTGGACTTGTCACCGGCAAAAGCATTTCCATCACGTCGGATCGTCTCTGCTTTAGGCGACGATTCCGGTTCTTTCTACGACTCCTCCTCAATCACGACCCGACAAGGATGCTGAACCGCCTACGACAATGGCTTTGTCCCGATTTGGCGATTGACCTGGGAACGGCAAACACACTCGTTGCCATTCAGGGGGAAGGGATTACGCTCAACGAGCCATCGGTGGTTGCCGTGCAGAACGGGTCACGGAAAGTTCTTGGAAAAGGTGCAGCGGTGGGAAAACTCGCCAAGCAAATGCTGGGACGAACGCCCGATTCGATTACCGCGGTGCGTCCCCTCAAGGGTGGTGTGATTGCAGATTTCGAACTCTGCGAGGCGATGCTCCGTTATTTTATTCAAAAGGCAAGTCGTCGATCGACCGTTTTTCGACCGCGTGTTGTGATTGCCGTTCCCGGTGGGATTACACCCGTCGAAAAGCGTGCCGTCTTCAACAGTGCCGAGCGAGCAGGCGCCGGAAAAATTTATCTGCTCGAAGAATCCAAAGCGGCTGGAATCGGTGCGGGGTTACCGATTGCCGAACCGCTCGCCAGCATGGTATGCGATATCGGCGGTGGTACAACCGAAATCGCGATCATGAGTCTGGCAGATATCGTTGTCAGTCGATCGATCAAAATCGCCGGTGACGATTTCGATCAGGCGATTGTCGGATATTTGAAAAAACATTTCTCGCTTAAAATCGGCGAACAAACGGCAGAAAATTTGAAAATCGAAATCGGAAGCGCGTTCCCTCTTCAGCAGGAACTTTCTGCCGAGGTGAGCGGTCTCGATACTATCAGCGGAATTCCTCGAAAGTCGGTTGTCACGAGCGAAGAAATTCGTGAAGCACTCGCCGAACCTTTGGAATTAATTATCAGCGGAATGAAATCCGCGATGGAGAACTGCCATCCTGAACTGGTTTCGGATCTGGCCGATCAAGGCGTTGTTCTTACCGGAGGCGGATCGCTGGTTCGGAACCTCGATAAGTTATTGAGCGAACAATTAGGAATTCCCATTCGCCTTGCCGAAGATCCTCTGACAACCGTTGTACGAGGTTCCTCCATCTGTTTGGAACACCTCTCGATTTGGCGGGACAGTCTGGAATCTCTGGAAGGAGATTTTTGAGCTTGGTCAATTTGTGCAGCAAAGTGTGAAAAGAAATCCGTGAAACATCGCAAACCCAATTTTTTGATCGTCATGGTTCTGCTGGTCATGATCATCGGCTTGATGACCGGCCCGCGCCAAATTGGCAACGAAGTGACGGTGCTTGTCAGGGATATTCTTATGCCCGGGCAGCAGGTTCTTGCGCGTTCGATCGACTTCACCACTGAAAAGTTCGCGGAAATCGAGCACAATCAACGAACAGCGAACGAATCCCGAATCGAAAAACTCGAACGCGAACTCCTCCAACTGAAGTTCAAACAACGACGTCAACAACTTGCCAATGCAAACCTCTGGGAACGCTGGAAACGCAACGAACGCTTCGGGAGCGACCCGTTTCGTGGCGTACAAGGCAAACGACTCTTCGTGCAGGATCTCCTCGAAGTGAGGGTTTTAGGCAGGGAAACGTCGCTACTTTGGCAGGGGAAATTTCTGCTCGATCAGGGTCAGCGCAGCGGATTACACGAGTCAGACCTTGTTCTACAAAGCAAACTCCCTTTGATCGATCAGGGAGAGCGAGAAGGATTGAAAGAAGGACAACCCGTTTTTATGGGACAGTGCGTTGCAGGAAGAATTCAAAAGGTCGGCCTCTGGTCGAGTGCCGTCGAGCGCGTCAGTGACAAAAAGTTTCGTGCGAAAGCGCAGTTGGTGCAGAAGACGAAGGACGAATTCCGATTCGGCCCAAGAGGAATTCTCGAAGGAACTGGCAAAGGATATTGCCGGTTGAAATTCGTCGATGTACAACAGGTTGTCAATGTCGGCGACCAAGTTTATTCACAACACGACGACGGTTTTTCCCTCCCCATGTATTTTGGCAAGGTGATCGAAGCGAAAATTCTTCCAGGAGAATCTCATTGGGAGATTCTCATTGAACCCGCTGTGAAAAAGATGACAGCTAACAAAGTTTTCGTTTTACGAAAGAAGTTGAACCCTGCTCGATTCACAGCGAACTAAGCCGCAAAATTGTTTGCGGTGCGTTTTGAAACGTACCCTGCATAGCTGAAGTCTTGGAAATTCATCTACGAATAAAAAACCGCGACCGTCAGGAAGCGTTCGGCGTGAATCCGCGTTTTGACATGAACCTGTCTGAATTTTTAGAAATTCAGCTACGATATTGGCAACGCCGGCCGAAATGGTTGCACTATCGATTGACGTTATTCATGCTCTCATCGCCTGCATGAGAAAACTTCTCACCATCTTAAACGTCATGATCCGAGACGGAAAATCATGGAACAAAAACCTGAAATCCACTTGACTTCCAAGACAGTCGCTTGTCAGGCTTTCAAACGGGGGTGAGATGGTCTATTCCGCACTCCGTTGTCGTGCTCGTTTTAAGTTGCTGATCCCTTTTTTTATTTTGACGCAACACTAGGAAATCAAACATCTTTTTCCGATAATTCTCTGCATCCAAAACAGCATTTCCTCAGACAGGTCCGCCAAGATGACTTCTCAACCCCCCATTCGACAGCCACAGTCGCCTGCTGCAAAACTGGATATTGGGGGATCGCCCGGCTTGAGCGGGTGGTTAAGAAAAAATCGCATCAGCCTGGCAGTGAGTACCTATCAAAGCGGAAAACTCTTTCTCATCGGCAGCAGTTCGGAAGATCGTCTCTCGATTTTCGAAAGAACATTCGAACGGTGTATGGGGCTTTGGAGCAACGGTCAGACCATCTGGATGGCGACCGCTTTTCAAATCTGGCGGATGGAAAATGTCCTCGATGAAAACGAAACAATCGACGGGTACGATCGTCTTTTCGTCCCTAGAGAGGGACAGATCACAGGAGATATCGACGTTCACGATCTAGCCATCGATGCCAACGGTAATCTCGTTTTCGTGAATACGCTTTTCGGTTGTCTGGCGACATTCAGCGAGCGGTTCAACTTCCAGCCTCTCTGGAAGCCAAAGTTTCTAAGTAAAATTACAGCGGAAGATCGATGCCACCTCAACGGTCTGGCGATGCATGATGGCAAAGCACGCTATGTCACCACATGCAGCCAAAGCGACCTGGCTGGCGGTTGGCGAGAATTCCGAACCGATGGTGGCTGTGTGATCGATGTCGAAACGAGCGAAATCGTCGTAGAGGGTTTCTCGATGCCCCACTCTCCGCGGTTGTATCGAGACAAGTTATGGTTGCTCGATTCGGGAAACGGCTGGTTTGGCTGGTTGGAACCGAAAACGGGAAATTTCGAGCGAGTTTCCTTTTGTCCCGGCTATGCCCGTGGGTTGGCGTTTTTCGAAAAGTACGCCTTCATCGGTCTTTCGAGACCGAGGCGGGAACAGACATTCTCGGGTCTTCCGCTTGATGACGCGCTCGACGAACATCGTCAGACCGCGCGCTGCGGAATTCAAGTTGTCGATCTTGAAAGCGGCGAAGTTTGTCACTGGTTGCAATTCGATGGAATCGTCTCAGAACTTTACGATGTCGTCGTTTTGACGGATGTCCTCAGACCCAAAGCGATTGGATTCAAGACAGACGAAATTCGCCACAACGTCTGGATGAAGGAAGACGGAAAGATTAATCGCTGGATCGGTAACCCGAACGATTAAGTCGTAAATGATATTGAGTTCGGAAGAAGAATTGCTCAAAAACTAGCGCGGCAGGTTCCCCTCAAAAGCTCCCAGCTTTCCCTACCGCGCTAAAAAATATCGTCATGGAATCTTCATGGAATTTCGCATCAGGTCGAGTTCAAAGAACACTCGTTCTCCGATGAGGGACACTCGAAATGGACCGATTTCGAAATTCTTGCAATCCGTTGATAAATTCAACGGAAACATAGGTCGTGCCTAGGATGAGTCAAACGGTTTTGAAGTGTAGATTGAGGAGACCATCTGGCAGTTTTGGGATATGACGACTATGACGGAGAAACCGATTCGCAGGCGTTTTTTGAGGAGAAAACTGGGAACGAAGCTTCGTTTCCGAGAGAGATTACCTCAGGCGATGGTGGGTATGAGTCGGGCCAGCTTTTCGAACGCTTTAGCGCGGTGACTGATGTGGCTTTTCACGACGTCAGGGAGTTCCCCAAATGTGCGATGATACTCGGCAATCTGGAAATAAGGATCGTACCCGAAACCATTCGTTCCCCGTGCCTCTTCCGTGAGATATCCGCGGCATAGCGCTTTAAGATTCAGACGAATCGAACCGGATGGGTCGGAAACACACACATGGCAAATATAAAAAGCCGCTCGTTCTTCGCTGGGGATATTTTGCATTTCGGTCATTAATTTGTGATTGTTTTCGACGTCAGTTGCGTTTTCGCCGGCGAAGCGGGCAGAGTTTATTCCCGGTGCGCCTTTCAGTACGGTGACACAAATTCCGGAATCCTCGGCGATCACCCATCGGTGTAAAGCAGTGGCGTAGCCGGTCGCTTTTTTTTCGGCGTTCTCGCGGAACGACTGCCCGTCTTCCAAAATATCGGGAATCTCGGCGAAGTCGGAGAGGGATAACAACGGAATGCCCAGCGGGGCGAACAACTTTGCAATTTCCCGAATTTTCCCCGGATTTTTCGTTCCCAGAACCACGGTATTCAAAGTCATCGCATTCCGCAATTTCGATCGATCTCAGTGGGGAGGTTGGTGTTATCGCTTCACTTTGGGAACGGGAATCAGAAATGGTGTCACTTCGAACATCCAGAATTTCTCCGGTTTCTGACCCGGCTGAAGTTTTTCGGGAATGGAAACGAATTCCGCAATCAGAACCTTTCTTCCGGTTTGCGCATGTTTTTTATATTTCGCCCCGTAAATTCGAGACACTTGTCTGATTCTGGGGTCTTGCGCCGATTCGAAAGAACCGACGGTGACCACCGATTTATCGTGGTCGTGAAAAACGTAAGCTTCGATATTTTTTCGCCGCAGGATCCTGGTCAAATCCCAGGCTTCTTTGGCAGCTTTATCGAGAGCGTTGGTGACACGGTAATCGTCGATGGACTTGTAATCTTTGCGGAATTTTGCCGCGCCGGGAAGTCTCGCGTTTCCGTAAAAAGAAGCCACAACCAAACTGTATTTTCCGGGGTTATTCAATATCGAAAATTGACTGCCGCTGTTTAGCTTTTTGATCAGCGGATCATTTTTCAATTTCAATACATCTTCCTGGGTAAGCAACGGATTCATCGTGAGGTGAGCACCGCTCAAGGGGCCAGATTTTCCCGGTGTACTTCGAAAGACTCCCCCCTGGTCCGATAAATTCAAGACCGACGCCGATTTTGCAGACATTTGTTTTGCTTTGATATGACTTAAGAGATCCGGACGAAATCTTTTCACATACTGAAGTGTTTTTTGAGCCAGCTTATCGTCGATTCCTCGGTAATTGCCAGCCAGCACGCTGACACCTCCCGAGTAGGCTATGAACCTTTTGCTCCGCTGTCTCCCGTTTTGATCCGCCCCTTGAATTTGGCTTGTCATCTTTTTTTGCAAAAATGCGTAAGCTGGAATTCCCTTTTTTCGCAATTCGTAAACCAGCTCGTCGGCGGCTTGTGCTGGCGTTAATCCTTTGTGGCCTCGACGTTCTATGGGTGGTTGATTGAAACTAGCCACATGAATCATCCACGGACCGTGGCGTTTTGTGATCTTGTACTTCTTGCCTCGGACTGCATCTATTTTTCCTGCATAAAGCGATTCGCCTTTCATGCTGAAAACGAAAAGAACCAAAACAACAAGCGTTCCAGGAACCACAAACAACGCATGACGAGGATTAAGCTTTTTCACCGTCGACTCCAT
>Ga0114931_10007816_pt1 | contig 13020 bp, 4 predicted proteins | sample 2SBtaG_FD_89579 | JGI IMG/M metagenome (GOLD analysis project Ga0114931, IMG submission 89579) | Deep subsurface microbial communities from Kolumbo volcano to uncover new lineages of life (NeLLi) - 2SBTROV14_V59a metaG | ecosystem: Environmental > Aquatic > Marine > Volcanic | place: Kolumbo... | reverse complement strand
GCATCATGATGCAGCCCAACGTAATCAGCGGTGCGGTGGCAAAGCCGAATTCCTCGGCCCCAAGCAGAGCTGCGACCACCACGTCGCGCCCCGTTTTCAAGCCACCGTCCGTTTGCAAGACGACCCGGCTGCGCAACCCGTTGAGCATGAGCGTTTGGTGTGTCTCAGCAATCCCCAACTCCCACGGCAAGCCCGCGTGTTTGATGCTGGTCAGCGGCGAAGCGCCCGTGCCTCCACCATCGCCCGAGATGAGGATATGATCGGCGTAGCCCTTCGCCACGCCGGCGGCAATGGTACCGACTCCAACTTCGGAAACCAGCTTCACACTCACCCGCGCATGCCGGTTGGCGTTTTTCAGATCGTGGATCAATTGCTTCAGATCCTCAATCGAATAAATATCGTGATGTGGCGGCGGGCTGATCAACCCGACCCCCGGCGTCGAGTAGCGGATCCGGGCGATCCTCTCATCCACTTTTCGCCCTGGCAATTCACCCCCTTCGCCCGGCTTGGCTCCCTGGGAAATCTTAATTTGCAATTCATCCGCATTGGCCAGGTACCAGATCGTCACGCCAAAACGGCCCGAAGCAACCTGCTTGATTGCCGACCGCTTGGAGTCGCCATCGGACAGCAGCTGAAAACGAACCGGATCCTCGCCACCTTCACCCGTGTTGCTCTTGCCGCCCAGCCGGTTCATGGCCAGCGCCAGCGTTTCGTGCGATTCGGTCGAGATCGAACCAAACGACATGGCACCGGTGCAAAACCGCTTGACGATCTCGCTCGCTGGCTGCACCTCGTCCAGTCGGATCGGCTGGCACCTCGCCCCCAGCTTGAATTCCATCAAGCCACGGAGCTGGCAGCGGGTGCGGACGTCGTGGTTGACATGCCGGGCAAAACGCTCGTACGCTTCGGCGTTGTCAGTGCGGGCGGCAACCTGGATGTCGGCAATCGACTGCGGATCCCACATGTGGCGTTCCCCCTGGGCCCGCCAGTGGAACTCGCCCGGGCTGGGCAGCACAGGCAGGCGGCCGTCGGCTTTGGGCGGGTAGCCCAGCGAATGGCGCCGCAAGGCTTCCTCGGCCAGGACCTCGAAGCCGACTCCCTGCAAACGGCTAGCCGTACCGGTGAACGCACAATCGACCACCTCTTCGCGCAACCCCAGGGCCTCGAAAATTTGCGCCCCCTTGTAACTTTGCAGCGTCGAAATGCCCATTTTGGCCATGACCTTGAGCATCCCCTTGGCTACCGCTTTACGGTAGGCGGCCACAATTTTTTCATCACTCAGGGCCGCACCGGCCGACCCCCCATCTTCCAGCAGGCCGTCGCGCTGGGCTTGCCAGAGCGATTCAAAAGCGCAGTACGGATTGATCGCATCGGCCCCATAGCCAACCAGCAGGCAATGGTGGTGCACTTCGCAGGCTTCGCCCGATTCGACGACGATACCGATTCGAGTCCGCTTGATCTGCCGCAGCAAATGCTGATGGACTGCACCGGTGGCCAGCAGCGCGCTAATCGGCACGCGCTGCGGCCCCAGGGCCCGATCGGAAAGAATCAGCAGCGGAAACTGCTGGTCAATGGCCGCCTCGGCTTCGGCACAAATCCGATCCAATGCTTGACGCATGCCTTGCGGGCCCTCCTCGCGCAGCCAGGTGATATCGATCGTCTTGGTTCGCCAACCACGGTGGTCCATATGCTTGATCGCAGCCAGCTCTTCGTTGGAGAGGATCGGGTGCGGCACACGCAGCCGGTGGGCATGCTCCGGAGTCGTTTCCAACAAGTTCTGTTCCGGGCCGACCATGCACTCCAACGACATGATCACTTCTTCGCGAATCGAATCAATCGCCGGATTGGTCACCTGGGCGAACAGTTGCTTGAAATAGTCGTAGAGCATCCGCGGCTGGTCACTCAGACACGCCAGGCAGGAGTCGTTGCCCATCGAACCGACTGGATCCCGCAATTCGCGAATCATCGGCAGCAACATGAACTGCATCGTTTCCGTTGTGTAGCCCAGCGCCTGCATCCGCTCCAACAGCGTATCGGGATTGAAGCCATGGGCCTGTTGGGATAGAGATTGAACCAGCTCGGTCAGCTCGATCCGCTGCTCCCGGAGCCACTGGGCATAGGGACGCCGGCGGGCAAATTGGGCCTTCAGCTCCTGGTCGGGGATCAGGCGTCCCTGTTCGAAATCGATCAGGAACATCCGCCCCGGTTGCAAACGGCCTTTTTCTTTCACATTTGCCGGATCGACCGCCAACACGCCCACTTCGCTGGCCATGATCACACGGTCGTCGTGGGTCAGGTAATAGCGCGAAGGCCTCAACCCATTGCGGTCCAAGACGGCCCCAATGTAATGACCATCGGTAAATGCGATCGAGGCGGGCCCGTCCCATGGCTCCATCAGGCAAGCATGGTATTCGTAAAAAGCCCGCTTTTCCTCCGGCATCGTCTCATGCTGCTGCCACGCCTCGGGCACCATCATCATCACCGCCTCTTGCAGGGTACGGCCGGTCATCAGCAAAAATTCCAGCACATTGTCGAACGTGCCCGAATCGCTGCAATCGGGCTCGACGATGGGAAAGAGTTTTGAAAGCTGGGCACCAAACAGCCCGCTTTGCACGACGCCTTCCCGGGCCCGCATCCAATTTTTGTTGCCACGCAGCGTATTGATTTCACCATTGTGACTCATGAACCGGCATGGCTGGGCCCGGTCCCAGGAGGGAAACGTATTGGTCGAAAATCGCGAGTGGACCATGGCCAAATGACTGGTGTAACTGGGGTCCCGCAAATCGGGATAGTAATGAAACAACTGTTCGGTGGTCAGCATCCCCTTGTAAATGATCACTTTGGTCGACAGCGAACAGATATAAAACATCTTCGCCTGGCTGAGGGATTGCTCGGTACGCAGACGGTCGCTGGCCTGCTTGCGAACGAGGTAGAGCTGGCGTTCTAAGGCCTCGGCGTCCAACGCCCCACCGGAGTGGCCAGCGCCGAGCTTTGCTTCCCCCACACTCGCTATTTCCGGGCCTGAATCGTCTGCTCCCACGGCAACCACCAGTTGCTCGATCCATGGCTCGACTTTTTTGGCCATGGGACCAATATCCGCCCGCTTCCTGTCGGTGGGGACCGGCCGCCAACCTACCACGCGCAAGCCCTGGGCGGCGACCAATCGTTCCACGACTTCCTTGCAGGTCGCCCGCTGGGCCTCAACCGTGGGCAAAAAAACGTTTCCGGCGGCAAACCGGCCCGGTTCGGGCAGCTCGATTCCCAATTCCTGACGTACCCGCCGGCGCAGAAACTCGTGCGGCAAGGCGGTAAGGATGCCCGCCCCATCTCCCGTGTTGGCCTCGCAGCCGCATGCGCCCCGGTGGTCCATGCTGCGCAAGACTTGCTCCGCGTCCTGGAGAATCTGATGGCTGCGCCGGCCCTTGATATGGGCAACAAAACCAACACCGCAAGAATCGTGTTCGTTTTGTGGATCATACAGTCCTTGCTTGCGTGGAAACCCCAACCTGGGCGAAGCATCCTGTTGGGCGGATAGGCAAGTGGTAGATTCTTGTTTTTTCATGGAACGATTTCCGAACTTACGATCGGTTAGTGTTTATTTGGTTTTGCGTAGCCTGACCCATGCCGGTGGGAACCGGTGGCGTTTCACCCAACCCGGACCGAAGGTCCACGACTATGCGCATCGACCTCCCCAAGTGGTGCCACATGAAACTCGCTGTCCGCCAGCAGCAACTCAACAAACTGCTGGCCAATGGTTCCCAGCTCTCGATCCCGCCGGTGCACAATGCCCAGTGGACGTTGCAAAGGACAATCGGCCAATGGAATTTTGGCCAGTGAGCCCAGGGCAATCTCTCGGGCCACGGTCGGTTCCGGCAAAATGCCGATCCCCTCGTCGACCTCAATAACTCGTTTCATCGTTTCGATGTTGTCGAATTCCAACGCAATCCGGACAACCACATGGTGTTTGGCAAGCATCCGATCGATCTGATTCCGTATTTCCAAACCCGATTCGAACGCCACCAACGGCTCTCCCGCCAAACGCTCCAGCCGGATGGGGCGTGGATTGGCAGCCCGATCCATAGGGCGATTCGAACCCCTGCAGGCCTCCCGCCGCGCGAAAGGGTGGAAGGGATGACACACAACGACCATCGGCTCGTACCGCCAGGCAGTGGCCACCAGGGAGGCTGTCTGCCGGGGGTAGCTCACCAACCCCAACCTGGCGGTCCCCCGCTCGACCTCTTCATAAACGCGAGCCGGGTGGAGGTATTCCAAACGTACCTGGGCCGCTGGATACTCGGCCGAGAACCGCTGCATGAACGCACTCATGTGGGCAAATCCCACCGAATAGATGGAAGCGACCGTGAGTTGCCGAGCCGTCTCGTCATGCAAGGTGCGAACTTCTTCTTCCAGCTCGGCATACTGAGTCACCAGTCGACGGCAGCCATTGTAGTAACACTTGCCTTCGGGGGTCAAAACGAAAGGACGCTTGGAGCGGTCAAGCAACCGAACCCTTAAACGCTCCTCCATTTGCAGAACCGCCTGGCTGGCACTCGATTGCGACATCCCATTGGCATCGGCGGCGCGAGAGAAACTTCGAAGTTCCACGACGTCACAAAATATTTTCAAGGATCGTATATGCATCGGCACCAAGCCTATCGAATTGATAAAAAAGTCGAGTTTTCCATCCACAAGCCGCTTGCCGTGACCATCACCGCAACCGGCCCTCGGCCCAGACACGTACCAGGAGAAATGCCACAGCGCTACGACGCACACGGGGCGATTCCAGGAAGGTCCGCCGCCGCTTTGCTTCACCCCGAATAAGCCTCAAGTTGGGCCATTCTCACTTCGGTGCCATGCTCAAGCTGGCCAGCTTGCTGATCAAGGTTGCGCCAAACCCAGTTGCGTGAAGCTAGGGCACAGCCAATTGGCACGAGCCCAGTTGGTAAGATCCGACAACAGATGGGGATAGAGCCTCCAGTGCTCGAATCATAAATTTCGATACCAGGAGTCGCCAGAATCGCCAATCAGAATACTAGCTTAGCCAGAGGTTGCCCCCACTGTCAAGCAGTCGACGTTCAATCCGCCTGATACCCGGCCCCCCCTTTTGGCCCCCTGCTGGTGAACGCCAAACTTGCCTAAGATAGCCTATGGTCCACCCGCTCCCCCCCCCCTCGAGTTCGCTAACCCATGGCCAAACGGAGCCCCAATTTGTCGGCTTCGCGACACCAGAACCTCAGTAAAAACAGCACCGGACGTAGCAAAAGTGCGTCCAGCCGCCAGCCCGGCGACGTGCGGATCATCGGCGGTACGTACCGGGGGCGTAAACTCCACTACCCGGCTTTCTCGGTGGAGAATGACCCGATCACCCGGCCGATGAAACACCGTGTCCGGGAGGCTCTGTTCAATTTGATCGGGCTGAAAGTGGTGGGCCGCTATGTGATTGACCTGTTCGCCGGCACCCGCGCGTTGTGCCTGGAAGCGATTAGCCGCGGTGCGGTTGGGGCTACCTTCATCGAGAAACATGTCCCCACCGCACGGGTGTTGGAGACAAACATCGCCAATCTGGGAGTCGAACCCGTCACCAAGCTGAGGACATCCAGTGCATTTTTATGGGTCAAACGAGACATGGCGCATGCGGAATGCGGAATGTGGAATGCGGAATTGGACATTACCAACAAGCCGGTCCCATGGGTTGTCTTTTGCAGCCCTCCCTATGCATTTTACGGCGCGCGATCCACTGACATGTTGGAGCTCATTGCCACCATCACCGGGCACTGTCCGGACGGCAGCCTGGTCGTGGTGGAGGCGGACGAGCGGTTCGATTTCAATCTGCTCCCTGGCGGCCCCGCAGGGGAAAAACGAACCGACCCGTGGCAAGTTCGCATTTACCCTCCCGCCGTGGTATGGGTTTGGAGAAAATCCCGTTGCTTCAAGCATGGCTGCTGAGACCGACTTGGCCGCAATTTCAAAGAATGGCAATTCATGCAATATCGAAATCCACTTCTCTGGCACCTGCTGTTGATCCAAACACTGGTCCTCAGTCGCATGGATGGTGGCCATGGAGAGGCCCTGCTGGACGATGTTCCACAGCTAGAAAAAGGCGAATTGCTCTACGCAAACACCTTTTCCAGTGAACGGAACGTTCAAGACTGGGTGATGGAGGGACCAGGGAAAGTGGAATGCCGTCGTGGCTGGATGCATATGTATTCACCAGCGGAAAAAAACCACCATGTCTTCTGGTGCCCGAAAAATTTTCCCGATCGATTCATCGCCGAATGGGAAGCCCAGAACCAAGAGACCGACAAGGGACTCTGTATCATCTTTTTTGCCGCCACTGGCTTAAACGGGGAAGATATCTTTGATCCTTCGCTGCCAAAACGGGATGGCCAATTTTCTTGGTATATCAAAGATCGGCTTAACTCCTACCACATTTCTTATTATGCAAATACGCCAAAAAAACCTGGCCGGAACCACACCAACTTGCGCAAGAACCATGGCTTTCGCCTCGTGCAGGAAGGTGGGGTTGGGATACCCGCCAAATCCACGGCCATTCATCGTTTAAGGTTGGTGAAGGATGGGCCGCATGTTCTCCTGTACGTGGATCAGCGAAAAGTTATCGATTGGCTGGATAACCTCCAGAACGAACCCAGACCCTACTACAAAACAGGAAAGATTGGCCTGCGGCAGATGCGGTGGACCCATTTCCGCTATCGAAATTTCAAGGTCTGGAATATCAAGGATAAACCCGAACCGACCGAAGTATTGGCCCCCATTTCAGTAATCCATCCTAAATCCCGGCTCTGGCCGCAGCCGTCCATGGGAATGGTGGCAAAGAAAAACCCTCCGTCTCTTCAATGGCCAAGGGTCCGTGGAACGGAAAGCCTCTACGATGTTCGCTTGTCGCAAGACCCAGTTTTTTCGTTTGGAAAACAGTACCAGGGTGAATCGATTCCCTGGCTCATTTTTAACCCTCATGATTGTTTGGCGCCCGGTGATTGGTATTGGCAGTATCGTCGAAAAAGGGATCCCTGGTCGAAAGTCCAACATTTCCAGATCACGCAGGATTCCCAGAGGTGGGAACCGCCCTCGGCTGGGCAGCTAATAGCCGCGCTCCCACATGACCATCCCCGGGTTTTAGTGGACCGGTCCGATATCGACTCTTTTCGAGCACGGGCCGCAGGAACCCGCGAAGCAATCCGCATCATGGCCGCAGCAAAATCCCATCTGGATCAGCAGCCACCACATGAAAGCTCCGGCAGAGCCAATTTTCATGGCCAGAGCAAAGCCCAGAACGGCAAGATCGCCAAAGATGCCTCCAAACATCTGGGCGATCAGGTCTTTCAAGCCGTGGATATGCTTTGCAAAGCGTATGTGCTGACAGGAGAAACCCGTTACGCCCGCCAGGCCATCGATTGGGCCATGGAAGTATCGACCTGGGATCCGGATGGAGTGAGCCGGATCAACGACTTCGGTGACAGCCGGTGCATGCTATCAATGGCTCTCGTCTATGATACGATGCACAATATCCTGGATACAACCGAGCAATCTCAACTACTCGCGGCAATTCAAGCACGGGCGGGGAATTTTTTTCTGTCTTACAGGAACAACAAGGAGACTTTGGTCCTATCGAATCACGTTTGGCAACATATCTTCCACTACCTGTTCGACACGGCTCTGGCGGTCCAGGGGGATCTGCCGGCAGCCGATTCGTGGTTGGCCTATCTGTATGAAATGTTCCTTGCCCGGGCACCGATCCTGGGAGATGCGGATGGTGGCTGGGTGAATGGTCTGTCCTATTTCCGGATGAATATGGCCACCTTGATCGACGTGCCACAGGTCCTGAAAAAACGCACCGGTTTCGATTTCTTCCACCACACGCCCTGGTATGCGGAGAACACGTATTACTTGCTGTACGGATTTCCCCCAGGGTCGGCTGGCACGGGATTTGGCGACAATGCCCATGACCTTCCCGAACCACGCGGCGCTTACCTGGCTTATGCCGACGCCCTCAGTCGGATCATGAAAAATTCCTACGCCGCCTGGTATCGCGACCGGATCGTGGGGACAACCAGGAACCTCGAACCGCATGTCCAAGCTTACATGCGGACCAACCGGGTATCATCCGAGTCCGTGGATATTTGTCTGGGGAATACCGACACATTGCAGTGGTATCGCCTGAAGTATCTCTATGGCCTTCCCGCAGCGAAACCGAAATCACCGAAAAACCTGCCAAAAGCGCGAGTTTTTCGAGGCTCGGGGCTGGTGACCATGCATTCCCAATCCTTGGCGGATGCTGCCAGCGGAAACCTGATGCTGGCCATGCGGTCTAGCCCCTACGGAACCTACAGCCACCAACTTGCGGATAACAATACTTTTAATATCGTCTACGGGGGTGATCGCCTCTTTTATCATACTGGATATAAGGTTGCCATGAAAGCCCGCCATCGGCTTGAATATTATAAGCACACGCGAAGCCATAATGGCATTCTGGTGGATGGGAAAGGGCAACCGTACAGTACCGAAGCCTACGGCTGGATCGAACACTTTCTTACCGGTGAGCATTTGAGCTATGCGGCAGGCAATGCGTCCCATGCGTACCACAGCAGCCAAAAGAGGCAGGATGCCGGGCTGAAGTTATTTAGAAGACACGTTCTCATGCTGCGTCCTGACATCCTTGTGATTTATGATGAACTGGAGGCCGACCATCCTGCCGCCTGGTCCTGGTTGCTGCATTGCTACCAGCCAATGAAGGCCGATCATGATACGCACCGCATCACAGCAGCGAACAAGTCGGGCCGAGCCATCGTACACCTCTACAGCTCCAGCGAAACCGATTGGCGATTGACCGATAAATATGCAGTCCCTGCGGAAAACTGGCGGCAAATCCGCGATGAGCAAGGAAAGCTGATCACCTACCCCAACAATGCCTGTCATTTTTCCGCGAACAGCCAAAAGTGCAAGCGGATACGTTACCTTGCAATTTTGCAGGTGCGCCCCAATGGCCAAACCCGCGATTATGATTTTAACAAGATTATCAGAATGGATTCAAACCATCTGCGAATCGGCAAATGGAAAATCACCGCCGTGCTAGATCCTGACAAGGAAGCAAAACTTTCAACCTGCAACCCATTCGACCGGGTGGCGTTTACGTACGGAGATGAAAGCCTGGCGCTGGCGGGCCGAAGATTTTCAGGCCAATCGGCGCACAGCGCCAAGCTGGCCGAGTGGCAAGATGGAAAATGGGTGCTGCAGGAAGGAATCCCTGAAATTCCAGCCGCTGCTGAAATCAACCTGCGGGCTTCGCAGGAATAAGCGGCCATTTGGAACTACTGAATTTTATTTGCCTTGCCCAATCGTTGTGGATGCATCGCTTAACACTCATAGGAGCTGCGGAATATGTTGCCTTCTTTGCATTGCGGCTGGCCCTTTGCCGCGCTGTTTTATGTGATTGCGTTGGCCCGCCTTCTAGGTGCCGCCACATCCGAACCGGCCACGACCCTCGAATGGACCTATGGGTTGAAAGCCGGCGCCGCGGCACCGACTCTGTTTCCAAACGAGAAACAGCCGACCGGTGTCATCGTGGTCAGCGGGCCCAAAGTGATCCGCCTGGCCGGTGACGGCACGGTCATTTGGGAATCCGACCTCGAAGAAGCCGGTGCCACCCCGGCTACCGTTGCCGACCTGGCAGGCGACGGTAACACGAAGATCGTTGTCGCCACGACCCATGGACGCATAGTATGTCTCGATGACAGTGGCCAACAGTTATGGCAACGTTCCTTCAACACACCCAGCGGAGGGTTCAAGAGCATTGCCGCCGCGGACGTCTGCCCGCATCCGGGCTTGGAACTTTTGCTAGGCTTCAACGACGGTTGGTTAAACTGCCTCGGCGCGGATGGCAGCTGCCTGTGGCGATTCTTCGGCGACAAATTTCGAGTCAGCCCCACGGCTGTTGGCGATATCGACAACGATGGCGGTGCGGATATCGTCTTTGGTACGGACAATGGGCACATCTACTGCCTGTCCGGAGCAGGATTGGTCAAATGGCGCTATGAAGCAAGAGCCCCTTACGGACGGTCCGGCCCGAACCTGGCTGATCTCAACGGAGATGGGATGGCCGAAATCCTTGTCACGCGCAGCAATGTCGGCAACCAAACGTGTCTGATCGCGCTCGATGCCCATGGCAAACGATTGTGGAAGACCGACGATCTCATGCAAGGTTACGTCTCGAATGCAACGGCCGACTTCGACGGGGATGGCACACTCGAAGTGATTCATGGCGACAAGGGCAACCATCTGTACTGCGACAATGCCGACGGTAGTCGCCGTTGGCAAACAGAACTAGGCGGGCGCGGCCTGTTCTGGGCGCCCGCCATCGGTGACCTCGATGGTGACGGCCGTCTCGAAATTGCCGCGGCCATGCGTGGCCAGGACCCCGCTAGCGGTGCTTCGGTTTTTCTCCTCGATGACCACGGCCAGATTGAAACCAGGCTGAATGTTGGCAGCGGCGCCAATGCCGGCCCCGCCATCGGTGACATCGATGGTGACGGCACACTCGAACTGGTACTGGTTACGCAAGGCCCGAATCAGGTCCGGGCCGTTTCCTGGAATGGGGCCGGACGGATCGGCTGGCCCAGCCTGCGCGGCAACTCGCGGATGACTGCCCGGGCGGACCATGTCGCCCCCGGTTCGCCCATGCTGTTTGCTGCTCCCGCCGAGGCTGGCCAGGTCTCGGTTGACCCGGGTGCTGTCACTTGGGGTGAAAACCGTTGGCAGCTGGCCTGGCCAACTCCGGCCCCGCGCGGCGCCTACCTGGAACTCAGCGCGGCAGCGGCCAAGGGTCCGCGCCGAACGATCATTCGCCCCGTCAAAGAAGGCGCCACGAGCGCCGAAGTCCGTTGGCAGTTGGCCGCTGCCGGAGTCACCGATGTGTGCCTGCGGATGCGGACATCGGTGGCAGCCGAACCTCTATTCGTTGCCCATCGACAGGTGGAGCCTGAGCCACCGGACGAGTGCCAATTCGAAACGGTTCATTCGTCCTGCCGGCGGGCGATTGCAACAATCCCATCCGGGCAAGCCGCCACGGACGGGATCGCTGCCCGCTGGACGGCACTGGTGGCAGCCCGGCAAGCCGTGATCGCCTTGGCGGACAGCCACGGCCCGGCCCAGGAGCTGGCCGACCAGGCCACGGCCCTGCGCCAACAGGCCGCCTCTTTGCACCGATGGGCCGACACCTTGCAGCAATACTGGGCCCAAGGCGGCCGCGGCCGGTTCGTGGTCTGGCAGGACCGGAATCCTTGGGACAAGTTCGATCCAACCGACATGCCCGGCTCCCTCGATACTTCACCCCGAGTACAGATCAAGGTGTACCGCAACGAATTTGAAGACATCGCCCTGACCTTGTGCAACACGACGGCCAAAACAATCGACGTCCGCTGCATGTTCATGCCGCCAGGCAGCGGCCAAACGGGCCCTCCGGGCGAACCCGAATTGGCCCGCAGGCACATCACCCTGCGCCGGGCGATCCCCGTCCCCAGCGCGCAAGCCGACGCCGTTTATGATGCGCTCCCCGAACTCGACCGGTCACGCTCGATCACCATTCCAGCCGGTGAATGCCGCCAGCTCTGGCTGGTCGTGAATTCGCATAACCTTGCCGCCGGCACGCACAAGCTCACACTCTCGATCGGGTCGTTAACCAAACCGCCCACGATCGTCAAAGTTCCAGTGGAGATCCAAGTCTGGCCCGTCAGCCTGCCCAGTGATATCTACGCCAAGATGAACTGGAGCCGGATCGATTCACGGGGAGAATCGGCTCAAACCATCCGCGACATGATCCAGCACGGAATTCAGGTCGTCTATGGTCCCGCCCTACCGACCATCCCCATCGACGCGAAGGGCGATGTGGCCGGCCCGATCGATTGGACCCAATTCGACAGTGCCATGAATCGTGTCCCGGGCTATTTCACTTTCCTCTGGGGAGGACCGCCGGCGCGCGGATGGCCTCAAGGCGTGCGTCCCGCAGCAGGTAGCCCAGAGGAATTTAACGGTTTCCGAACGGCAATCCGGGAACTGGCCCGTCATCTCCGGAACTTGGGAATTGTCTATCACCAGTGGGCCTTCTATCCTGTCGACGAGCCATGGAACACCGGTTTCAGCCAAATCCCACATCTCAAACATTTTTGTGAGCGGGTCAAGCGGGCGGAGCCTCGCGTTCAGGTCTATGCCGATCCGGCTGGCTTCGTACGAGTCCAATACCTCAAAGAGTTCAAGAACCTGGTCGATATCTGGCAACCCGAAGCAAATTTGCTGAAGCGCGACCCCAAACTGGTTGCCTGGTTCCGGAAAAACGCCAGGCGGTTCTGGTTTTACGAGGCCTCTTCTCCGGGCAAAAACTTCGATCCGCTCGCCTACTACCGAGCGAACGCCTGGATCGCCTGGCATTTTGGGGCCGAGGGCAGCGGTTACTGGCTCTATAAGGGCAACGATATCTGGTGGCCTATTCAGGGAGGCGACTGGTCGGCCGTCTACCAGACCAATAACCAAGTCGTACCCTCCAGACGCTGGGAAGCCGACCGTGACGGAATCGAGGATTACCGGGCTCTCTATCTTCTGTCTCATGAGATTCGCCAGGCCAGAAAACGCAACTTTGCCGCCGCTGCTGACCGGGCCGAAGTGCTGATCGATAAAGCCACCGAAGACCTTGTCGGCTGGCAACTTCGCAATATTGATGAGATCACCCGGATGACACGCGAGTATCATTTAGATTATAATCTGCTGATGAGCTACCGCGACAAAATCGCCATGGAAATTATCCGGTTGCGCGGCCTAGAGACGCGGTAGGCCGGCCCCCATTACCCGATGAGGTTATCGCAATGAATCACCTTCCTCACCCCACCCGGCGCGAATTTCTGAAAAAGACAAGTGCGGCCGTTGCCACGCCCTACGTCATGACTTCGAGCGCGCTGGGCGACACGAATCATTCCCCTGCGAGCGACCGGATCGTCATGGGCGGCATCGGCATCG
>Ga0114931_10007815_pt1 | contig 13021 bp, 4 predicted proteins | sample 2SBtaG_FD_89579 | JGI IMG/M metagenome (GOLD analysis project Ga0114931, IMG submission 89579) | Deep subsurface microbial communities from Kolumbo volcano to uncover new lineages of life (NeLLi) - 2SBTROV14_V59a metaG | ecosystem: Environmental > Aquatic > Marine > Volcanic | place: Kolumbo... | reverse complement strand
TGATACCCAGGGAATAGGTGCCGTTTTATCATTAGAGGGTGGACCTGTAAAACAAACGAAGGAGGTCTCCAGCGGCGGAGATTATATGTCCGGTTCGGATCCTTTGATAGTTTTTGCGGCGGATAAGGACAACCCGAATCACATTCTTACAGTAAAATGGCCTGGCGGGAAGTTCAGTAGAATCGATAGCATAAAGGCTGACAGGATTTATGAAGTTGAGGAGACCTCCGCAATAGGGGCGACTCCGGCAGCGAGCCCTGATTCAGTGGATAAAGAAACTATGTTCGAGGATATTTCAAATCGAATCGATCATGTGCACCATGAGAGCAGGTTTAATGATTTTAAAGTACAGGCATTGCTTCCGGAGAAGCTTAGTCGGTTGGGACCTGGTGTCGCATGGATTGATTATGACCGGGATGGCGATGATGATCTGTTCATAGGAAGCGGAAAGGGAGGAAAGCTATCGGTGTTTGAGAATTTAGGAAATGGCAGATTCAGACCCGTCCATCTTGAAGATCTGACTCATACTGCACCCGGGGACCAATCTTCAATCATTGGATGGGGTGATGGTAATGATGTAACGGTTGTTGTTGGAAGTGCGAATTATGAGCAGGGTTCTGCTAAAGTACCATCAGCAAATATTTATCGCATTAGAAATCGTCATGTTTCCAATATAGAGGCAATCCCGGGAATTCTATCTACTACGGGTCCGATAGCGGCAGCAGATTATGATGGCGACGGTCACCTGGACTTGTTTGTAGGAGGTCGTTTTAAACCGGGCAAGTACCCGCAAGGTGCCGATTCAAGGCTCTTTAAATTTGTAAATGGTCATTACATCCTGGACAAAATTAATTCGAAACAATTGGGAAATATCGGCCTTGTAACCGGGGCAGTTTTTACAGACTATGACCAGGATGGAGATCCCGATTTGTTGTTAAGTACGGAATGGGGAAGTCTGGTTTTGTTCAGAAATGACAGAGGTGTCTTTCACAATATTACAGGTCAGGTAGGTCTGGACAGATATAATGGTTGGTGGAATGGTATTGCGACAGGTGACTTCAACAACGATGGGCGTCCGGATATCGTGGCGACAAACATGGGGTTAAACGGGATTTATAAGATTACAAACCCGGAGCACCCATTGAAAATGTATTTTAGTGATTTTAATAGCAATGGACGGATCGATATCGTGGAGGCTTTATTTGATGAAGGAAGCAATACTTATGTGCCGCGGCGCAGATTATACAAGCTCGGTTCGATAGCAAATATTATGGGCTCGATAACATCAAACAGGCAGTTTGCTAATTCTTCACTGAATGAGATTTTTGGCCCGAATTTCACGAGTATTGTTCCCTCGAAAGAGATCAATACGCTGAAGGCTATGGTCTTTCTCAATACTGGAAAAACATTTTCGGCAAATGCCTTGCCACTGCATGCGCAACTTAGTGCATCCATAGATGCAAGAGTAGCTGATTTCAACAGTGATGGGAATGAGGATCTCTTCATAGGACAAAACTTCTATGATTTCCCTCCAGGTGAACCTCGCCAGGATGCTGGAAGAGGTCTCCTGCTTCTTGGTGATGGCCTTGGAAATTTCATAACTGTACCTGGAAATAAAAGTGGAATCGAAATTGGGGGACAACAAAAAGGAGCAGCGGTTAGTGATATTAATCAGGATGGCCGACCCGATCTTGTAGTATCACAAAATGGAGGGATTACCAGGCTATATCTGAACCGGTATCAGCAACAGGGCATTGATGTTAGGCTTGTGGGACCTGCATCCAATATGAGTGGTTATGGGTCAAGTATTCGTCTGGTTTATAAAGATGGGAAACTGGGTCCCAGAAGAGAAATTCAGGCGGGATCAGGATATTGGTCGCAAAACAGTGCTGTACAGGTTATGGGGGTTGGCAGTGAGCAACCTGCTAAAATACAAGTGACATGGTTTGATGGCAAAAAGACATCTGTGAATATATCTGGCAAAACTCATAGAGAATATGTGATCAGGTACTAATTGGCATCAGTGCAGGGATTTCGAAATTATAGTGACCCGATCTGCAAAATAATCCTCATAAGTCGGCCATTATTTTGTGGTTTAATACAGGTTGCCGTTCCTTTTTAAATTTATGATAGAAACCGATTCCTTTTAGATAAGGATTAGTCAGAAAAGGCCCCTATTTTTTTGACTGATTTGTTCAGCGTTGGATTTACAACGCTATAATATTTTTTCTATTGAAAGAGAAGTTTGGGATTAATTGCTAAAAACGATGGATTATTTTTTTAAATTAAATAGGTATTTATACGGTATTATTTTATTTGTATTCTGAATTATAAATTAATTATTTAGGTTTTTCTGTTGAAAGTTTATCATAGTAAAGAATCTCATTTAAACCCTTGAAATAGTATTGACATTATAAGAGTCGATTCGTAGACTGAAAATGTTAGCGATAACAATGAAATGCTGTTTCGTGTGCAGCAAATGTTAACGTTATTATGTGGGTGATAAGTGCTTGATTGTACTTCGACTGTAAGTATACCTCTAAAATGAAAATCTGAGCATGTGTGATGCTCGGACATTGACTGGGTTCAGGTATCAATTTGCACATTAACCTCATTTTTGAAATCAAAAACTGCTGAGGACTAACTATGAAAAACCGATACTGGCAACAGGATTCGTTGTTTCGGAGTATCTCTGTTATACTCCCGCTCTTGGTAGCGCTTTTTAGTGTTACATTAGGGGCACATCCACTCTTGGCTCAGGAAAATTACCAGGTTAGTGGTGTTGTAAAAGATGCCACCAATGGAGGAACGCTTCCAGGGGTGAATGTTTTGGTAAAAGGAACTACCACGGGTACCGCAACCGATATGAATGGGAAGTATACCCTGAACATATCAAGCGGACAGGATACCCTGGTCTTCTCATATATCGGCTACGAAACTAAGATGGTGCCGGTAAATGGACGTCATTCGATCGATGTCTCACTAACATCGGAGGCCATCAAAGGACAGGAGATGGTCGTCGTAGGGTATGGCGTCCAGAAAAGAAGCGATTTGAGTAGTTCTGTTGCTTCGGTGAGTACCGACCAGCTTACAAAGAATTCAACACTGCCCAATGTTGCTTCAGCTCTTGAAGGAACGACAGCAGGTGTTAATGTGTCACCTTCGAGTGGTGAACCAGGAGCCGGAATAAATATTCGGATTCGCGGTACAAACACTTTTGGGGATAACAACCCTCTGGTTATTATCGATGGTAGCCCAGGTGATCTCAATAATGTCAACCCGGAAGATATAGAAAGTATCCAGGTGCTGAAGGATGCTGCCGCAGCTGCCATTTATGGATCACGGGCTGCGAACGGCGTGGTAATTGTTTCGACTAAAAAGGGCCATTCCGGACAGACCCATGTCACTATTCAATCATCATACGGTATTCAGTCACCAACGAAATTTATCCCAGTAGCTAATGCCGAGCAATATGCAAAAATCGACAACGCTCTGCATTTAACGACGAACGGCAGCGTTCCCGTTTTTGATGCCCTGAAAAATCCATCCTCTTTGGGTGCAGGCTCGGATTGGCAGCATCTTATCTACAACTCTGAACCGCTCTGGAAAGCATACATGGGTATTTCCGGAGGTCAGGATAATAATACCTGGCGGGTATCCGGTTCATTCAACAAGCAAAATGGTATTGCCACGGACACATATTATCGCAAGGCTCTGTTGCATTACAACGGTCAACAGGAAACAGGCCCATTCACATTCGGTGAAAGTATCAGCTTTACCGATGAGAACAGAAGAACAATGCCTTATGGCGGTGATAAAGCTCTGACACAGCAAATCATTCTTGCACAGCCAATTATCCCAGTTCGCGATTCGTTGAATGATGGTGGTTGGGGCGGTGCTCCATCGTATTTGGCAACACAAGCTTTCAACCCGCTTGGCCTGATTAAACTGCAGCACAACACCAATCACAATGACAATCTGCAGGCAGACGTCTATGGGCAGCTTCAATTTCTCTCAAACTTTACCTATAAGCTGAATGCCGGTTACTCGATTTGGGATGGCTACTACCAGGGTTGGACCCCAACTTATTTCATGTCGAATCAGCGCCAGAGTGTAAGGGCCAATCTGAGTGAAACGCGTGGCAGAACCCATCACTGGTTGATTGAGAATACCCTTAATTACCAGAATACATTTGGTAAACATAACGTGAATGTGTTGGTTGGTTTTACTTCTGAAGAAAATCACTATCGGGAGACAAGTGGTTACAAAGAGGGCTTTCCAAACAATTCCCTCCACGTTCTCGACGCAAGTACGGGTTACACTATTACCGCTGGTGGTTACGACAACCGATGGGATTTGATCTCATTTCTTGGTCGCCTGATCTACTCCTACGGCGACAAATACTATCTGACGGCAAATGTACGTCGTGATGGATCTTCCAAGTTCGGTCGTACCAACCGCTACGGGGTTTTTCCATCGGCTTCGGTTGGATGGAGAGTAAGTAATGAAAAATTCTTTGAACCTCTGAAATCAGTGATTTCAAATCTGAAATTACGTGGTAGTTATGGGATCTTGGGTAATGAACCGAATGATCAATATGCCTATATCCCAACTATCTCATATACGCCAAGTCTTGGTTATCTGTTTGGCGGCGGATTCTTAACGGGAGCAGCGCAAGAGGCTTTCGTAAATAAGAATGTTAAATGGGAAACTACAAAAGACCTTGATGTTGGTGTTGATCTTGACTTTATGAAGAATTTCTCAGCGTCTGTCGATTATTACGTTGACAAGACAGATAACGTGTTGTTAAATGTACCAGTACCACCATCTACGGGAACGAGTGCTTCTCCGCTGGTTAATACAGGTAAATTCCAAAACAAAGGTTTTGAGTTCAGTCTTACCTACAACTCACCAACTTACAATAACAAGTTCAATTACACTGTGTCGGCAAACCTTTCAACCGTGAAAAACAAGGTTGTAAAGCTGGGTTATGCCGATCAGATTATTTATGGGGATGCACCACACCGTGCTTCGACCGGTGGCGTGACTGTTGCTCAGGTGGGATATCCACTTGGTGCATTTTTCCTGAAACAGGCTGATGGACTCTTCCAGAGCCAGTCTGAAATCAACAGCTATACCAACAGTAAGGGTGAATTGCTTCAGCCGAATGCCAAACCTGGCGATGTGAAGTACATTGATGTCAATGGTGATGGCATGATCACTGATGCTGATGTTGCATTCAGCGGCAGCCCCTTCCCTGATTTCTCATATGGCCTGAATGTAAGCGCCAACTATGGAAACTTTGATATTACGCTGTTCCTGCAGGGTACGTATGGAAACAAAATGTTCGATACGAATTCCTGGATTACCAATCGCGGAACACTCGATTACAACTTTAACAGGGATATGCTTAATGCGTGGACACCCAGTAACACCAATACCAGCGTACCGCGCCTGACCTTTAATGATCCTAACCACAACTCGGATCCATCCACAAGATTCCTGTATGATGCCTCCTATCTGCGGTTTAAGACCGTTCAAATTGGGTACACACTTCCCAATAACATCCTGAGCAAATGGGGAGTATCAAAACTGCGTCTCTTCGTGAATGGAAACAATTTGTGGACGCTTACCAAGTACCCCGGATATGATCCTAGTTATTCCGGTGATGGTCTGCTCAACCGTGGATTGGATCAGGGATTATACCCGGTCGCACGGACAATCAATGGTGGAATTGACATTAATTTCTAAAAGTGTGAGGTCTATACGATGAAACGAAAAGAATTTCTTGGAACAATTGGTAAGGGTTTTATTGGTGGAGCGGCATTCCTTTCTGGCTGTACGAAACTGCTGAACCAGAGTAACCCGAATTCATTAACACCAGATAACTTCTGGAAAACAGCAAGTGATGCGGAAGCGAACCTGAGCTCGGTCTACGAAAACTTCCTTGGAACATCCGGCTGGGGTGCAGCTGCTGACAACTGGTATAATCGATGGGTCCCGGCCCTGTATCGTGGTGATGATATTGGTATCACTCACGACGTACCTGACTGGTGGTCGTTGGCACTCTTCACATTTACCTCAACCAATGGTACACCAGATGGTTGCTGGAATATGAATTACACCGGTATTTTCAGAGCCAACCAGGTTATTGAAAATGTCTCGAATATTAAGATGGATACCTCTTTAAGAGGCCGTTATGTTGGAGAGGCCAAATTTCTGAGAGCATACTTCTACTTCAACTTGCTCACAAACTTCTGGAATATTCCGCTTATCACCAGTGTCACGCAGGTAACAGAGGATAACTCCCAACCTCAGGCGAAACCGGCAGACGTGTGGGCACAGATTGAAAAAGATCTGACTGACGCCGTTGCTGTACTCCCGAATACCTATGATGCGGCCGATCAGGGACGTATTACCAAGGGAGCGGCAATGGCATATCTTGGTAAAGCACAGCTTTATCAGAAAAAATGGTCGGCAGCTGCATCGACTTTCAAACAGGTCATAGATTCGAAAAACTATGATTTACTGCCGAATTACTTTGATGCATTCATCACTGATTTCAATCAGGAAAGTCTGCTGGAAGTCAATTATGCCGGTGGTTCCTACAAGGGACAGGCCATTAAGAATGTCCGTACCCGTGAGGAAGGACCTTCCGAAGCAGGTGGCTGGTACGAGTGTTTCCCGAATCAATGGCTCATTAATGAGTTCATGAAAGAGAAACAAACCAATGGCGACCTGGACGGCCGTATGTACGGATCGATTATCTGGCCGAATAATCCCCAGAAATTTTATGGGGATACCTACACCGAGCTATTCGGTGCCGGTGCCACAAAAACCGCATGGCGTAAATACAACGACTCATTCTTAGATACTCATATATCCGACTATGGTGAAAAGAATGACAAGATTGTTCGCTATGCTGATGTGTTGCTGATGTATGCTGAAGCCCTGGTTCAATCGGGCGGCGCAATGACCGATGCGATCGGCGCTGTTAACATGGTCCGAAACAGGGCCGGTCTTGCTAATTACAGCGGTGCGACCGATAAAAACTCGGTACTGACCGAAATCGAACATCAGCGGGTTCTGGAGTTGTCAGACGAATGCATCAGATGGTACGATATGTGGCGCTGGAATGGAAACATTACAGGCACGATGACTATTAAGCAAATGCTTAAAGCCCATGGTGCTATCGGAGCCGACAACTTTACGGCCAACAAGAATGAGATACTTCCGATCCCACAATCGGAAATGCAGACGAACACCAAGATTAAGCAAAATCCTGGGTATTAATACTAAAGGACGAAACAGCTATTGAAACTTTTTGTGTCCTGGTTTCAATAAGCAAATGATGATGAAGTCGGGTTTTTCCCGATCCCGTAGTGCCGGGATGGGATCTCCCGACTTCGTTATATACAGACAAGGTTTTTTTATCCTTACATCCGAATACTTCCCTTCCTTCCGGAAACAGAAGATTCCTGGTCGCAGCTGACTTTCATAAGAATACATTTTATCTAAATTGATCTGAAATATAATTTATCCAAGATCGATTACAGGTCGGACATCAAATGCATATCGATTCGCTGACATGAATAAAAAAAAGGTGTGGTTAGCAGGAGTCATAATCATCGCTATTCTGGTTGCGATGTATATCCTGGAGTGGCCGGTTTCTGTAGTGAAACCGGTTAAAAGGACAATCAATAAGTTTGCCGTAATTTTGTTTAATGAAACTCCGGATATCACACTGAAAGATGTCGCTGATAAAGCCGGTATCCATTTTCAGCATTTCTATGGAACCAGAACTTCCCAAATTCCGAAGATATGGGTTCAGGTGCCGCATGGATCGATTATGATCAGGATGGTTGGCAGGACCTGTTTGTCGTAAATGAGGTAGGCCCCTGGGGCATGTCGAAAGAGGATATTGAAAAATCGCCTGCAAGATGTGCTCTTTATCATAATAATCAAGACGGAACCTTTACCGATGTGACCCTCAAAGCCGGAATTACATTCAAAGGATGGGGAATGGGTGTTTCTGTCGGTGATTACAATAATGACGGATGGCCCGATCTGTTTGCAGCAGCTGACGGACACAACGTGCTTTATAAAAACAATGGTGACGGAACCTTTACCGATGTCACGAAAGATGCCGGAATATATGATTACAAAGGATTCTGGTCTGATGGACGCTGGGGCGATTATGACCGTGATGGTTATCTTGATCTTTACGTCACGGGATACCTGAAGTATAAAAAGCTGGGACCTAACAAGGTCAGTCAACGCTACAATATCATGGTTCCGGAAAATCTGAATCCTCTTCCTTTCCCGGCTGAACCAAACCTGCTGTTTCATAACAATGGTGACGGTACCTTCACGGAGGTTTCTAAAAAAGCTCGTGTCGACGACATTGACGGAAAAAGCCTGTCAGCCGTTTGGTGTGACTTCAACGACGATGATTGGCCTGACCTTTTCGTGGCAAATGATGGCACGTATAATAAACTGTACATGAACAAAAGGGACGGAACCTTTCTGGATGTCAGCAACGCTGCGAATATGTCGGATAACCGAAGTTCGATGGGGATTGGCGTGGGCGACTGGGACCAGGATGGGGATATGGATCTGTACATGACCAACTGGGCAGTAGAAGAGAACGGACTGTACATGAACTTCTTTAATCCTTTGATGAAGATTCACAATTTTGAGTTTCGTGACGTCGCCAATCATTTTGGGGCGGGAGATGTATCGAAAGGGCTCGTTTCATGGGGAACATCATTCATCGATTTTGACAATGATACCCGGCTGGACCTGTTCTTCACCAACGGCAGTACGGATAACATGAAGGATGATCCAACCAGACTGATACCAATGCCGAGCAGGTTGCTGTGGAATATCGGAATACGAAAAGAATTCAGGAACGTAACGGAATACTGTGGTAAGGACCTAAGCAGGAAATTGGTAGCGCGCGGTACGGCCTTTGGCGATTATGACAATGATGGAGATGTTGACGTATTTATTGTAAATCATGAGGCACAGGCCGTACTTCTGAGAAATGATGGAGGCAACAAGAATAACTGGTTGGAAGTATCACTGACAGGTACGGGCAAAAGCAATCGATCGGCTATCGGAACAAAGTTGAAATTGTATGTCGATGGGAACATGTACATAAGAGAAGTCGGAGTACAAAGCTCATACATCTCTGAAAATAGTCTGGTCCAGCATTTTGGCCTGGGTAGTTATGACCAAATAGACAGCCTTTCCATCCAATGGCCGGATGGAAAGCGGCAAAAGCTTGAGAAACCACCGGTGAATAAGATTATCAAGATTACTGAAGATGATCCGACTTTCAGTCAACAGCGATAAGCAGAAGTCTGTATTTAAATAAAAAGGGAACACAGGGCACGAAGAATCCCAGAGAGTCACAAGAAGGATTTTCAGTGTGCTTTGTGTCTTTCCTGGGAGTGCAAAAAAAGGAATCTATGGCAAAGCAAACGATTCGATCCATATTTATACTCATACTGGTAATCAGTCCGGCTATAGCATGGGCTCAGTATGGGACCTTGCCCGATTGGGAAAATCCCGAGGTCATCGGGATCAATAAGGAACCGGCGCACGCCCTCTTTATCCCTTATCCCGATGTTCAATCTGCTCTTGCCGACAGTGACATCACAGCATTTCACACTCCCTTTTACAAGTCACTGGACGGCAAGTGGAAGTTTCACTGGTCGAAAAATCCAGCCGGGCGCCCCAAAGATTTTTACCGGGAAAACTATAATGACAGCAAATGGGCTGAAATATCAGTACCCGGCGATTGGCAGCTGGAAGGATATGGAACACCGATCTATTCAAATACGCGTTATCCTTTTCAACCTGATTATCACAAATTGCACCCACCTTTGGTTCCACAGGATAATGATCCGGTTGGGTCTTATCGGACCACATTTACAGTTCCCGACAACTGGAATGGGCGAGATATCTTCATTCACTTCGGTGCCGTGAAAAGTGCATTCTACATCTGGGTAAATGGGAAAAAGGTGGGATACAGTCAGGGCAGCATGACACCGGCTGAATTTAACCTGACACCCTATCTTAAAAAAGGAAAGAACCTGCTGGCCGTCGAAGTTATTCGCTGGTCGGATGGTTCCTGGCTGGAGGATCAGGATATGTGGCGTTTCAGTGGAATTTTCCGAAGCGTTTATCTCTATAGTACCCCCAAAGAACATATCCAGGATTTTTTTGTTCGATCGACGCTCGACGACCGTTATGAAGATGGTCTGCTCCATATCACAGCAAAAGTTCGAAATGCAACAGATGGTCATATACCGCCGGCACAACTTGAAGCATGGCTCTATGATCAGAATGGAAAACGAATAGGCGACAAACCGATTACTTCTGGAAAGACTGTTACCGATTTTCCGGCAGGAACTGATGGGGTAGCCGAACTTCGTGCGACTATTGATAATCCCCGAAAATGGACAGCAGAAACGCCGAATTTATATACGATCGTAATTGTACTGAAGGATCAGAATGGAAAGACAATCGAAGCAGTACGAACCCATACGGGATTCCGGACCATCGAAGTCAAACATTCGATGTTATATGTGAACGGGCATCCTGTGACATTAACAGGCGTTAACTATCACGACCATGATCCACTGCACGGTAAAGCGTTGGATTACAAGTGGATACTGAAGGACGTAAAGTTGATGAAGCAGGATAATATCAACGCGGTTCGTCTGTCCCATTATCCTCATGATCCCCGCTATTATGACCTTTTCGATAAATATGGCATCTATGTGATGGATGAGACAAACATGGAAACGCACGGAATTTCGATTGGCCGGGAGTTGCTGCCCGGTAGTGATCCTGTTTGGAATAAAGCGTGTCTTGATCGGGTGAAGAGTATGGTCGAACGCGACAAAAATCACGCGTCAATAATCATCTGGTCGTTGGGCAATGAGGCCGGTCATGGTGATAATGCAGCCCAGATGGCAGCATATGTACGAACGGCCGATCCAACCCGACCGGTCCATTTTCAACAGATGAACAGTGTGGCCGATTTTTACGGAACCGGATATCCAAGACCCGATGAACTGGAGCGATGGGCGAGTGATCCGGATATTAAACAACCCATTATCCTGACAGAATATGCTCATGCCATGGGTAATTCAACCGGTAATTTCCAGGATCTCTGGACGGTTATTCGACGTCATAAGAATCTTATTGGTGGATATATCTGGGATTGGGTCGACCAGGGATTGTACAAGAAAGACATGCAAGGGAAATGGTTTTGGGCCTATGGTGGTGATTACGGTGATGAGCCCAACGATGGCAATTTCAATATAAACGGTCTTATTTTCCCTGATCGAAAACCACACCCGGGATTTTTTGAGGTGAAGAAGGTCTACCAGGCTATTCGGTTCGAGAAAAATGAACGACCGGATGCCATAGAAATTCACAACGGGTATTCCTTCTTGAGTTTAGGTGATTTTACTTTCGATTGGCAGCTTACCGAAGATGGGAAGGTGATTCAGTCGGGTGTAGTCGATACGTTGCAGACCGCAGCCGGAGAATCCGTTCGCCTCACGCTACCGATACAAAAACCGGAGTTACATGCTGGACGGGAATACTGGCTGAATCTGAGTGCACATTTGAAGAATGACCAGTTCTGGGCAACAAAGGGATTCAGCATCGCTCAAGCTCAGTACAAAATGCCATGGGCTGTTGCTCCCACACCGGTGCGGACTGTTTCCAGCATGAAACCGGTGGGTGTCGATCAAACAGGGCGGGCTATCGTTATAAAGGGTGATCATTTTCTCGTTTATATCGACAGGAATACGGGTGCGCTGAATTATTATGATTGGAAAGGACAGCAACTGATAGATGGACCGCTGCAGCCCAACTACTGGCGAGCACCCACGGACAATGATCATGCCGGATGGCGCGGTGCATTGGATGAGTGGAAAGAAGCGGCCTCGCTGCGAAAGGTTATGGAAGTAAAAGTAAAAAAAGTGAATGAATCTGAAGCGGTCATAGATATAAGGGGGACTTTACCGGTCGGACAGTCAAGCTGGGAAACCAAATACTCGGTCTACGGCGACGGCACGGTTAAAGTCGATGAATCACTCACACCGGTCGGACAAGTCCCCGGCGGTATTCCCAAAGTCGGGATGCAGATGACGATTCCCAAGCAGTACGGTACCATGACCTGGTATGGACGTGGACCATGGGAAAATTATATCGATCGGAAAGCCAGCGCCGAAGTTGGAACATACAGCGGATTGGTTGATACGCTATGGACCGATTATGTACGCCCCCAGGAAAACGGCAATCGTTCTGATGTACGTTGGGTCGCTTTCACAAATAAAAACGGGGATGGATTGCTGGCAGTTGGTAATCCCACACTTAGCGTAAGCGCCTGGCCGTATACGCTGCAGGATCTGGAAAAAGCCAAACACATCGATGAATTACCAACCCGGGATAAGATTACCGTAAATCTCGATTACAGGCAGATGGGAGTTGGAGGAACGGATACCTGGACACCGATGTCAAAAGCTCTACCGAAGTATCAACTCCCGACATCGAAAAGCTACGAATATCATTACTATCTGAAGCCCTATGACAAAAACATGGGCCCACTCAGGGATGTTTCCAATTTCCGGATTCAGTGATAAGTTGTCAGCGATCAAAGTTTTCTTCTCGTTGCGGTGCTCTGCTCCGCAACGGGAACGGGGCTGCTCCGCTGCCTTTTTTCGTAAGTTTCGCCCATGATAAGAGACTTTGATCAGCAAATGCGGAGCAGAGCACCGAGGGAGAGCGTTGCGCAGCAGAGCGGCGCAACGCGGTACGCATGCTTAAGGTTCTGGCGAGGACGCCAGAACCAGCTGGTTTACATTATGTTGTGCTATTATCTTTTCTAAAGTCTAAAGTCTGTTTATTGTTCACTGCTAACTGCTAACTGCTAACTGCTAACTGCTAACTGCTAACTGCTAACTGCTAACTGTTTAACCTTTTTCTTTCTTCCGGT
>Ga0114931_10007814_pt1 | contig 13021 bp, 7 predicted proteins | sample 2SBtaG_FD_89579 | JGI IMG/M metagenome (GOLD analysis project Ga0114931, IMG submission 89579) | Deep subsurface microbial communities from Kolumbo volcano to uncover new lineages of life (NeLLi) - 2SBTROV14_V59a metaG | ecosystem: Environmental > Aquatic > Marine > Volcanic | place: Kolumbo... | reverse complement strand
TGCGCCGAAACATTTTCTCCGTACTGTCCCGGCTGAATGGGATGACATTCATTTCATCGCCGGGGAACCGGGAAAACTGGCTGTCATTGCACGCAGAAAGGGCAATGAATGGTTCGTTGGCGGAATAAGTGGCGAGGATGTGCCTGAAAAGATTCCTATCCATTTATCTTTTTTGGCGGGCGGCGACTATTCCATGACATTCATTAGCGACTGCAAAGATGCAAAAAGCTTTAAAATCGTGGTGCAAAATGTGAGCAGTGATGAAACTGTTAATGTGACCATGCTCCCACGCGGCGGATTTGTGATGAGGCTGGCACCGGAAAACGAAAAATGAAAAGTTGGAAGAGGGGGAATAGAATCCGGGGAAGGGACAGCTCTTTTTTGCTCTCCGCTGTTCCGGTACCGGGGGGTTATCCGAATGAAGGAGCATGCTTAAGATTCCGGCATTACATTTTTCGATGTTGCTGAATTGTTCATTCTTAATATTTAAGTGAGGCTAAAAATGAATCGTAGAAAATTTATCAAAAGGGGGTCAAATGCGGCTATCGCGTTTGCTGTGGCGGATCCTCTCCTGCGGACGCTTTTCGCTTATCCCGTTGAGGAATTTGCGGGAGAAATCCCGAAACGCGTGCTTGGCAAGACCGGAGAAAAAGTCACAATTATGGGCCTAGGCGGTTGGACTCTTGGCCGCATCAAAGATGACAAGGTTGCACTCGATATGATCAGCAAAGCTTTTGATGTCGGCATTAATTTTTTTGATACAGCGCACAGCTACCAGGATGGGCGCAGCGAGACGCTTTATGGTAAGGGATTAAAAGGGCGAAGGGATAAGGTTTTCCTCATGTCCAAGTCTACAAAAAGGACAAGGGAAGAAGCGCAAAAAGAATTGGACCTGACTTTGAAAAGGCTGCAAACAGATCATCTCGACTTGTGGCAATTTCACAGCATTAAAAAGAAAAAAGATGTCGATACAATTTTTGCACCCGGAGGAGCTTTTGAAGTTGCTGCAAAAGCGAAAACGGAAGGAAAGATTCGTTTCATCGGCATAACCGGGCATTTCGATCCGCATACTCATTTGCAGGCTTTGAAACATCACGAGCTGCTCGATACCATACAAATGCCGATCAATCTTGTCGATCCGCATCAACTCAGCTTTACAAAAATGGTTCTTCCCAAAGCTCTGGAGCATAACCTCGGGATTATCGCCATGAAAACCATAGCAAATGGAAGAATTCTTGAACACCAGGTTGCGCCGATTAGAGAATGTCTAACTTATGTCTGGAATTTACCTGTATCGGTGATTGTTTCCGGTTGTGATCTGCCGGAACATATAGTGCAGAACTCTGAGACTGCCAAAACATTCAGAAAACTGACGGAAAAAGAGCGCAAGAGAATTCTGGCCTCAACGGCAAAATTTAACGGGCCTGAGGTGGAATATTACAAAAAGAAAACAGCGGGGAGATCTTGGTAGAATGAAAAATGATCTCTTTAGCAAAGCTAATCAAGGAATCTTTTTATTATCCCAATGGGGTAAAATATTTCAGCCAGGGGCAACGCCCCTCGGCATGAAAAAAGAAACGAAAAATCAGCCCTGAAAGGGCGGCATAATGGAGGCTGCGCCTCCACATCTATTCGCTTTTATTCTTTTATTCCGCCCTTTCAGGGCTTGATATCGGTTTCTTTTCATCCCCCAGGGCGATGCCCTGCGTTGTCTTATTATGCCCCTTCGGGGCTGTGAATTGTTTTATCAGCAAAAGAATACGTTTTAAGATTGGCACAAAATTATATTAATAAACTGATAGAGATGAGTATTGTTCTTAAATTCGCTGAAATTAATGGTGCTTTTGCTAAATAGTGCCTGTCCGGAAAGGCGGTTGAATCGTAACGTCGACCTTCCAGGTCGACGAGTGAAATGAACAGAAATGTTGATTTGGCCTTGTTTCTTTTACAGACTCGCAGACTGAAAAGTTGGCGTTACGCAAAAATACACGTTTTCGGACAGACAAATAAGCAATCTTTTATTTTATCAGGATAACCCTTTCCGTAAACGTCTTTTGTTTTGCAACGAGCTGAATAAAATACATGCCGCTCGGTACCTGGACACCATTGGCATTCATTCCCCGCCAATGAAGAGTATGTTCCCCGGCTTTCATCTGATGATCGGCTAAAACGCGAACCAGTTCTCCTCGAATATTGAGGATGCGAATTTTTACATGTTCCGCCTTTTGCAGATTAAATTTTATCATTGTGCTGCTATTGAATGGATTCGGATAGGCGGGAAGGAGGAAGCTCCTCATGGGAGCAAGATTGACCTCTACAGCTTGTGAAGAACTTGAAGCGCCATCAAAATCTACCTGGCGAAGCTGATAAGTCAGTTTGCCGGAAAGTGGCGGTTTGTCATCAAAAGAATAATAATTTGCAGATTGCGTTGTGCCGTTACCTTTGACAAAACCAATCTCCGTATAAGGGTTGTCATCAGCTTTTCGTTCAATATAAAAACCAAAATTATTGGTCTCGCTTGCTGTTGACCATAAAAGTCTTACGACGTTATTTTCCAAGACCTGGACATTAAAAGAAGATAATTCTACTGGCAACGATACGCTGTTGGAAAGAGCAGAAGTATTTCCGCCGCTATCTGTGACGGTGGTTGCAATAAAAGCCTGATCGGTCGTGCCGTTCCAGGAAAAAACGCCGGAGGAATCGGCAAGGACTGTTGCCAGATAGTTTTCTGCCTGGCTTGCATTATCGGAAAATATTTCAACAATTCCTTGGGGAATCGTCAGTCCGGCAATACCGTTTTCGTCTGCCGATGTAATGACCGGTGCCGCAAGTTCATTGTTTCCGCCATCGTCCAGAAATATGGCGCCCCAGCCATTATCATAAATCTTGTTTTGGGTGATCGTATTCCCTGTGGTGCCGTCCTGTCGAACCCAGACACCATATTTTTTATTTTTTGCAATGACATTATCCGGCCCGACCCGGTTATTATGCGCACCGCTGCCGATGATGACACCCGAGTTGTAACTGCTTTGCAAAGTGCCGTCACGATTTGTCCCGATAAAATTACCGTAAATCAGATTTCCGGCAGTTCCTGCGCTGTCCAGTCTCACCGCTGCCCATGTGTAGCCATATCTTTCATAATCATCCTCGTTGGCTCCGTTCGCGATGATAGTATTGCCCGGCCCTATTTCGTTATTTTGCGGATATCCATTGTGCATATCACCAAAAAAGTAGATCGCGTTATGTTTATTTCCAAGAACAGTCGTGGCGCTCGCATTGGTGCCGATCAGGTTTCCGGCAAGAATGTTGTGGTGGATTCCATTTCGCATTTGTACACCGCTGGACCAATTACCGGAAATAACATTCGCTGCGCCCGCTTCCGTACCGCCGATCAAATTATAGGCGGCACCATCTGCAATTTGAAGTCCGGATTCTCCGTTTGCAAGAACGGTTTCACCGTCCACTGCGATGCCAACGTAATTTCCCTGAACAATATTGCTGTCACTGCCTGCCGATTCAATGCGAATTCCAGCCCGTCCGCCGGCACAAATGATGTTTCCTTCCCCTGCAACACTTCCGCCAATCTGATTTTCTTTGCTGCCGGCAGTTATCTGAATTGCAAATGCGCCCCGGGTCGGAGGTTTGCTTTCGTCAAACAGGTCATAATCCCACCAGCCGTTACCAATGGCGCCGAGTCCTGTTTTATTAGTGCCAATATAATTGCCGATAACTTTGTTGTTTGACGCATTTTCAATTTTTATCGCCTGTTCGTAAAAGCCGCTGATAACATTTCTGTTTTCACCCATGCCGCCGATAATGTTGTCATGCGCGCCGCCATCCATCAGAATTCCCATGCTGTTTTTGACATTATAGCCGTAGAGACCATTGGCCTCGGTACCGAGATAACAGCCGGTGATCATATTATGGTTTGCGCCTCCTCTGAATTCGATTGTCGGTCCGCGAAAACCGCCGATGCTCAGAGCATGAAAATGGTTCCCTGAGGAAAGCACAACGATACCCGGCAATTCCGGAGCGAGGCCGCTGCCGTTGATTGCTATTTCCAATCCATTGGGATTGTCAACGCCAATATTTAAGCGTTGACTGTTCCCGTCAAAAAACGTGCTGTCATCGCTCATCTCGGGTAGAGCGGATGAAATGTAAATGACCCAGTATTTTTTTATGGCGTTATAATTTGCGTCCGTGGTGGGTATGGCGAACCCGATGGTATCCGCACCAACCGAGTTGTTTGCTTGTTCAATTGCCCAAGTCAGGGAACCTGTTCCCTGAACCGCAGTTGTAATGACTTGAAACGTGTTTGCCTGCAGGTACCTGAAAGGTACAAAGGATACAAGTAGCATCAGAGTGTATAGTAAATTTTTCCGCATCATCTTCCTCCCGTAAATCCACAATAGTAAATTTATTTTTCCAAATTCCCTTTTTATTGGATGCTTTAAAAATACTGTTAATTAGCTTGCTTTGCGGAAAAAAATTGGGGTCTACAACGAATTGAGTGTGTATAAATCGTACATAGCGACCTTTAAATTTAAAGACAAAATGATTAAGGACAAAATAATCGTGAATCACTTTTTGATTTATGGTGAACAATGCAAAACCTTTATATCCAGCTCTTGTTATCGGACACGTTGAAATTTCTCATTTTGGCTTTAATGTTAAACCCAGCCTATCCTTTTAGAAAAAGTTTTTATCTGGCAGCCTTTTCATCTGCATTTAATGGATTCCCGCCGAGAACATGCGGGAATGACATGCAGGATTATTATTCTGTAAATATCAGCGTTCGCAGATAATTCGATAAAATGATTTAATACCAGACACAGCGCAAAATGAAAGGAGTTTGTCGTTGCCGCATGTTTTTAGCGGGAATCCATTTCAAAATACATTATTGGATGCTGATCAGAGCGTTTCCTGAAGACACAGTCTGGCACATAACGCCACGGCCAAAAGCCAAGTGCATGGAAAAAACGCTTTTTATAAAGTTGTTATTCGTTTTCCAAATCCCCTATCCACTCGAAACTTTATAGAACCAATTTTCTTTTAATTTACCTACTCGATTCGTTATAGACCCAACAATTGTTCTCTTGCTAAATCATTTTTCTTGAAATCCAAATTGCTGTTTATTGAACATCTGTGGGTGATCTCCTATTCGAAAAGAATTAAATTGATTAAGTGCTTTCACTTTATTATATTTAAATTTTATTGATTTAATTGAATCGGTTCAAGTTTAATATTTTTATATTACAATCTGTTTCCAGAAGTAAAGGTTTTAAGAATGTTCCGGTATCTATTGTTACTTTTAATGATTATTTTGTGTTTTGCAAATGCAAAAAATGTATCTGCAGGTCCATCTGCTGATTACGCTGCGCCGTTTAGTTTTGAATCGCTTTATAAAGAATCTGATGTTGTTCCTGAGGCCATGGGCAAAGTTGTGAGAGCAAAACGAACCCATGGCGCGGTAATCATCGTTGATGGAAAGCTGAATGAAAAAGCATGGAACAGGGCAGAGGAAATTTATGATTTCGTCCAGTCCCGACCCGATTATGGATTTGCACCGACCGAGCAAACAGAGTTTAAGGTTTTATATGATAACAAAGCGATTTATATTGGCGTGCGTGCTTATGATTCTGAGCCGGACAAGATTATGGGGCAGCTTACACGGCGTGATGAATTTTCCGATTCTGATTGGCTCACAGTGTACATTGACAGCCGTTTCGATAGAACAACTTCTTATAATTTTTCCGTAAATCCGTTCGGTGTGAAAGTTGATTTTTATATGTATAACGACCAGCACATGGACAAGTCCTGGGATGCGGTGTGGGATTGCCAGACGACAATAGACTCACTGGGCTGGACTGCCGAATTCAAAATTCCATACTCGGTTCTCAGATTTTCTTCAGAAGAACGAATGATGTGGGGGTTTAATATCCGCCGGACAATTAAGCGCAAACAGGAACACGATTATTGGGTTCTCCGCCCACGAGGTCAGTCGGGTGTTGTTTCGAGATTTGGCTTGCTCGTTGGGCTTGCCAAGATTGCACCGCCACGGCGTCTGGAGATTTTGCCCTATGCCGTTGGCCGTGCAGGCATTGAGAAAAATGAGGGCAGCAATCGGCATGTTGTGGATACATTTTACAATATGGGTACCGATGTAAAGTACGGTCTGGGACCGGGTGTCACGCTCGATGCCACAATTAATCCTGATTTTGGTCAAGTTGAGGATGATCCTTCCGTATTGAATTTGAGCGTTTTCGAAACCTTTTTCCCTGAACGCCGGCCATTTTTCCTGGAAGGATCCCAAGAATTCGCGATGCCTTTTATGCTTTTTCACTCGCGCCGCATTGGCAAAAAGCCCGGCAGATTTAAGATTAGCAGCAATAATGAGGAAATTAGCAGACCGGACTTTACCACAATTCTTGGCGCTGCAAAAGTTACCGGGAAGACAAACACAGGGGCAACGTTCAGTATTCTTAATGCGGTGACCGACCAGGAGTTTGCTGTTGTTGATTCGGTTTATAAGGATGAACAAACAGGGGAGGAGGTTCGGCAGCGCAAAGACCAACTTGTTGAACCGTACAGCAATTATTTTGTTGGCCGTGTGCGCCAGGATATGCTCTGGGGCGCATCTTACATTGGCGCAATGGCTACTTCTGTGAATCGCAGGAATTCTGAATCTGATTACACCGGCGGTATCGACTGGCAAATCAGAACGCCTCACAATGGCTATGATTTTGACGGCCAGATGGCTTACAGTTTGACCGGTGAAAACAACAAAACAGCCGGCTATGCGACCTATTTGTCAGCCAGGAGAATTAGCGGAAAATACTTTCACGCCGGTACAGAATTGGAAGTCATTTCGCCTGATTTCGATATCAATGATATCGGGTTCTTGAGGCAGAACAATCGAATTGATCTTTCAGGATATATCGTGCTGCAGCAATTGGACTATTACTGGATTTTTCGGCGTATGTCGCAAATGATCAGGTTTTCTCATGCACGAAATTTCGATGGGCTGGTAACACGTCGGGCATTGAACTTTCGTACCATGCTATTTTTTCGCAATTTTTGGTCTGTTTTTCTCAATGTACGTCGTTCTCTGTCTGATTATGATGATCTTGAAACAAGGGGTGGCCCGGTCATTCGTGATCCTGCAGGGTCGAGCGCTTCATTGAGAATTGAAAGTGATGATCGCAAACCCATAGGAATTAACTTTGGTGCTAGTTACAGTAAAGGGAATTCCGGAGGATGGTCCAGAGGCGTGCATTTGTCAATGTCATTCAAGCCCACTTCATTTTTCTGGCTGGATATTAGTCCGCGCTATAGTTGGGGAATGTCCAATTCGCAATGGGTGAAAAACATTGATGACAATGATGATGGCATAATGGATCATTTCGTTTTCGGCGAGTTAAACCGCCACATTTTTGATCTTCGCTTACGAACGAATTTAACCTTGACGCGTGATCTCAGTATGCAGTTTTACATGCAGCCGTATGTCGCAACCGGCAAATACCTAAGGTTCAAGGAATTTGTTGATCCTGGTACATATAATTTTTCTCCCTACACTTTTGATGATCCGGATTTCGATTTCAATAAAAAAACTTTAAAAAGCAATGCGGTGTTACGTTGGGAATACCGTCCCGGGAGTACTCTTTTTCTTGTCTGGACGCAGTCAAAGAATGATAACGAATATCCCGGAGATTTTAATCTTCAGCGTGATTTCGAGCGATCTTTTCTCGGCGCAGGTCGAAATATATTCTTGTTGAAAGTTAATTATTGGTTTAATATATAATCTTGTTTGTAACTGTTCAACTAGGCATTTTATCGCAACGCTTACTTTTGTTTTGCCGGTTCCAACGATAGCAGGATACCGAAATCTCCTTGCTAAATGTGGAGATTCCGGCACCACAGGCACTCTTTTCGGTCGCACCACGGGCATTCCCTTCGGTTAAATTCCGCTACGCTTCAGCCGGAATGACGCGCCACGCCTGAACAGTTACCCCATTTTTTTTGAAGCAAATGTTTTTCAAACCGAAACCAATTTTCAAGAGTTTGAAAATGCCCAATGAATTGAAACAGAAACATATAAGCGATCTACACATTGGTCAGAAGGCATTCTTCACCAAAACGATCAGTGAAAGCGATGTGTATCTTTTTGCCGGCATCACCGGTGATTTCAATAGAATCCACGTTGATGAAGACTATGCAAAAAGCACCCAATTTGGCAAACGGATTGCGCATGGTTTTTTAATCGCTTCCATGGTGCAGCACTGCACCAGTGAATTAACTACGCCCGGGGGTGTTTCGCTCAATTATAATTTCGATATGAAGACGCCCGTTTTTATCGGCGATACCATCACCGCCAGCGCCGAAATTATTCACAAAAGAGATGACAAGCCGATCGTTACGCTGAAAATTCAATGCACGAAATCTGATGGAACTGTTTGTATTGACGGCCAGGCTGTTATTTATATGGTGAGCGACAAGGCGAGATTTACCGGATAAAATCTTTGATCAAAGATAGTTCAAGCGAATAATTTTTGACACTTTTTATTCCGCCTTTTGCGACTTGTTCTATTACAAATAAAATTTATGTTTTTTGTGCAAGATATTTTAAGCGCGAATTTCGCCAGTTACGCGAATTGATATCTTGACAATCTTTGAAACAAAATGGAAATATGGCAGCAGGCATCATTGTTGTGTTATCTTAAAACGAAGAGGTGACATTAGTGTCTGCAAAAGAAAAAAACTTGTGCAAATGGGATAAAGAAGCGCTGCACAAAGATTTCAAAAAATTCAAGAAATTGGTTTCTAATCCAAAATATGTTTGCGCAAAATGCTTGCGAGTCTCGAAAAAGAAAGCTGTTTTGTGCCGTCCAGTGCCGTTGCTTGGGGAAAAATCAAATTCTTCCGTATTGAATTGATTTGCAATATTACTTTTGCATTTCTAAATTTCCTTGCTTTTCTAAAGTTCGTATTGTATAATCAACTTAAAATATTACGGGGGAAACGAACGCATCCCACGAAAAAAGGAGAAGGAGCTATGAAAAATGCGAGAGTGCTTGTTTCATTATCTTTTTTATTTATCTATGTCGCCGTCTGTTCATTTTTTGCCGGTCCTGCCAAAAACCTGAATCTGCCGACGCTTTTTAGCGACAACATGGTTTTCCAACGGGATATGCCGCTTCCAGTTTGGGGAACCGCCAGTCCCGGTGGAAAAGTACAGGTGGAATTCGCAAATCAAAGCAAAACGGCTGTTGTACAAAAAGATGGAAAATGGAAAGTCATTCTTGATAAAATGCAAGCCGGGGGACCGTTCCAGTTGAAGATTGTCGGCAAGCAGACAAAATTGTATAAAAACGTAATGGTGGGAGAAGTATGGATTTGCTCCGGGCAATCCAACATGGAAATGCCTGTAGATGGTTGGGGAAAGGTTATGAATTACAAAGAAGAAATTGCTAATGCAAATTACCCCAATATCCGGCTCTTTCAGGTCAAACACACCACTAGTGTCGTGCCGCTTGATACTGTAAATTGTGCAGGTTGGGAAGAATGCAGTCCGAAAACAATTCCGGATTTTTCGGCTGCCGCTTATTTTTTCGGTCGCCATTTGTACAAAGACCTGAAAGTACCTATTGGCCTCATTCATACTTCCTGGGGCGGAACGATTGCCGAAGCATGGACGAGCGGAGAGGCGCTCAAGACGCTGCCGGATTTTGTTGATGCAGTAAAAAAGATTGAAGCGCAGTCTGCCGAAAAGGGCGATCCGATGGTAAAATACAAAGCTGATTTAAAAAAGTGGAATGAAAACATTACAAAGACCGATTCAGGATTTAGTAACGGCATCCCGGTTTGGAACAATCCCGCCCTGAAAACATCCGGGTGGAAAACAATGAAATTACCGACCCTATGGGAAAAAGCCGGCTATCCCAACCTGGATGGTGCTGTCTGGTTCAGGAAAAAGGTCAACATTCCGGCATCAATGACCGGTAAAGACCTGATGCTGCATCTCGGCCCGATAAATGACCGGGACATCACCTGGTTTAATGGAACCAAAGTCGGAAGCCATGATCATGTCAATGAACTCCGGGATTATAAGATTCCGGCAGCGCTGGTCAAGGCGGGGACTAATACAATTGTTGTGCGTGTTTTTGATATTGGCGGCAATGGAGGGATTTACGGTAAAGCAAGACAGATGAGCCTTGAATCGAGCACCGGTAAAAGGATTTCTCTGGCAGGATCGTGGTTATTCAAAATCGGATATGACATGAAAACGATGCCGCCACAGCCGCGGTCTCCTGAAGATCCGAATCGACCGACAGTTTTATACAACGCCATGCTGCATCCGCTCATTCCGTATGCCATTCGCGGTGCGATTTGGTACCAGGGTGAAAGTAATGCCGGGCGTGCCTACCAGTATAGAACTCTTTTCCCGACAATGATCAAAGACTGGCGTGCACATTGGGGCGAAGGCAATTTTCCTTTCCTGTTTGTTCAGCTTGCAAACTGGCAGGCAAAGCAGACAAAGCCTGTGGATGATGCCTGGGCGGAACTTCGCGAAGCACAGCTTATGGCGTTGTCGTTACCGAATACCGGAATGGCTGTTACAATTGATATTGGCAATCCGAACGATATTCATCCGAAAAACAAACAGGAAGTGGGGCGACGACTGGCATTAAATGCTCTCAAGCTCGTCTATGGAAAAGATGTTGTCAATTCCGGGCCGATCTACAAATCGATGGCGATTGAGGGAAACAAAATACGTCTTTCTTTTACACATGTTGATGGCGGCCTGGTTGCAAAAGGAGGAAAAAGGCTGAAAGGATTTGCCATTGCCGGCAAAGACCAAAAGTTCGTTTGGGCCAATGCAAAAATTGATGGAAAAACAATTCGCGTCTGGAGCAATCGGGTTCCACATCCGGTCGCTGTTCGGTATGCATGGGCCATTAATCCGATTTGCAATTTGTATAACAAGGCCGGTTTGCCAGCATCGCCTTTCAGGACAGATCAATGGAAAGGCATCACACAAGATGCAAAATAATGTGGCTTCGTAATTAATATCAAAATAGTGAAATAGTACAGCGTTTCATCAGGGACTGGTTCACTGGTTTTCAGCAGCCGTTGTCAGTCCCTGATTATTCATATTCCCAGGATGAACAATCTGATTTCTTCATAATATTGTGCCTTTGACATAGCCTTCATTCTCAGCAAAAGACGAGTTCTGTAAACCAGTTTACAGATATTCCAGGTAAAAATTAGTATCTTTGCTACACGCTAATATGAACAAGAATCTGGAAAAAAGTTATGGACGTGCGGATAGAACTCGTTGTCGATAAATTTTGCTTATCCATGGAAATGTGTCATTCTATGGTTTTTTCGCTATCACGGGATTTTGATAATATCGAGATTGTCATGAGAACAGTGGAGCCGGATTCACGATTATTAAAAGATTTTGGAATCCATATACTGCCTTCATGGCTTTTAAACGACAAGGTTCTCCATATAAATCCATACGACTATGATGCAATCAAAAATAAAGTTCATGAATGCCTGGATACTTTTGCCGCGTAATATACACAATAATCATCAAGGCAACGAATCCTCCACCGGGGATACAAGATGAATCGTTTCAAATCTGTTTTTATTACTTTGTTTATGATGAGCACCTGCGTGCTGAGTGTGTTTTCCTTGTATATAATTGTTGTACAAGGATTTACCTTGAACTGGCTGGGCGTTCTGATCACCAACGGCATTCCTTTCGGCTTTATGGCCTTCCTGATGATAATGAGAAGCACGGCACGCACAAGTTCAAGATTGCCGCTGCTGACGGCGACTATTGTTGTCGGTGCAGGCCTCAGTGTTGCAGGTTTCACTCAGGGCGGAAAAGATAGCGCCCTTGCTTTGGTTTTTTCCCTGTCAGGTTTTGTGGCCTGGATCGTCTATGATATTGGGTATTCAAGGTTCGGCAGAAAAGAAAATGTATTACTGGAAAAAGGCAGGCAAATGCCTTTGTTTGAGATTAAAGATTCCGCAGGAAATGTTGTAGAATCGGAAAGCTTTCTCGGAAATCCTGCACTCTATTTGTTTTATCGCGGAAACTGGTGTCCGTTATGCATGGCACAAATAAAAGAAATTGCCGGTCAATATCAGGAACTCGTCTGGCGTGGCGTTCGTATTATCCTGATTAGCCCGCAACCATTCGAACACACGCAAAAACTTGCAGGAAAATTTAACGTTCCCTTTACTTTCCTTGTAGATGAAGGAAACAAAGTGGCAAAACAACTGCAAATTCTTGATCAAAACGGCGTTCCCTTTGGAATGGAAATATTTGGCTATGATTCGGATACTGTGCTTCCAACTGTCATCATTACTGATTCGAAGGGCAAGATTCTCTTTGCAGATTTAACGGATAATTATCGTGTTCGACCGGAACCTGCAACTTTCCTTCGCGTGCTTGACCATGCAGAGAAAAATGCTGCCTGAAGAAGAGTATCCACTCAATGTTTAATGGTGTCTATAGGAGTGCAACGCCTTCATGCGTTGCATAATTTTGCAATCCATAGCGCAGTAAACTGCATCTGATTATTAAAAATTGCAAACCACTAATTGAACTAATATCGCAAAAGTCATTCAAATAGCAGAATTTGTTTTAAGGGAATAGTTTACAATATTGCGCGTGCATACATAGTCCATGCAATAAAAGCAGCAAAAAAATCTTTGGCGTGCTCATTTATTTTGGTGAACCTCCTCTTGAGTAGGAAAAATATGCCAATTCACTCTCATTTATTGAGCGGGTACAAAGAAAAACAAACATTGATCATAAAGACTTTATGTTGAGGAATCAAAAATGGGAAAAATAGAAGAACTCACAAAACTGGGGCAGTCAATTTGGTTTGACTATATTCGTCGCTCTTTTACTGAAAGCGGTGCTCTGCAAGACCTGATAAATGATGGTGTTCGCGGTGTAACGTCCAATCCAGCGATCTTTGAGAAGGCAATTGCCGGAAGTGCT
>Ga0114931_10007813_pt1 | contig 13022 bp, 10 predicted proteins | sample 2SBtaG_FD_89579 | JGI IMG/M metagenome (GOLD analysis project Ga0114931, IMG submission 89579) | Deep subsurface microbial communities from Kolumbo volcano to uncover new lineages of life (NeLLi) - 2SBTROV14_V59a metaG | ecosystem: Environmental > Aquatic > Marine > Volcanic | place: Kolumbo... | reverse complement strand
CGGACGGCCTCGAGGTCGAGCGGCGCGCCGCCATGGCCTTGCTTGCGCGTCATCCCGGCGCCGGCCATTGCCCGGCTTTCGCAGGCAGATTAAGATTATTGCGTCTTTGCTGCGGGGCTGTGCCGATAGCCCGGCAATACCACAAATCCACCCTTGCGCCCGGCATCGTGCCAGCTTGCGGAATCCGCCGACAAACTCTGATTTGCCGCGGCGCGGCGCTGTGATATAGAACCGGCTCTGGTCCAGCGAGTGGCGAAAGCCACGCCACGCCGGGCCGGGTGGGCCTGTAGCTCAATTGGTTAGAGCCGACGGCTCATAACCGTCTGGTTGGGGGTTCGAGTCCCTCCGGGCCCACCACGCCGCGACGTGCCTTCGGCACTACTTCAGCAGCTCCTTGACCATGGCGCCGGCCTTGCTGAAATCCATCTGACCGGCATAATGCTCTTTCAGATTGCCCATGACGCGGCCCATATCCTTGAGGCCGGCGGCGCCGATCTCGGTCACAACCTTGCTGGCGGCGTCCCTGATTTCATCGTCGGAGAGCTGCTTTGGCATATATTCTTCGATAATCGCGATCTCCTGGGCTTCCTGATCGGCAAGCTCGCAGCGCCCGGCCTCTTCATAGGTCTTGACCGATTCGCGCCGCTGCTTGATCATCTTGGCAAGCACATCGAGAATCTCGGCGTCGGATATGCGATCCTTACCCGCCGTGCGCGCGGCAATGTCCCGATCCTTGATCGATGCCGTGATAAGGCGCAGCGTCGAGATGCGGCGCTTCTGCTTGGCCTTCATTGCGGTTTTCAAGGCGTCATTAATGCGATCGCGCATGCCAATCTCCAAAAGATAGCTGTGAGGCATGTCATTTACGAGCCATCGCGTCGCTCTGCAAGGGGCGGGGGAAAGAAATCATGATAAATCCAGCCCGCCGGAGAGGTGGCTACGGAGCATGTTGCCGAGAATTGAATGATGTTCATTCGGCCTTGTGCAATGCACTGCGGGCACAGGCCGGCCACCGATTGCCCCTGGACCAGTCCCCGGCTGACCATGGAAGTTGACCGGGGACACGGACGTTGACCGGGCAAATGGCTTCGCATAGGCTCCGCGCAATTTGCGGGCGCAGCTGCCAAGAGCCTCAAGTTGCAGCTTTTACTCAAGGACAGATACAACAATGACAAGCGGCGCTCAATCGCCAGCCGATGGCCAATCAGCCCCACTGGCAGCACCACTGGCAGCACCACTGGCAGCACCACGGGCAGCACCACGGGCCGCATCATCCGCCGCCCGGCCCGGCACGCCGCCCTGGCAGGAGCCACGTTATACGGCGCGGCTGGTCCTTGCCGATGGTACAGAAATCAAGGGGCATGGGCTTGGCGCCAGCGGCAAGGCGGTCGGCGAGGTCTGCTTCAATACAGCCATGACCGGCTATCAGGAAATCCTCACCGACCCGAGCTATGCCGGCCAGATCATCACCTTTACCTTCCCGCATATCGGCAATGTCGGCGCCAACAGCGATGATGGCGAGACTTCCAATCCGGCAAGCCGCTCGGGCCTGCGCGGCGTAGTCCTGCGCGCCGATATTACGGCACCGTCAAATTATCGTGCGCTGGAGCATTTTGATCGCTGGCTGCAGATGCGCGGCATAATTGCCATCGCCGGTGTCGATACAAGAGCGCTCACCGCGCGCATCCGCGAGCAAGGCATGGTTGACGCGGTGATTGTCCATAACCCGCAGATTGCCAATGACCGCAGCGCTGAGTTTGATGTCGCGGCGCTGGCCCGTGAGGCCAAATCCTGGCCTGGCCTCGATGGCATGGATCTGGTGCCTGACGTGACCTGCGGGCAAAGCTATGGCTGGCATGACGGTCTTTGGCGCTGGCCTGATGGCGCCGGCAAAGCGGTCGAGCCGGAGTTTCATGTGGTGGCGCTCGATTACGGCCTCAAGCGCAACATCCTGCGCTGTCTGACATCGGTCGGCTGCAGGGTGACGGTGGTGCCGGCAACGGAGTCCGCCGAAGACATCCTGGCGCGCAATCCCGACGGCATATTCCTGTCCAATGGTCCTGGCGATCCGGCGGCGACAGGCGTCTATGCGGTGCCGCAAATCCGCAAGCTGTTGGCATCGGGCAAGCCGCTGTTCGGTATTTGTCTCGGCCATCAGATGCTGGCGCTGGCGCTTGGCGCAACGACCATGAAGATGCATCAGGGCCATCACGGCGCCAATCATCCGGTGATGGATCATACCACCGGCAAGGTTGAAATCACCTCGATGAACCACGGCTTCGCGGTTGATCGGACGAGTTTGCCCGATGGCGTCGAGGAGACCCATGTCTCGCTGTTTGATGGCAGCAACTGCGGGCTCGCGGTCAAGGACAGGCCGATGTTTTCGGTGCAGTATCATCCCGAAGCCTCGCCTGGTCCGCAAGACAGCCACTATCTCTTCCGCCGCTTTGCCAATTTGATGCGCAAGCGGATGGGCAAACAGCTGGTTTAGGAGCGCTAACGAACTCGCCCAATTGCTGGTAAGAGGATGCCCCATGTTTGTCGTTCGAGTGAACCGGCGGCGCGGCAGCGCGTGATTGGCTTTGTTGCATTAATGTCGCGGGCATGTTTGAGCATAATGCGATGCTTGCTCCACGCCTATTTATTTGTGTTATCTGACGCGGGGCCGCGGCGGGAATATCGGCACGGTATCATTGCGCTCCTGCGCTGCCGTTACAGGTGCTGACAAAGAATTTGAGTTAAGGATTATCCATGAGGCCAATGTCTTTGCGTTCGTGGCGATTGCTATTGTTTACGGTGTTTGGCTTGGCGTCGATTGGCGGATCCTGGTTTGATTGGGGACTACAGCCAATGGCAGACGCGGCGGTCGGCAAGACACTCAGGGACAGCGCCAATAGCGATACCAGCAGCAAATCAGATAATTTGCAACTGTACATTGATTTTCCAAAAGGCTGGAAGGCGAAAGAATTGCGCAACCATCCTCTCATCGGGCGCATCTGGAGCCGCAAAAAAAATGATTTCATTGATGAATTCACTCTCGTCGATGATATTGCGACGGCGGACTATCTGTTGCTTGGCGAAGTCCACGACAATCCTGATGCACATCGCCTTCAGGCCTGGGTGCTGACGCAATATGTCGTCATGCACCGGGCGATCAAGCCTGCTGTCGTCATGGAAATGCTCAATGAAGCGCAGCAGCCGGCGCTCGACAAATTTCTTGCCGCTCTGCCACCGGACGACAAGGGTAAAAACGGCACCGGTAGGTTCTTCGACGCGGTGGGCTGGGGCAAAAGCGGCTGGCCAGATGCAGAGATTTATGCACCGATAATTTATGCCGCCCTGTACTGGTCCGGCCATCTTTTTCCCGCCAGTGCCGCGCGTAGCACGGTCCGCGACATCGGCAAGAACGGCTTCGCCAAACTGTCCGAGAAAAGCCGCAAGGCGCTGCACCTCAACGAGACATTAACGCCGTCACTGGTGAGTTCATTGACCAGCGAATTGAAGGAAGGCCATTGCAACCTGCTGCCGGAGCGTATGATCCCTACCATGCTGAAGGTGCAGCGCTTTCGCGATGCCAAAATGGCAGACGCCATGGTCAAGGCCGGACAAGACCACGGCGCGATCCTGATCGCCGGCAACGGCCATGTCCGCCTGGACCGCGCCGTGCCCTGGTATTTGCGGCGCATGCAGCCGGGCAAGTCGATCCTGACGATTTCGATGCTGGAGGTGCGCAACGGCGAGACATCACCAGACAGCTATGTTCCGCGCGATCCCGATGGCAAGCCTGCCGTTGATTTTGTCATATTCACGCCGCGCCAGACGCGCCCGGATCAGTGCGAAGAACTGCGCAAGATGTTCAAAAAGAAAAAAACCAAATAGCGCGCTGCAGGCTGGCGATTGCCACAGGTCTTGGCCAACCAAGGCTCACGTTTAAGGCCGCCCTGTCCCAGCTCCAGCGCTACTCGGTAAGCCTGCGGAGCAATATTGCCAAAACTCTTTTGCTGTTGTAGCCCTGCTGCGAAAAAAGCGGCTTCACGAGGCCGCAAGTCACGGTGTTCCAGTAGGGGGATCAGTATTGAAACAGCAAGTTTCACCATTGATTGGTGCAGTCGTGACCCTGGCCTTGTCGGGTTGCGCCAAAAGCGTCGCTTATAAGCCGCCGTTAAGCGGTTCCGTCGCGCGGCTCTCAGTTCCTAAATTCAAGTCCAGTTATCGGCTGCTCGGCGGATTTTTTGGTGGTGCCGTTGGTATTGCCAAGAAAAACGCAGACGGCTGCGCGGGGCCTTCAATGGAGATCCCGCTTGACAAGGCCGGCAGCGGCAAGAGCGTTGCAGTGCCGGCAGAACAGGACATCTTTATTTCGCTTTTCCGATATTGGGGCAACACGTCCTGCAGGATTCATGGCCTTGTCAAGCTCAAGGCCAATACCAGCTATCGGGTGAAATTCGGCACCCTGGCCAAGAGTTGCTTCTTTTCCGTATCCGAGGCGGGTAGCAGCGGGGCAGCGGCACCGATCAAGCTGCGACCGGCCAAGATGGGCTTGGTCAAGCTTTGCGCCGGTTAGATTAGTTCGCGCCCAGGCAGACCAAGAGCCGTGCTGACGCTTTGCGCGAGCAAGACTGATGCGGCGGCAAGGGCACCTCTGGCAAAAGAACAGGCGTGATGGCATTGATGGGGCATGATCCATTTTCCGGAATTGCTCAGTCCGATGACCGCCGATTGCCATTTTGTTCTAGCCTGCGCCACCTGGCCCCTGAATAACCCGGCAGCCGCCGTCGCAGGGGCTGGATCAGTCGCGCATTATGGTGCAATAGGGCGCCTATAGCCAAATCAACGCGACTGCAATACAAAGCTGGTCCCATGCCAAAACGTAGCGACATATCCTCGATTCTGATTATCGGGGCCGGCCCGATTGTGATCGGCCAGGCCTGTGAGTTCGACTATTCAGGCACGCAGGCCTGTAAGGCCCTGAAAGAAGAGGGCTACCGGATCATCCTGGTGAACTCCAACCCAGCCACTATCATGACCGATCCGGAGCTTGCGGACGCAACCTATGTTGAGCCGATCACGCCGGAAATTGTCGCCAAGGTCATCGAGAAGGAGCGCCCCGATGCCTTGCTGCCGACCATGGGCGGGCAGACGGCGCTCAATACAGCGCTTGAACTTGATAAGCGTGGCGTGCTGAAAGAGTTTAACGTCGAGCTGATTGGCGCCGATGCCAAGGCCATCGATATGGCGGAAGACCGGGAGCAGTTTCGTGATGCCATGAAGCGGCTGGGTCTTGAGACGCCGCGCTCACTGCTGGCTGGCACGCTGGCTGAGGCCATGATGGCGCTGAATGACAAACTTGAAAGCGGTGAACCCAATGGCGATTTCGTCGGCTTGCCGGCCATCATCCGCCCCTCCTTTACGCTTGGCGGCACCGGCGGCGGCATCGCCTATAACAAGGCGGAATTTGTTGAAATCGTCGAACGCGGCCTTGATGCTTCGCCAACCACACAGGTGCTCATCGAAGAGAGCGTTCTGGGGTGGAAAGAATACGAGATGGAAGTTGTGCGCGACAAGGCGGACAACTGCATCATCATCTGTTCCATCGAAAACGTCGATCCGATGGGTGTTCATACCGGCGATTCCATAACCGTCGCGCCGGCGCTGACACTCACCGACAAGGAATATCAGATCATGCGCAACGCCTCGATTGCGGTGCTGCGCGAGATCGGTGTTGAGACCGGCGGCTCCAATGTGCAGTTCGCGGTCAACCCGGCAGATGGCCGCTTGATCGTCATCGAGATGAACCCGCGGGTGTCGCGCTCTTCGGCGCTGGCGTCAAAAGCGACCGGCTTTCCGATCGCCAAGATCGCTGCCAGGCTCGCCGTCGGCTACACCCTGGATGAGTTGAAAAACGACATTACGGACGGCGCAACACCGGCATCCTTCGAGCCGACCATCGACTATGTTGTGACCAAGGTCCCGCGCTTTGCCTTTGAGAAGTTCGATGGCGCCGATGCAACCCTGACAACCTCGATGAAGTCGGTCGGTGAGGTCATGGCGATTGGCCGCAATTTTGCCGAAAGCCTGCAAAAGGCGTTGCGATCCATGGAAACCGGGCTTGCCGGCCTTGATGATTTTGAACTTGAGGGGCTGGGCCAGGGTGACGACAAGAATGTCATCCGCGCGGCGCTCGGGCTGCCGGCGTCTGATCGGCTGTTGAAGGTTGCGCAGGCGCTGCGGCTTGGCTTTGACGAAGCGCAGGTGCATGCCTCCTGCGGCATCGACCCCTGGTTCATTGCCCGTCTGAAGGAAATCGTCGATCTGGAACAGCGGGTGCGTGAGCATGGCCTGCCGGAGAGCGCTGAACTTTTCCGCCACCTCAAGGCGCAAGGCTTTTCCGACGCCCGGCTGGCGGTGCTGTCGGGAACCAGCCAGGCCGAGGTTTGCAAGCAGCGCCAGGCGCTTGCCGTCGAGCCGGTCTATAAGCGCATAGACACCTGCGCCGGCGAGTTCATTTCGCCAACCCCTTATATGTATTCGACCTATGAACGAGGCCTCAGCCAGGCGCAGGGACCAGTTTGCGAGGCATTACCGTCGGACAAGGAAAAAATCATCATCCTTGGCGGCGGCCCCAATCGCATCGGACAGGGGATCGAGTTTGACTATTGCTGCTGCCATGCCTGTTATGCGCTGAGCGCGGCGGGGTTCGAGACCATTATGGTCAATTGCAATCCGGAAACCGTTTCGACCGATTATGATACCTCCGACCGGCTCTATTTCGAACCCTTGACCGGCGAAGACGTGCTGGAGATCATCCGCGCTGAACGGCAAAACGGCAAGCTCAAGGGGGTCATCGTACAATTTGGCGGCCAGACACCACTGAAGCTGGCGGAGCAGCTCGAAGCTGCCGGGGTGCCGATCCTCGGGACGTCGCCCGATGCCATCGACCTTGCCGAGGACCGCGACCGCTTCAAGGCACTTGTCGAAAAGCTGGGCTTGCGGCAACCGGAAAGCGGCATCGCGGCGAGCCCCTTCGAGGCCAGGGAGGTTGCCCAAACCATTGGCTATCCCGTCGTTATCCGTCCCTCCTATGTGCTTGGCGGACGAGCCATGGAGATCGTTCACGACAGCGCGGCGCTGAACCGTTATATTGTGCGCCTGTCGGCAACGCTCGACCGGCCATCGGAGTTGCTGGTGTCAAAACGCCGGCCGCTGCTGATTGATCGCTACCTGAGCGATGCCACGGAGGTCGATGTCGACTGCCTTTGCGATGGCAGCGATACATTCGTTGCCGGGATCATGGAGCACATCGAGGAAGCCGGCATCCATTCCGGCGACAGCGCCTGTTCATTGCCGCCGCACTCGCTGCATGATGAAACAATAGCGGAAATGCAACGCCAGACCAGGAAGCTGGCGCGGGCGCTGGGTGTCATTGGTTTGATGAATGTGCAATTTGCAATCAAGGACGGCGATGTTTATCTCATCGAGGTCAATCCACGGGCCTCGCGCACTGTGCCATTTGTCGCCAAAGTCATCGGCAAGCCAATTGCCGCCATTGCCGCCAAGATGATGGCCGGTGCGCCGCTGGCAGAATTCAGGCTGACGAACGACAAGCTTGATCATGTTGCCGTCAAGGAAGCGGTCTTTCCTTTTGCCAGATTCCAGGATATAGATCCAATACTCGGCCCTGAGATGCGCTCAACAGGCGAAGTCATGGGCATCGACAAGGATTTTGCGATGGCTTTTGCCAAAAGCCAGCTGGGCGGCGGTCAGTCCCTGCCGACAAGCGGCACCGTGTTCGTGTCTGTCAAGGACGCCGACAAGGAACCGGTTTTGAATTCCATCAAGACACTTGCCGATATGGGCTTCCACATTATCGCCACCGGCGGCACCAAACGGCATCTGGAAGCTGGCGGCGTGACTTGCGAAAAGGTCAACAAGGTCCTGGAAGGGCGCCCGCATATCGTCGATGCGATGAAAAATGGAGAAGTTCATATTGTCTTCAATACAACCAACGGCGCCAAGGCATTATCAGACAGCAAGGGCATAAGACGGACCGCGCTTATCAATAATATACCTTATTATACAACACTTTCCGGCATCCAGGCAGTCACCCGGGCAATCCAGGCTCTCGCCGCCGACAGTCTCAATGTCGCCCCCTTGCAAAGTTATGCGGGCAACGCCTGAGCGGGGAGCTGAGCGCAATCAAGTCAGCGATGACGGCCTTGAAAAAGCCGCCCACCGCGACTAGAAGCATGGCTCCCGCAAAAATCAACTTGATCGCGCGGCCTTATTGTTGAATCATTCGACAAGTGATCGCAGGCTCATATTTCGGAGCATGATCTGTCGCGGTAAACGTGCCAAAAAACAGCCGTTGGAAAACGCATGACTGGCGCGCCACCCAATTCCCATGAGTGCCTCTAATTCCCTAGAGTGCCTCTACTAATTTCCTAGAGTAGTGGATCGTGATGACGATGAGCTGGCCAGGAGTGCCGGCTGCAGAAGGAGACGTGATGATGGCAATGGAAAAAGTTCCCATGACGGTTGAAGGTTTTGGTTCGCTGGAAGCCGAATTGCAACGGCTGAAAGCGCAAGAGCGCCCGCGCATTATCAGGGCCATTGCCGAAGCACGAGCCCATGGTGATCTGTCTGAGAACGCCGAATATCATGCGGCCAAGGAACAGCAAAGCTATAATGAGGCGCGGGTCAATGAACTTGAATACAAGCTCGCCTGTGCCGACGTCGTGGATGTCTCTAAGATGTCGGGCAAGACGGTAAAGTTCGGCGCCACGGTTTCCCTTGAGGACGAGGACACCGAAGAGAAAGTCAAATACAAGATCGTCGGCGAATTCGAGGCCGACGTCAAAAACGGCATGATTTCCATCGGCTCTCCAATTGCTCGCGCGCTTATCGGCAAGGCCAAAGGCGATACCGCCGAGGTGACGACGCCCAAAGGCGCGCGCTCCTATGAAATCTTGAAGGTGGAGTATAAATAGACCGGCACGGCTTATGGCCCCTCCCCGCATGTGTCTTGATCCCTTGCCACAAGCCGCTCCCTTGCCACAGCCGCTCTTTTGTCCTTGCAAAACCGGGAAGGCCCTTACATGACGACGGAAGATCGGGGAGGAGCATTGCAGGAACGCCAGGCGCCGGCCATCATGCGGCATCGCGGCAGCTAGACTTGCCCGGTAACTGCAATAGGCTGGTGGCCAGCTTGATTTGACAGCGCGGCAGACGCGCGGGAGAAAAGAACTTGAACATGATTGGTCGCAAGGTCATGGCGCTTGCACTGCTCTGCCTCAGTGCCAGTAGCAGTGTCAGCAGTGCCAGTGCCGCCGGGCCGCTGCAGACGGTGAAGCTCGCGGATAATATCTATGCCCTGGTCGGCCCGCTCAAACAGCGCTCGCCGGAAAACCTCGGCAATAATGCTACGTTCGGTGTCATCATCACCAGCGCCGGGGTCATTCTGGTTGACCCGGGCGGTAGCGCCAAGGGGGCAGCAGCCATCGAAAGCGCCATCGCCAAACTGACCGACAAGCCTGTCAAAATCGTCATCAATAGCGGAGGCCAGGATCACCGCTGGTTCGGCAATGGCTATTTCAAGGCCAAAGGCGCGCGGATTATTGCCTCGGCAGCAGCCGTCGCGGACCAGAAAGAGCGCGCCGATCATCAGTCGCAATTCATGGAAAAGCTGATCGGCAAGAGCAATTTTGCCGGCACCGAACTGGTTCACGCCGACCAACAGTTTGACGCCGCTTACGAGTTTACGCTTGGCGGCGTCAAGCTTGACCTGATCCACGCCGGGCCAGCCCATACGCCGGGCGATGCCTTTGTCTGGTTGCCAAAGCAGAAGATTTTGTTTGCCGGCGACATCGTCTACCTTGATCGCATGCTTGGCGTCAGCTCGCACTCAGACAGCAAGTCCTGGCTGGCTGTTTTTGCCGAAATTGAAAAACGCCACCCGGCAATCATTGTTCCCGGCCATGGCAGGCCGGCACCCCTGCGCAAGGCCCAGGCAGAGACCCGCGACTATCTGATCTTCCTGCGTCGCCAGGTGGCTGCCGTTCTGGCCTCCGGCGGGACAATGATCGAAGCCTTGAAAATAGATCAGTCACGCTTCAAGGATCTGGCGGTCTATAAGCTGATCGCCGGCCGCAACGCGCAGGCTGTATTTGCCGAAATGGAGTTTGATTAAGCATCGCGGGCTTTATGCATCGCAGCCTTAACCGATTTGCCCGCTACAGTCCGGCAGACTGCTGACCCGATCTATTCACCAGCCTCGCTATTCGTCATCGACCAGGGTGGAGACAGTCCGCCAGAAGCGGGGTGAATAGATCGGGCTAAACATCGCGAACCGCAACGCCGCCTTCGAATTTCACGCGGCGGATCGTGAGATGGGTCTTGACGCTGGCGACATTGGGCGCGGCGGTGAGTTGCTGGATGATGAAATCCTGAAAGGCCGTGAGATCGCTGGTGACGCATTTCAACAGGAAATCTGTTTCGCCCGACAGCATGTAGCATTCGCGCACAATGGCCCAGGTAAGGGCGAGATTCTCAAAAGCCCTGAGGTCGGTTTCCGCCTGGGCGTGCAGCCCGACCATGGCAAAGGCCGTCAGCTCAAAGCCCGCCGCTTTTTCATCGAGCAGTGCGAAATAGCCCTCGATGATGCCGGCTTCCTCAAGCGCGCGCACGCGGCGCAGGCAGGGTGGCGGCGATATGCCGACGCGGCGCGCCAATTCAACATTGGTCATGCGTGCATTGGCCTGAAGGTGCTTTATGATGCGCCAGTCGGTCGGATCGAGTCGCACGCGCATGGATGTGCTCTTTCGTTAGGGTCCAACAATAATGTGAAATAAACGTATAAATTAGCATCGACTTGAGCAAGAATATTATTGCCAGCGGGGCATAAAATGACCGTAATTCGCAACAAAGCGGTAATGCCGCTGTCGATCCCGCAGTCGATCCGGTAGTCAGTCCAGGAGGCAGGCGCTCAGTGAAAAGCAGTCAACGAAATGCCGTTGTCGCGGTGGCGGCCGAAGGCGCGACACTTGCCGGCCGCCGCGCCTGGATCATCACCGATGGCAAGCCGGGCATGGATGTGCAATGCCGTGGGGTGGCCGATGCGCTGGGCCTCGACTATCAGATGAAGCGGGTGGCTCCTGACGGGTTTCATCGGTTTGCCGCACCCTATGGCGGTGTGGCTGGCAGGGAAGCCTTTGGCCGCAGCGGCAGTCAGTTTGCGCCGCCCTGGCCTGAGATCGCCATGGCCACCGGGCGGCTGTCGATCCCCTATATCCGGGCGCTGCGGCGGGCCGCCGGCAATGCCTGCTATCGCGTCGTGCTGCAGGACCCGAAAACCGGGCGCAATACCGCTGATTTGATCTGGGTGCCGCAACATGACAAGCGCCGCGGCAGCAATGTCATCACAACTCTTACCGCCCCGCATTCCTTCAGCCAAAGACGCCTGGCTGAGTTGCGTGCCGATCTGCCCGGCAACATTGGCGCTTTGCGCAGCCCCCGGGTCACCATCGTGCTTGGCGGAAAAAATAGCGTGTACAGCTTTTCGCAGGCAGACGACGCGCGCTTGCACAAGGCGGTCAAATCAATGGCAGCGCTTGGCGCCAGTTTCATGATAACCTCCTCGCGCCGCACCCATAAAGGGCTGCTTGATGGTGTCCTGGCAGCGACTGCCAATTGCCCGCGGCTGGTCTATGATGGTGAGGCGGCAGCGGCGAAGCAGACGGCCGTCTGCAATCCCTATCCGCAATTCCTGGCAGCGGCGGATATTCTCGTTGTAACCGCGGATTCTGTTAATATGACCGGGGAAGCTGCGGCCAGCGGCCAGCCGGTCTATGTGTTTCACCCGACAGGCGGCAGCGCCAAATTCAACCGCTTCCACGATGGCTTGCGGCACTATGGCGCGACACGCGATCTGCCGGAACAGGTTACACAGATAGCCGACTGGAGCTATGCGCCGCTTGATTCGGCCCGGGACATAGCTGATGAAGTGACGCGGCACTGGCGGCAATGGCGCCGCAATCCAGCAGCCGGACTGTGATTTGCGGGAGCCGATCGAAGCCATCATGGCGCCGCCATGCATGGCCGCTATCATGCATGGGGCCGCTATTATGGCACCGCCATCTCAAATGCTACTGACATCTCAAATGCGAGGACATCAATGCGCCATTTGAACATCGCCAAATTAAAGGCCACCAGCATTGTGCGCGACCCTTACATGTTCATGGTCGTGCCCGGCTTTCTCTCGGCTGACAGTTTGCAACGCATCAATGAGACCTATCCCGATATAGAAAAGGGCGGCTCCTATCCGCTCGACGGCCTCAACACCGATATGGTGATCAGGCAGGTTATTGAGGAACTGGACGGGCCGGAGTTTCAGGCGGCGGTGGCGGAAAAATTCGATGTTGATCTGGCAGATAAGCCGAAAATGTATTCATTGCGCGGCTATACCCGCGCCAGGGACGGCCGCATTCATACCGACAGCAAGGACAAGATCATCACCGTCCTACTCTACCTCAATGAAAACTGGGCGCACGATGGCGGCAAGCTGCGTGTTTTACGCTCAGGCACGGATGTTGACGATTTTGTCACCGAGGTTGCGCCCGACAACGGCACGCTGCTGATTTTCAGGCGCTCCGACAATTCCTGGCACGGCCACCATCCCTTCGAAGGCCAGCGCCGCTCGCTGCAAATGAATTGGATGACGTCCGAAGGCTCCAAGGGCTTCCATCGCATCCGCCACAAGCTTTCGGCGGCGGTCAAGAAGATGACGACGGCGGGGTAGGGGTATCTATCCGCACTTGCATCTATGGGTTTGACGAACCACATGACACTGCTAAGGTTTCAGCCACTTCAATTGCCCATCTATCGAGAAAGATCATGACCAAACTGGAAGAAATCGAAAAGGCGGTTTCGAGCCTTGCCCCTGAGGATCGCGCTCGATTCCGGGACTGGTTTATCGAGTTCGATGCCAAACTCTGGGATGACCAAATTGAGCAGGACGCCAAAGCTGG
>Ga0114931_10007812_pt1 | contig 13022 bp, 13 predicted proteins | sample 2SBtaG_FD_89579 | JGI IMG/M metagenome (GOLD analysis project Ga0114931, IMG submission 89579) | Deep subsurface microbial communities from Kolumbo volcano to uncover new lineages of life (NeLLi) - 2SBTROV14_V59a metaG | ecosystem: Environmental > Aquatic > Marine > Volcanic | place: Kolumbo... | reverse complement strand
TACCGCTATAATCAGCAGTTACTGTACCCGCTGCCTCCGAATCGTCGAGATCCCATATCGATGCTTCGTAATCAGCGTCGTCCGACCACCAGGCGAATCCAAAGCAACCGCCACCACCGGGTCCGGCGGCGCAGGAGAGGCTGCCGCCTTGCGTCACGCGTTCGGTGCCGCCATCCAGCCAAATGATGTAGCGAACACCCATTAGACCAATCGTTTCAGTCACTCCCGGCTTTTCCATGAGTGCTACAAGTCCTTTTGTATCAGCTGGTGCGGTTCGCGGTTCGAACCAGGGGAATAGGTTATCGATGAATTGCTGGTTGGGAATGACACTCAGAGCATTTGCGCCGCGGCCCAGCGCCCTTTCAACACAGCGTACGTAATCCGCTTCTGTTTCATTGCCCTGGTGATAGCTTTTGGCCATCACGACAACGGATTCACCCTCATGAAGTCCGGTCTTTTCCACACGAGCATTTTCGACACTTGCGGTCACGCATCCGCTCAGGTCGGCGGCGAGCAATATCGCCAAAAAGCCCGGCAGCCTAGTCATCGATACCTCCAATAGCGAATATTCCGACGGGTAACTCGTCCAATTCATTGCCGGCATTATTGCTCGCTTCGGCTGGGACAAGTTTCTCCACGTCGATAGGGCCATCCGCTAACGCTGCGATCTTCGTCACCTTGTTCATCTTCAGGAGAATCAAAGCCGCAGCATCACGCATCGCCAGGATGGCCGCTCTTTGCAAAGACCTGGAGCCACCCAGGCCTTCCTTCTGGCTCTTGCCATAAGCACTAACGGTCCACGATGAGGCGCTATTGCCTGCGCTGTCGAAAATTTGCATGCGATATCGAATCCAGACGGCGAATGCATCTGTCTTGCTCTGGTTGGGAACCGAAAACTCGAAGCCCTCTATCGAAGGTTCGACGAGCGCGTCGAACGTATAGTCCAGCGCGTTGTCATCAGGTCCAAGCACGATGACGTTGTCGAACATGTAGCCGAACAACTGTGTGAAAAACGAGGCATTCGCCTCGCCGAGATTGATGGTCCAGGACTCACGCCCCAACACGTTTTCCTCATGCACGTAATTGTGAAATTCGGCAGGAATGCGGAGCGCGACATCGAGCGGCAGTTTCTCAATGTGCGGCTGCGGGATCGTCGGGTTTTCGACGCTGACATTCGACGCGCAGCTTGCTACCAGCAGAGAAAATAATATGACGCTGCTCTTTATTCTATTTGTTGCGATCAAGTGGTCAAAATCCGCGCGGATGAATAGGAATGACTTCTATATCTGAGCATGGCCGGGCCTCATAGTTCCACACAAATGCACCCAATCCAGCTCAGAGCTACTTTAGATCGACCACCATTGGAGTGCAAACTCAGAAATCACGCCACTCAAGCGGTGCTTCCTGCATCAAGGCTACCTGTTCACGCAATGCAAGTACGTGCTCGTCCCAGTAACGCGGGCTGTCGAACCATGGAAATGCCACCTTGAACGCAGGATCTTCCCAGCGACGTGCCAGCCAGGCGGCATAGTGCATAATCCGCAAACACCGTAAAGCTTCAATCAGGTGCAACTCGCGGGCGTCGAAGCGCCGAAATGATTGATAGCCCTCCAGCAGTGCCTCGAGCTGCGGCGTTTGCTCCGCACGATCACCGGACAGAAACATCCAGAGATCCTGTACCGCAGGTCCATGGCGGCAGTCGTCAAGGTCAACGATATGCAGCCGGTCTTCATTAACCAGAACGTTGCCGGGATGAAAGTCACCATGAAGTCTGATCTCCCGGGTATTTCCGGCACGTTCGAAGCAAGCTTCTACGTTGTCCAGCGCCAGTTCCGCGATACTTTCGTAGGCATCACAATTCGCCTGTGGGATGAATTCATTCTCGAGAAGATAGTCGATGGATTGAACGCCATAAGTGTCAACATCGATACGTGGCCTGTGCCTGAACCTCGACACTGCACCTTCGAGGTGAATTCGTGCGATCAGTCGCCCCAGTTGCGTCAGCAACTCGTAATTGTCGAGGTCAGGCGCGCGACCGCCGCGGCACGGGAAGACAGCGAGGCGATAGTGACCCGCGCGCTTCAGTGTTTCACCGTCGATTTCCAGCGGTGGCACGAGCGGAATTTCCTGATTCGCCAAGGCGATCGAGAATGCGTGCTCTTCGAGAATGCATTCATCTGACCAGCGGTAAGGCCGATAGAATTTTGCCACCACGGGTCGCTGGCTTTCTACACCGATTTGATAGACGCGGTTTTCATAGCTGTTCAAGGCCAGAAATCGGCCATCACAGTCAAAACCAAGTTCGGTAAGCGTCGCGACGATGTCTTCGGGTTGCAGGTCGGCAAATGCCAGTGTCGCTGCGTCCCCGGTCACGATGCTTTTTGGCGCGACTCTCGTTTTCGGTCAACCTCGGTGAGGTGTTTTTTTCTCAGTCGCAAGTTCGTCGGCGTTACTTCGAGCAGCTCATCGTCGTCGAGAAACTCCAGCGACTGTTCAAGCGAGTACCGAAGAGGTGGCGACAAGACGAGATTCTCATCAGTGCCGGCCGCTCGCACGTTGGTCAGCTGTTTTGCTTTTGTTGGATTCACCACAAGATCATTCTGGCGTTTGTGGATGCCGATTATCATTCCCTCATAAACGGGGGCACCGTGACCGATGAATAACTTGCCACGCTCCTGCAGATTGAACAGGGCGTAAGCGAGTGCCTTGCCCTGTATCATCGAAACGAGGGTCCCATTGCTGCGTTGCGCAATCGAGCCCTGAACGCGCGGAGCGTATTCGTCCAAAACGTGATAGATGAGCCCCGTTCCCGAGGTCGCCGTCATGTACTCGGTGCGGAAACCAATAAGACCACGGGTTGGAATCTTGTAATCAAGACGCATCCGTCCCTTACCATCGGGCAGCATGTTTTGCAGCTCGCCTTTGCGATCGGCGAGACGTGTCATGACAGCACCCTGGAAAGCCTCGTCGAAATCCACGGTGAGTTGTTCCCAGGGTTCATGTTCGACACCGTCCACATCGTGCATGATCACTTCGGGCCGGGATACTGCCAGCTCAAAGCCTTCGCGTCGCATGGTTTCGACGAGGACTGACAGGTGTAATTCGCCACGGCCGGATACCCGGAACTTGTCCGGATCTTCGGTATCATCAACCCGCAAGGCGACATTGTGCTTCAGCTCCTGCTCAAGGCGTTCACGAATCTGTCGGCTGGTCAGGAACTTGCCATCCTGTCCGGCGAATGGTGACTTGTTGACCTGGAAGGTCATATTGACGGTGGGTTCATCGATACTGAGGGCTGGCAGCGCTTCCTCATGGTCGCGATCGCACAAGGTGTCGGATATGCCGAGCTTTTCAATGCCGCTAAAGACGACAATATCGCCCGCACTGGCAGAATCAACGCGTTGCCGCTTTAGCCCGTCAAATCCGAACACCTCGAGGACGCGCGCGCGTCGTGAAGCCGAGTCCGGGGCAACGACGCTTACCGGTGCGTTTGTTCTCAATGTACCGCGACTGATGCGGCCAACACCGAGCACACCGACATAGGTGTCGTAGTCGAGACTTGATACCTGCAATTGCAGAGGGCCGTCGGGATCGACGTCGGGATGTGGCACATGCTTGATGATCGTCTCGAACAGCGGATCCAAATTGCCATCGCGAACACCCGGGTCTTCACTCGCATAACCCTCAAGTGCTGACGCATAAATTATCGGGAAGTCCAGTTGTTCGTCCGTGGCACCGAGGCGGTCGAACAAGTCGAAGGTTTGATTGATGACCCAGTCCGGTCGCGCGCCATCGCGGTCGATCTTATTGATGACAACAACGGGTACCAGGCCCTGGGCAAATGCCTTCTCTGTTACAAAGCGTGTTTGTGGCATCGGCCCTTCAACAGCATCGACCAGTAACAGGACGCTGTCCACCATCGACAACACACGCTCGACTTCGCCGCCGAAGTCGGCATGTCCCGGTGTATCGACGATATTGATGCTGTAGTCATTCCATTTGACGGCCGTATTCTTGGAGAGAATCGTGATGCCTCGTTCGCGTTCCAGGTCATTCGAGTCCATGACGCGATCGGGCACAGCGGCCCGTGGTCCGAGTGTGCCGGATTGCTGCAGCATCTGATCCACCAGCGTTGTCTTGCCGTGGTCGACATGCGCGATGATCGCGATATTTCGTAGTTTGGTGAGTTGTGACATTGGGGCGGGCTCTCAATTGAGGCGCGGATTATAGTGACCCGCTCCGGGAATTGATATGGCACGCTGCGATCCATGAAAAAACGACGAATTGCATGGCTTGTAGCCTCTCTGATCGCGGCAATTCTGACTTCCAGTCGTCAAAGCGGCGCAACTTTCGACGAATCCGGCTACATCCAGGAGGTCCTGGATTGGCGAGCCTGGCGGATTGAACAACTCAAGGACCCTTCCGGGTATCTGACCCAGATCGGACTCTTCTGGCTGCAGCCGGGTAGCTACAGCTTCGGATCGGACGCGACGAATGACATCGTATTCGGCGGCAATGCTGCACCTGAAATTGGTACTTTTACGGTCACCAGCGACGGCGTGTCGATGACCGTATTGCCCGCTGCCGTATTTCGCCATCGACCCCGGCTTGCGCGTGGAGGCTACGCTGCATCGTTATGCCGAGCCGAAGATCGCCAATGTCGGAACCGTCATTGAAGGGCTTGGCTACTACCCGGAATCACCGGGTATGGTCGAGTTTGAGATTGCTGACCAGCATTACGAGATCGAGGCCGGCGAAAAATATGATGCGAAATTCCACTACCTGCCCGGCCATTAGTCACGCAATTCGAAGCTTAGCCCTGCGTTTGTCTGCAGGCGTTCGAAAAGCGGTTCGGCCATTGCGGCGGCTGGCGTCAGGATTCCTCCGCCTGTATCAAGGTCGTCCAGTGCCAGGCAGACCGCACATTCACTGAGCATTTTGCTGGTTGATCCATAGCCGGGGTCCTGATCTCCCGTGATGCTGCCACGGACGATAGTGCCGTCCGGTAGCTTGCCAATCTGTAAAAGATTGAAGAAGCCTTTTTCCCGATGTTCACGGTCCGGGCCTTCACCCGGTTTTGCGAGCACGAAGCGTTGCAACAAGCGTCGACTTGGCTTGAATGACGCGAACAACACCAAAGCACCGAGGCCCATGACCATAATCACACCTTTTAGCCATCCCGTGATGCCGCGACCCGTTAGTACCGCTTCGTCGTAGCGAAAATCCCTGCCATACGGATATCCCGCCAGTGCGTGACTGCGTCGCACGACTTTGGTGTTAACGCCGGCCATGACAAATGGTGCCGTCCACGATTTCGCGTCGTTGCGATAAACTACACGGGTCTGATCACGATCATCGGGGCCTTCGCGCTCACCTTCCGGATTAAGGCTGTATGGCTGAACCAGGGTCCGGGCGACAGAGCGATCTTCGCGACTCTCCTTGATGACATTCATCATGCTGGCAAGCGTTCCGCCGCTTGCCGTGCCCCTGGTGGCCTTGACGAGCATGCTGATCGATCGGCAATAAACGCCATACTTGTCATGCACCGCGTTTTGCAAAAACCATACGCCAATATCCATGGGCACCGAGTCGAAGCCACAGCAGTGTACGATTTTGGCACCGGTCTCTTCTGCCCGGCGTTGGTGCATGTCGATCATCCTGCGAATCCAGTGGACCTCGCCGGCAAGGTCGCAATAATGCGTGCCAGCGTTGACACACGCCTCCACGAGATCCGACCCGTACAGCGCGTACGGTCCGACAGTCGTCAGAACAACGCGAGTTCGAGAGGCTAAATTCGCAAGGGCTTCTTTGTCGAAGCTGTCAGCAACGATCAGTTCGAGTCCGCCTGCGCCGGCCCCAAGACCAGCACGTAGCTGCTGCAACTTTTCCAGGCTGCGCCCGGCGAGCGCCCAGCGCAATTCACCGTCCGTCCTGTATTGCTGCAACAGGTATTCCGCGACCAAGGTGCCCGTGAAGCCGGTAGCTCCCAGTATGATAACGTCAAAGTCGCGATCAATTTCTGTATCTGTGTTCAAAGTGTTTTCTCCATCAATGCGACTTCTTTTTCGCCGCCACCAGTTTCCTGCGTCCCGACCTGGCGGAATCCCATTCGTTCGTGAAAGCGCATGGAACCCTCGTTCGCCGGACGAATGTTCACTTCGCAAGTCATTACCCGGACGCCCGTTTGTGAATGTGCGAATGCGTCGTAAAGTGCCTCGGCGACTCCGCGCCGTCGTGCCCACTGTGCAACGGCAACGCGGTCCACATATACGAAGTCATCGTAATGATCGCAAAACCATCGATAATTCGGACTCGCGTAGTTTGTTCCCGGGCGCATCCCGATCAGGAAGCCGGCAAATCGGCTGTCAATTTTAGCGACTTGAACACAGGCCGCGTTATCGACGAACCACTGCAGGTCCTTGAGGTCGATGCGGTTGACGTTCGGTATCGATATTTCATTGAGAGCCAACACATCGTCGAAATCATTTCGTGCAATCTGCGAAAATTTCATGGGCACAGTGTATTGTCATGCTATGGTATAGCCAAGACGGTAGGCGGACCGATTTTCATCACCGTCATAATGCGACCGTCAGCAATCGCTACTTTACTCGTCTTCGTCACGGAAATGATTTCCGCAGCCGCTGGTTGTGGGATCGTTCGTATGTGAACAGTAACAACGTTTACAGCTGACACATGCGTAGAATTTTGCAAAAATTTTCTCAGGAATAAGTAGCCATGACCAAAATTGCCAAGCGCGTCTTTGTCGTAGCCGCCGTGTCGGTTTTCTCATTTTCGAGCACCTATGCAGCGTCGGGAAATTCAGCAGATTTGCTGAAGTATATTCCCGCTGACACACCCTATGTTTTCGCATCGACAGAGCCGCTACCGACCAAGCTGGCGGATAAACTCGAACCAACGATCGACGGAATTCTGCAGGCCTATCAACGGGTATTGCGGCATGTGATGGCCGAACAGCTTGTCAAAATGTCGTCCGAGGAGGACGGCGGCGAAGAAGCTGCGCAGTTTCGTGACCTGATGGAGGAAGTTCTCAGACTGATGAGCCTTGACGGGATACGCGGTGCTGGCATCGAACGTGATTCGGCATTCGCCTTTTACGGTAACGGTTTGATGCCGGTTCTTCGCATCGAACTGTCGAACCCCGACTTGTTTGACGCAGCCGTTAAGAGGATCGAGGAAAAGGCGGGCAAGGCACTTGTCAGAGGCAAGGCAAAGGGTAAGTCGTATAGTTACTTTGATGCCAAAGAACTGAAAATGGTTATCGCGACGCTGGGTGATCAAGCGGTTATTACGGCTGTTCCTGCAAAGTATGACGAAGCTCAGGTTGCGCTGGCGCTGGGTGTCAAGACGCCACGCAAGAATTTGAAGAAGAGCAAAACGTTACGGGAAATCGGTAAGGAATACGGTTTCTCGAGGTACCTGACGGGGTTTGTCGATACCCGGCGACTCGCCGGAATATTTGCAGGCAACACAACGGACCGGGACGACGAATTTTTTGCTGCGATCGGCGAGACACCACCGGCAGTCACTGCCGTCTGTTCGGCTGAAATCATGGCAATAGCTGGAATCGCACCACGGGTCGTCTTTGGCTACTCCAATGTTTCATCGCAACATATCGAAAGCGCCATGATCGTCGAACTCCGCAACGACATTGCGGACGGTCTCGCGACGATTCCCGCCGCGGTGCCAGGACTCGGCTCAGATCCCGGCGGACTGATGTCGCTTGGCTTTGGTCTGAATCCGTTGGCATTACGGGAATTTTACGAGGCGCGTCTCGATGCGATGGAGGCCGAGCCGTACGAGTGTGAGAAATTCGCCGCTTTGCAAGCGGGTGTTGCGAAGGGTCGAGCAGCGCTGAACCAGCCGCTGCCGCCGGTTGTATACAGTTTCCGCGGATTTGTCGCCAACGTTGCGGATATCCAGGGACTGGACCTATCAAGAAGTTCACCGCCGGAATCCATCGATGCGTCGATACTAATTGCCGCGGAGAATGCGGAATCCTTGGTCATGATGGCGGCAATGATGGACCCACAGATTGCTGCGCTGAACCTGCTTCCCGATGGCAAGCCGGTCAAACTGGATTATCCACAGCTCGCGGATATTGCGGACGAAGCATTCGCGGCTTTGTCGACCAATGCGATTTCTGTCTCTGTGGGAGACGATGCACAAGCCACCGCTGCAAACATGTTGGCAGCGGCCAGTGCTAAGCCAGCGCCATTTTTCAGTATGAATATGGATGCGGCACACTATTATTCGATGATCGGTGAAGCGATGTCAGAGGCGCCCTCTGGCGAGGCTGAGAACGCTACGCCGCAGGCTGTTCGCGACGCAATACGCGAGGTAATGCTATTGTCCGGCAGCCTGTACGAAAGAATGTCGGTCGACGTTCAATTCACAAAGCGCGGCATCGAAATTAACGGACATATGAAATTGAGTGATTAACATGTCAAAGAAACTACTCTTACTGCTTCTGGTGACCGTGCTGTCGGTTGCCGCTTGTGCGGACAATGCGAACACGAAAACCGCGCCAAATGTCCAGGCCACGTTAAAGGTCGACTTGGGAACTGTAGTACGTACCGGTACCGTTGTGCCAGTGGATGGCATTACCAGCGCCGGCCAACCGGACGAGGCGGCGTTCTCGGTTTTCGCCGATCAGGGCTACACCACCGTCATCGATTTGCGCGCTGAAGATGAAGATCGTGGTCTGGACGAATCAGCCGTTCTCGACAGATTGGGAATGACCTATTTCAAACTCCCGGTCGCCGACGAAGATACGGTCAGTTACGACACCGCAAGAAAGCTGGACCAGCTTATAGAGGCTTCGGATGGCCCGTTTCTCATTCATTGCAAGAGCGGTAACCGGGTCGGGGCCTTGCTTGCTCTGCGAAAAAGCCTGGACGGCGCAGACGATGCCGCTGCCATGGCTTACGGCAAGGAAGGTGGTATGACCCGTCTTGAGGGCCGTGTGAAAGAAGTCCTCAGAAAGGATTAAGCCGAATTAGGGTGACAGTGACCTTAATTCAACGTTGAACTAAGGTCACTGTCACCCTATTTGCCCGGCCACAAGACCACGATTCGATACGCGTAACTACCTAGCGCAGCAGCCAACGTCGGGTGCGATGATGTGATTCTCGCGAAAGATATTGTTGACTGAGGCTCGCTAGGGACATGCCAAAAGTACAAGCAGAAAATCTGGACCTCTTTGTAAACGCTCAAAAACAGTTTGAGCGCGCCGTGACCTGGATCGATGATCTCAAGGTCGGACTGATCGACTACCTGATCAACCCGAAACGCACGATACATGTGCGCTTTCCCATCCATATGGATGATGGTTCGATCAAGACCTTTCATGGTTTTCGTGTTTTGCACAACCGTGTGCGCGGGCCTGGCAAGGGTGGTCTTCGTTATCACCCGGACGTAACTGAAGCTGAGGTAACCGCACTCGCCACATTCATGACATGGAAAACCGCCGTGGTCGATCTGCCTTTCGGCGGCGCGAAAGGCGGCGTCGTGTGCAACCCGAAAGAGCTCAGTCGCGGTGAGCTACGGCGAATCACTCGGCGCTTCGTGACCGAGCTTGGCGACAACATCGGCCTACACACCGACATCCCTGCGCCAGACGTGTATACCGACCAGCAGACCATGGCATGGATCTATGACACTTTTGACATGATGCATCCCGGACAAAACAATCTGGCTGTTGTCACTGGCAAACCACTCGATATCGGTGGCTCGGTTGGGCGTGACGAAGCAACGGCAAGAGGCAGCCTGTACGCGACCGAGCAACTATTGAAGCATGGAGTGGTCCCGGACACGACGACACTCGACGGTGCCCGCGTGGCTATACAGGGATACGGCAATGCAGGAAGTCACACAGCTCGTCTGTTTCGTGAGGCAGGTGCTCGTATAGTTGCCGTTAGCGACTCAGGGGGCGGAATCTGTTCCGACGACGGACTGGAACCCGAGAAAGTGCTGGCGCACAAGAAAGAGCACGGCAGCGTTGTCAAACTGCCAGGCTCCACTGCTATCAGCAACGAGGAAGTGTTGGCCTATGATTGCGACATCCTCATTCCCGCCGCACTTGAGTGCCAGATTCGGGCGGACAATGCTGATGCTGTCAAAGCCAGGCTTATTGTCGAAGATGCAAACGGTCCGTTGACGATGGCGGCGGACAACATCCTGCAAACGAAGAACGTCCTGGTATTACCGGACATCGTCGCTAACGCCGGCGGAGTCGTCGTTAGTTATTTCGAATGGGTGCAGAACCTTGAGAATCGACAGTGGAACCTTGAGGAAGTGGAGCACCGCCTCAAGCAAAGAATGATTCGCGCCGTTGACGATACAGTTGATCGCTGGACCGCTCTCAAAACAAAGCACAAGGGTGGCCTCAACGGAAACACAGCGGGCCCGACCTTGCGTGACGCGGCGCTTGTCACCGCGATCGAGAGACTTGGAACCGTTGTTCTGCAGCGCGATATCTGGCCCTGATCGCAATGATGGAGATTGGCCGGATATCAATACCAACTGAGTAGGTGGTTTGTTTCTGGGGTCTCTCAGTAACTCATCCATAAGTCACTGAACACCCCGCAACAATTGGTGGAGGTGGTGGGAATCGAGGCCTGCCTGCAGGCCTTTAACTAAGCCATTTCAGGGGTAGTCGTGTCGAAAGTTACACACATATCTACACACAAGCAGGTTATGCGGGATGAACGGCTGAATTCAATCGCATGTACCCTGTCAAACATTCCACGACTTATCGGATTATTTTAGCAGCGCCCACACTCTTTCGCACAAATCATGGATAATCGACGACAGTAATCAACGCGCGGGAATGATGACACCTATTTCCAAGGAGAAAAGCTATGCGTTCGGATTACACGACAGGTTCCTTGAGATATATCCTTTCGCTTCTTGCTTCGACAACGGCCATCGTCGCGCTTCTAATATTGCCAATGAATGCACGTGCATTATCCTGCGCGCCGAGAATTTTCACTCTCAGTGAGGCGTACGAGGCTGCCGACAGTATCATTGTCGGGCTAGTGACGGAGTGCGAGGAAGAGGTTAGTCGCGAACCCTGGGCCAATGGAGGTAGCGATTGCTCGTTTGTCAGCCTCGATGTATTGAAGGAGTCGAACTCAGCGCGCGATTACCGTGGCGTTTCCAGCAGTTCTGGGTGTGGACTGTCTTTGCACGTGGGTAAACAGTATTTGTTGTTTCTCGACAGTGAAAACAGGCCAATGCGCTTCAGTGCGAGCCTCAACGGTGAACAGTATCAGACTCAGTTGTCGAATAGCTATCAAAGGATTCTTCGAGAATTCAGAGATGGCGACATTGGTGATTTATCCGAACCATGGATGTTTGTAGAATACGAAGGCGCATGTTCCCTTTCACACAATGTTGGCGGCCACCGAATCTCGTTTGGCCGCGGCACAACCGATGGTCAGGGACAGTTAGCTCAGGACTGGACTCATGAAAAAGTCGATGGGAAAACAATCCACAGGGGACGGACTCGTGCGGTTGGCTCGGATTCAACTTCCCAGTTACTCGATACTGAGGTTGTCGCGGTTGGCGATATTCCGGATTACCCCATCGATACGCAAATGCTATCCATCGCATTCCAGGAGCAGACACCTGCTCCCGCGCGTCAGGCAATTATAAGTGTCGGTAGTAGGAGCTGGCCGTTGTATCGGGTTGAATTTTCCATTTCTATTAGTGGCCTGCCAACGATGACTAACGTTAGCTACCAAGTCGGCGGCGAGGTGTCGGAGCAAATACTATCTGCGATGAGCAAGCCGTCAGATATCGTGGTTTCAGCGGTACTGGTGACCTCACCAAGTGTCGATTCTAAGTCGTTGCCTGAGGACCCTCAATTGGAACAAGGATCAGTAATTCTTGCACCACAGGGAGACGATTATTTTTCGCAATTACCAGCGGATTCTGGTTCGGTGAACCCAGAGACTACATCGAGTGGTGGAGCAATGAGGGCATACGGACCGCGAAAAGAAGCTCCAGAGGCCGTTCTTCGCCTGGAGACCCGAAGCACCCAGTTGCCGGCAGTATTGAAAAGTTATCAAGCGTGTTACAAAGGAGTCGAGCGCTAACCCTCGACGCCCATTGGCCGTGTCATGTTTCAATTTCGAACACGATCTATAGTTAGATTCAACTTGCTTTTGACTTGAGAGGTAGTGCTACTCTTACCGGTAGAGGTAATCTGAAATGTCGACTGCGAAAGAACACCTGACCGAACTGATAAAGAACCAGCCTGAGGACAGCTCGGAGGCCGATATCGTGCGAGAGCTCGCTTTCGACCTCATGATACGTCGAGGCTTGGTGGATGCTGAAGCGAATCGCACCATATCGAATGAAGATATGGGCCGTCGGATTCGCTCATGGCAGAGCTGATCTGGACCGAAGAGTCTGAGCGCTGGCTTAAGGATATTTTCGACTACATCAGCGCCGACAATCCGGCGGCAGCCGAAGGAGTCGTGAGAGGAATCTACGACCGTGCTCAGACTCTCCTGTCATTTCCAGAGTCAGGATACCGATACCAGGGTAGCGCCGAAGACGTTCGGATACTTCAATACGGACACTATCGAATCGCATACAAAGTAGAGGGCGAAGACATCTTTGTTCTTGGTGTGTTTCATGGTGCCTTGGCCATAGAGCGATATCTGATTTGAGTGCATCGAACCTAACAATGCGCATTCTGAATGATCGAAGTCTGCCGCGCAGACCGCGGCGGACTTCCTCGGACACCGATTGCAAAAACGAGATGATTGGTAAGACGAAGGCTGCTAAGTTGAGCAGGCTGATCCGAAGGGCCCGCGTCACCAGATTGCACTGGTGACGCGGGCCGCAAGGCCATGAACCACGTTGCTCTTGGGCTGATTTTTCGGGTTACCCTGGGGTTATCTATTATTGATAACGTGGTTGTTTGATCGAATTTAGCCGCGGCCACTGCGGATAAAGTGGCAACAGGGCGCTTCAGGACTCCGGGCAAAGCG
>Ga0114931_10007811_pt1 | contig 13024 bp, 14 predicted proteins | sample 2SBtaG_FD_89579 | JGI IMG/M metagenome (GOLD analysis project Ga0114931, IMG submission 89579) | Deep subsurface microbial communities from Kolumbo volcano to uncover new lineages of life (NeLLi) - 2SBTROV14_V59a metaG | ecosystem: Environmental > Aquatic > Marine > Volcanic | place: Kolumbo... | reverse complement strand
GACTCTCTAATGACAAGTAAGTTAAGGTCTTGCTTAATGGCCATTACACTGCTACCTCTATGACATTATTGGCCGTGCCGATACTAATATCCAGACCTGTGTTTCCAGCACCTGGGAATGAGAATCTAAAGAAAATCTGGAAGGCACCAGCGACGCCTCCTAACAGTTCAATTCCTAAGTTTAAGGGCGCACCAGCAATTGCGGTGTCAAGGTTTAATAAGCTATTGGCAAGCCGAACATGTGTTGCTTCAGGCCCCGATCCCGGACTGGCATCGCTGATAGTCATGGCTATCTGATTAATGCCGGGGCTGACCGAATCCTGCAGTTTAAGCGCCGCGTTGGTGGAACCGAGGTAGAGGGAGAAGTCTACCGTTGCTGGACTACCGCCGACATCGAATGTAGGTGTCAAGGGCCCAACAAAAAGATTTGTCAATCCAGCGTCAGTATAAAAATCGAATGTACCTAATGCCATGTTATGCTCCGAGTGTTAAAGTGTCCTGTGGTAAGGCTACTTCTATTGTAGATGTTACCGTCTTGGACACAGTGTCTCTGTCCTGTGGGTCTACGGCAGGTAAAGTTATTGTGAATCTTTCATTGTATATCTGAGGTGCAGGTACAAACCCTATAGTTATTAAGGTGTCCTGATTGGTGACCCACCCCTGCCATGTAGGGTCTTCAGCACCCACCCCCAATCTGTTACCTACGTGTGTTTCCAACGGGGCTGAACCCGGTATGGATGAAGTGGGTGACGCAACAGGATCAGTAGGTGGAGTAAGCCCTGAATCCACCTGACCTGCTGCGTTGGGCAGATAAAGAGCTAAAGTCACCGTAGTTAAAGCAGAACCACCTAATGTATCTATCTCTTCAGTTATTTTGTGTATTTTACCCTTGGCTGTCAAGTTTGTGGTATTTATTTGCACAGTCATATCTGTAGAAATAGCAGCCACCATCGGCGTAGAGAATGAGACAAAGTTTTTTCTATGCGACGCCAGTATGACGTTTCTAATCTTTGCTATTGCAGCCTGTATTTTATTATCCCAGCTTACATTTATATTAGACACATAATCCGTGCTTCCTACAGGGGTGCCAGTGGGGGTTTTATAAGTAGGGTAAACCTCAAAATTGGAGGAATCAGTGACTTCGGAGGAAAAGCTTTCGGTCGTAGCCAATTGTCCATGCTTTACTATACTGGCTGAATTCTGAACGGACAAACTATAGATAGATTCCGTCGTCTGCAACCAGCGTTTTGAGATAGTTGCGTGGAAGCCCATAGCTAAAGTTTTTGCATAGTCGGTTAATATCCATCCTATAAAACCCCCTCCGAGAGTCGGGAATAACCTTGACTGGGGGAGACCAGAAAAAGAAATATCCTTCAGAGTCCACCCCTCTAAAGCCTGCAGGATTGTTGTCCTCAAGGGGAGAGGATAGGATTTACTCAGGTATTCCGTAAAAGAGGAATAGACCAGACCACCCCAGCTAAGACGTAAGTCTCTCTGCCACTTTCTGGCCTGTCTACCGGTAAAGGTCAAATCAACCTTGTTAACTATGTTTCTTCTCTCCGCCAGAGTGATGTCGAGTGACTCATCTATGACGTTGGTCTGATCGAAAGATAAATCCGCTACGGACTTGGGCTGCCACGGGGTTATCCTAGCTGTGCCATTATAGTCTTTGTCAAAACTCACCGGTAAGGTTGATAGTTGCGCCTGGGCGTATGACCAGTTGTCTGTAGCAGTACCTATAATGTCTGAGTCAGTGAAACCCCCCAGGATGGAATCAATGGCTGCCCTACTGGAAAACTCGAACACTTCCTGCAGATTATCTGAGCAGGTAAAATGAGTCAGACCAGTAGTTACGTCATAGTCAGGTGTGTGGACTATACCTGTAAATTTCCGGAAAGTACCTGTCACCACCCCCGCAGAATTAATCTGCAGGTATGCTATTGTAACCGGGTTATTTATCCACGCGTAGGGATCAATGGCTCCCGCTCCTGGCTTTAAAGTAAACTCTGCAGTAGTCGCTTCACTCTCTGTAGCCTGGACAGTTATAGTGCCAAGGATTTGTGAGGACACATCCACATTGTTTAACATAACCTTTGCACTGAACCTCCTGCGCACTTGGACATCAGGAGAAAATTCAATAAAGTTAACCGATAAAGAGAGGGGGCCGGTAACAGTTTGCTGGAATTTTATTGAGACAGAAAGAATGCCAGTTGCTGGGGATTCTATGAAGTTCACTCCTATGGAACCTAATGACCCAGTAGTAGTTTCAGCAAATTTTATCTGTAATCCCAGCGGGCCGGATAGAGGCACTTCAGTGAAATCTATAATTAGAGCGTGCCTGAAAGACAAGTCCTGCATTTGCCGTGCGCGTAAGCGAACCTTCGTCTCAGAAGTTCTCCCTCTGCGAACCAGCAATACACTCATTACACTTCCTCAGCTATGATAGACCAGCCGGAAGAATTTCCGCTATAGGAGAAAGTTTCAGAAGGGTCATTCATCGTTACTACCAGCTCAGGGAAATATGAGGCTATATAACCCTGAGCGAGAGGGTCTACAGTTACAGTGAGTGTATCTCCTGTCAAAGAAGAAGTTGTGGGCACAGCGATACCGTCTATAATTTTACGTGCAGAGGGGGTATAACCTGTGTCAATCCGCCGTGCAACAGGTAGGGGTATAATATTATTTACGCTGCTTATAGACCTTGTCACGCCACATTTTAAAGTTAATGTACCTGTGTAATCCAAGGCCGACATACCTAAAGGGATTCCGCCATTTCCTGATAAAGTTGTCCGTAATTTTCTCCAGTTCGTTTGTTTCATAGCAGAGCCATCCAACATGCGGTGTACTGTGCTGCCACCAAATATTTCGTAAGTCTGGGAATAATCCAGCGCCTCATACAAAGTCACCTTTATCGTGTTTACTCCGTCGCTGAGCTCGAACCATCTATCCAGGTCTGATATTGCCATTAGTTAAACCTCTTCCCAGACTTGATTGCCTGGAGTGCTAGACTACGTTTAAACCCAGAAATATCTTTCGGGTCTGCTTTAGTGTTTATACTGGAGCTATCAAAATTAAAATTCACTGGGGTACCACCCGTGGCATTGGCCAATGCTTCTATAGCCTTACTCGCGTCCGGGGGCGGTTGTACATTAACTACAGGAGGAGCTGTGGTTACATTGCCAGTCTTCAGGAAAGTCTCTAGCCCGGCTACTTGCTGCTGTTGCTGAGGTTGTGGCTGCTGAACTTTCGCTTGCGCCTGTAGTTGGGTTAAGGCTTTTTTAGCTGCTGCATCAGCCTGCAGTTTCAGATTGTCCAGTGAAGCTTTTAAAGCATCCAAAGAAAGTTTCAATTCACTACGTGATTTTAAACTTTGATCGTGTTGCCGTTGCAAAGAATCTCTTTGTCTTTGCAATGTCTCAACAACAATTTTTTGTTCCGCAACGACACGATCTTGCGCCTGAATTGCTAACTTCTGAGCATCTTCGATTATACTTTTGGCAGAACCCCTGCTCAATCTACCGGATGATTGTAACTGCTGGGCTTGTGTTGCAGCTTTCTTCGATAGCTGTATCTGTTGCTGTAAAGAATTAGCTTGTCTGGCTTGATCCAGCGTATCTTGTATCGAAGATTTGGTAACACCTTTCCCGGAAATACTTTGTGTAATATCCTGAAAAAACGACTTTAGATTGGCTCTCTTTTCAAGCTCACTACTGAGTTTATTTCTAGCCTGTGAAAGTCTCGACGTGGCCGCATTCAAATCACTTTCTAATTTCTTACTATCTGCAGTCGCGGTTGCGAGTTGGTTGGATGCGCTGGATATTTTTGCATCCAAGGTAGCTTTACTGATGCTAGATAATTTAGAAGACAGGGATTCCTCCACGTTATTCAGAGACCGCCTATTTTCTATCGCTTGTTGCAGGACGTCAGCAAACTCTTTCGAGAAGGTGGCTATGTTTTTATTAGCTGGGTCATCAAAAGCTTTCAGCAGGTTGTCTAAGGATACCTTTGACGTATCTCCGAACCCTTCCAGCTTGGCTAACCGGTCTAACTCGCTCTTTAATATTCCCTGTTCGGCCACCAACTGGTTCTTTTTCAAAGTAGCAATCTTCAGTACTAAACCACGCTCAGCTTCAGAATCCTTGATAGAGGAATCCTTCAGATTTTTTAATTTTGCTTCCGCCTGAGCTATCTGTTCGTTGGAAAGAATTGTAGCCCTCTGGGCCTGATCCAAAGATTCTTGAAAGGTGAGGGTCTTGGCAGCTTCGGCACCTATCTGTTGTTGAGTTTTGGCTATAGAGTCCTGTAAAACTTTTTGCTGCTTACCAATGTCAGTGATAAATTTCTGCTTATCCTGCAAACCCTGCGCAGTGTTATCAAAGGACTTTAACTGTGTGCCAGCCTGAGAAATGAGAGCGAAAGCCTGAGCTTGCAAGGATTTTAAATCTGTCTGCAGTTCTTCTATTTTAACTTGCCGCTGAGCTGAGTTGGCCTTATCTTGTTGTGCATTTTGTCTACTAACTTCCAGTGCCTGAGAGAAAGGTAGTGTCGGTGCGGGTGCAGCAGAGGTGGTCAAAGACGCTTCTACCTGCTTCTTGAACTTGGCTATGGAATCTTTAAAGGTTGCATCCGCGTTGGAAACTGCAGATGTTAAAATGTTATCCAGATTCTCCTTACTAAATAGCGCCGCCAATTGCCCGAAATATTTTTCAACGAAGAATGATTGCCCTTCAGCAGCTTGTTTCAATAACAAACCTCTCAACCGGTTTATTGCTGCCGGGTCACCGGTAAGCCCTTGCTGCAGGACATTTTTGAAAAATGCTTCCTGGGCGTCCAATTGCCCCTTAGTCGCTTCCTCCAGAGCAGTGACCAAAGAAGCATTACTGGCAGATACAGAAGGGATATTCTGTAGGAATTGGGCGGCATCGTCTAAGCCAGTAATAGATGTAAGTAATAATTTCCGTGTTTCTCCATTAAGGGCGTTGAAGGACTTAACAACTTGGTTAGCTTCGGCATCAGTAGGGTCAGTAGAGGCCAGCGCCGTCTCTATCTTTCTGGCAAGTTCACTTCGTATCGCTTCTGCTTTTGAAATGCTGTCTTGGGCTGATTGTAATATAGATGCAAAATCGGAAGGATTGAGTGCATCTTTCTCAAGACCCAGTGCTGCAGTAATATTAGTTATAAAGTTTTTGAAAGATTCCGAACCGACGTCCTTAGAAGCTTTTATAGCATCATCGACCAGATTTTGTGCCTCCTTAACATCACCTGAACCTCCCGACAACACACCAGCAATTTCACTTTGTACTGTCAATGCATCGTTCAAAGCTTTGTTGGCATTATCAGAAAATTGCGTAGAAGCATCCAGGGCGCTTTTTGCCTGGGTGACTTTTTTATCTGCTTGAGATATTTGTCCTTGTATATTGGTGGCCCTGTCTTGTAGTACCTTTACCCGCTGCTGAGCCTGATCGGCACCCGAGGTACCCCCTAAAAGCTGGTCGGTCAGAGAGCCTATAGGGGAATTGTTTATTCTTTGACTGGCTAAATTACTTATACCTGTTAAAAATTTTGGCAGATTCTCTCTGAAATTGCCATCAAAAAGATTACTGAATGCTTCTGAGAATGATGCGGGTATAGGAGAATTAGCAGCATCCCGCATTGTTTTCAGCAGACTTGTTACGGAATTTGCTGCTTCAGCAGCACCGTCCACAAAAGGCGTGAAAGCATCTGCAGCTTTCGCACTTAGTACAGCACCCAAGTTACTGAATGCGTTCTTTGCGGAATCCAATTGTTTGGTAGCACCTTGCGCTGCACTGCCGGTTCTTTTTATAGCCTCAGTGTTCGCCTCGAACTGTTGCTTGTTTGCTATCAGCGCACTGATGACGTTCTGGGAGCGGACACTGAATATCCTTTCAAAGTCACTAGCTCCTGAACCTTGTATACCTAATTTTTCCAGTTCATTAATTACAGCGACCAGAGGGTTAGCGGTATCCTTGAACCCGGTGAACAAGTCTTTCACGGATGCTTCGGTAAGCCGTTGACCGATAGCTTCATATCGCTTAACCAGAACAGCTAACGTCTTGCTGTCTGGGGAAAGTAGCTCTAATATTGACTCTCTCAGTCCAGTAGCTACTGTGGAATCTTTGATACCAACATTTTTGAGCGTAGCTATAGCACCCAGGACTTGATCAGCCGCTATGTTGTATGCTTTAGTTATCTGAAGCAGTCTACTGACAATAGTTTGAATCCCTGTAGGAGTCAGCTTGGATATATTTACAGCATTGGTCAGCTTATCAGCTATGTCAGAAACAGTTAGATTGTCGAATACATTTTGAAACGTACTTATTATGTCTGCTGAAACTTGCAGAGTAGAGTTAGTGGCCGATGCAAACTCCGCGACGCCCCGGATAGTGGAAGAAATTTTATCTATGGAGACACCGGCCTGGACAAGTACCTGGGTCGCCTGGGCTATCTCTGTTGTAGTAAATTTTGTTTCCGTCGCTACATCTTTAATCGCCTCACTTACAGAAGTAATTTCATCTGCTGTAAGCTTACCTATCGCTTGTATACTTACCAGGGCATCCTGGAGATCAACAATATTTTTAACTAGAGCGCCAATAGTACCTACGGCAGTCCTGAATATCTGGAATATAACTGTATAACGAAGTAGAACTTTTAAGGATATCCCAAGCTCTCTCTCCAGAAAACCCAATTTATCTGTCAATCCTTTTACGTTCTTACCAGTAGATTTGGCTTCTTTGCCGAGTCCTCCCATACTTTTTGCGGAACTATCTGCAGTTTTCTTGCTCCGCTCATTAGCTTTGGACTGTTCATCTGTTACGATTGATAAATCTTTTACAGCCTTCGAGGTTTCTTTTACCCGCTTGGTAATGTTATCAGCATTCAGACTGAGGTTTACTGCGAGTGGTATGGTTTCGCCGGACTTGAATAAGGTCTTTATTTTTTCCCTGACCCGTTTCCTGAGACCTTTAGTGGAAATTCTTACCTTCTCCAGTGATAGAATCACAGGAGGTGTTATAGTCAGAGTTTCCAGGGAAAGGTCTTTAAGCTTTGCGGCAACAGTCTTGGCTAGACCTTTAGCCGTGATTTTAATCTTAGAAATTTTTACCTTGACTGCTAAATCCAAAGCCCTGGCTGAATCTAACAAACCGGTTAGTTTCTTTGCAATAGCCGCCTTTAACGTGCGGACATTAACATTGATCTTGTTTACTTTAATTTTTAAAGGAAGAATTAAAGTCCTCGCAACAGAAGTAATTGCTGAAAGTTTATTCTCCAAGAGAGCATTAAACTTTTTAGTGTCGAGGGTGAGCTTGGTAATGTCGAGTTTTATAGGCAGTGAAGCAGCTTTCAGTCTGCCTAGGGTAGACTGAACCTTTTCCCTTATAGCAGGCAGCAGTTTACTGGTATCTATCTTTATGCGAGACAGATCAACCTGTATACCCGCTTTAAAGGGTTTGATTGACCCTGTTATATTTTTTATGGTGTCCCGAATCCTGGCAGCTAATCCAACCGTTGCCAAGCGTAGCCTGGACAAGTCCAGGGATAAGTTAGGTTTTATGGGTTTTACACCGGCAAGTTTCGAGGCTATTGCTTTTTTAATGCCAGGTATCAGTCCTGCAGTATTTACTTTACCGACTTTAATATTGACATCTGTTTCGACATCAAACTGCGTCTTATCTACCATAACCTAAACCTTTATTTATACGGGTATTAACACATTTATAGCATAAAAAAAGGCCAGCATAAAGCTGGCCTTTTTAGTGGTGTTGAATGAGTCTTACTGATCGGCACCAAATGCAAGCATTCCAGTGGGATGGGATGGTATAATATTAGCGATGTGTTCGAGAGGCTGTCCCACTCCGTACTCCGATACTGCTGGTTGTAAAACTTTCAACTCAAGGGCAAAAGTTGCATAATCGGTGGCATTGGTAGATACCTCTAAACTACCCGAGGTAGCAGTCTTCCAGAAGGTTACAACTTTAGGTCTGCCTGTGTTATTTTTCTGTTGAATAAGAGTAGCAGAAAAATAGTTAGTCTTGGTAACTGCACCGATTGGAACTTGGTTAGCTACGAAGACATTAAATGTCGTTCCGGTCTCAGTCAAAGCATTGTAAGCTACAACTGTGGACTGCCCCGTTGCTGCGGTAATTGTGTTGACTGCAATAGATGCTACTTCAATCAAAGAGACATCCTCGGGTCTGCCTACCGGGTAAATGATTAAAACATCCCCCACATTAATACCCGTTGCAGATGTGACGTCGAAAGATGCTGAACCTGCAGCAATGTCCGCAGCATTAGACAGGGTGGTGGCAACATCCGTCGGGTTAGTGGCAGAGACTCCTTCCCCTAGCATAATTTTCAGGTTTCTCCTGGAACCTTCCCGCATATTAGCAGTAATAGCACCTGTCTGTCTGGTAATAGATGTGTCAACTATCTGTAGAGGGAACCCACCCTCAAGATCGACGTTATCCTGGGTGATGGTATATGTAGCATCATCTATTAGCCCCACGGAAGTTGACTGTGGTAACATGCTTGCTAAGGAAAGTACCCCGAGCCTTAACTCGGCAGTACCTATAGAAAATTCGGTAGTTTGTGGTGAGCCAAGCTTAGCCATTTGTTGCGCCTCTTTAATAAATTAGTAATTTAATCTTTGTTGATATTACCACCAAACGCAGATAAATGAAACCTTCTATATTTTTTTCAAATGATGTGGCGCTACACGACAGCATTTTGGATGGGAACATATTGTTTCCAATATCATTCATGGCTTTAGAGGTATATTCCACGCGAGCCAGTCAAGCAGGAAAAGATGACGAACTTTTGTTATCGGCTCTGTCACATGCAATTAAAACGTGTTGTGGTATATCTAACCCGTCAGACAGGGACGTGGCTTATTTCGTGGAGCGCCTGGAGGCATTTTATTCGGAGAAAAATGTAGAATCTGCCACTCCCGCTGTGCAGGATAATCCAGGATTTGGGACTGAATTTGCTAATTACCTGAGCTCATTGAGGGTAGACCAACTCCTGCTAAAAATGTGCAATTACGATTATGAAAAAGCAAATTTTTTATACTGTGAAATTGATAGGGACTCGGTGCAGGAAATGCTGTCTGAATATATGCGGGGGTGCCACGAACTTAACCGGGTGAACATGGAGGCAAGTATGTATGGCTTCGGGGGGTCTTACAAACCTAAAAGTGGGGGAGCTATGGATTTAGACTCAGAGGAAGGCGTACAGTCCTTCAAACAATTAGGTTTTTAACAACAGTTTTTGCAGCTCGGCATTGAACTGTCTGCCTCGCAGTGCCATTAATTCTGATATGAAGGGCCTATGCCGGGTAGATGAACCTGCTCCTTCCAAGAAACCTATTTTATTAAGGTCACTGTCCCCCGTATTCAAACCCGCCACATCCTTTGGTATCCCAGAGAAAAAAGAATTTAGGAATATTTGCTCGAAGAAAATGCCTCCCCTACGAGGAACTGGATAAGAGAAATCTAATCTGAAACGCAAGACTTTGTTTCTGAATTTTTTGCCGCTGGGTAGGATAGTCACACCAGGTTTGCTACGAGTCACACCTCCTTTATGACCGGCTTTAAATCGGTTATATGACAGAGATAAATCTCCCTTACCTCTCCAAAAAAAGAAAGCAGTAGAGGGGGTTTCGCGTAATTTTCTTTTGAAGTATGTAGGACTGAAGGCAGACCATTTCTTACCTGCAGGAACAGGGTTACCGGTGGCTGTGGAAATCCCCGTAGAAAGAATGACACCTATTTCATCAAGCGCCTGTTTATACTTTAGTTTTGCCAAAGTGTTTATTTCATCGGCCCTTTTCTCCACCAAAGATTTCGACACCCTTTGTATATCTTCTGAAAATTTATTGGTTAGAGAGGATTTCTTATCAGATTGAAAGTCTACAAGAAATCTCGCATTAATCTTTTTGCTTAAAGTCTTTTGAAAATTTATATTAGAAAAAGAAACTTTGGCCATGAGATTATGCTAACCTTTGTGCCAGACCTAACACTGTCAACATTCTTATACCAGATACTTAGTCATACGCTTGTTCCATGACTGATATACTGGACACATTTAATATACCCAGCAAAGGCCCTACTACAGCACCAGAGTAATCAAATATATTTATACGTGAGTCAACAGGAAAAGCAACTTTTACTTGCCCGACTAAAGACAATATATCGTAGTTGCCCGGATCATTCACAGTCCTGGCGCCAATGTTGAAATGAACTCTGTATAATGGGTCTTGTGGCGCTTCTTGCAGGGTCATAAATTCCCATACAATAGCATCGCTTTCAGACGCAAATAAAGTTTGTGTGTTTACTTGATTACCTAAGTCCACGAACTTAACTGCGGGTACCTGGGCCTGAGCTATACTGGTACCCAAAAAATCTATCGTGGATTTCAGAGCCAGCAGAAAAGTAGCCTCACTCATCTTTTTACCATTGTAATTCTCATAGTCAATAACTCCTGAGCTATATCCTGGATTGTGAATCTATCAGTACCGACCTGTAATTCGTCAGCCGTAGTTATGTCAGCAAATGCAGGTAGGAAAGCATATTGTCTCGAAAAGAATATGAAGTCTGCTTCATCAGATGGGGTCTGCCCGAACCTGACAAGATGTACAGGCAATGTGTCTACCGTGGTCTCGACGGTGCTACCTTGGATACCGGAAGCGGAAATAGTCGTGACCTGCCTTATTATGCTGGCTTCATCAGTTTCGTCTAACAAGGTATAGTCATAATATGCCGCCGTATCGTGGTAAATATTTTTCTGCCCAGAATATAAAATGTGACGCTCTGGTTCATCTCCTAGTTTCAAAACGCTATAAGTAGGAGACAGAGGTTGTTCCACAAGTAAAACTCTTCTTGAGTTGAAAGATACGCGCTCACTAATCCAGTGGCCAGACACCTCCAGCACTCCCGGATTAAGAGTATCTTCATAGAGCCCAGTGGTTGGGTTAAGTCCTAGTACCTTATTAGACCTGAGTTTACGCAGAGCCTGCTGTATGCGCATGGTTTATACCCCGGTAATAGGGTCTCTGGAGGGGGTTGCTTTACCCATTATCGTGAAAGCTGTCCCAGAAGTATTAGGCACTAATTCTTCCTGCAGCCCGTCAAGTCTGGTACGTGCAGTCTCTACCAAAGCTTTCCAGTCCACAGAGAATCTTTGATATTCGTCTTTCCCAGTAGTCAATTTTCTGGGTAAAGCTGGCGGCGACTGGGCCAGTCTCCACGCACCATACCACATACACCATAGTTGTAATCTATTAGCAATATCTGTCGAGCTGTAGAACTGTGTAGCATGGTCAGGCATAAATTTTTCCAAATCCATTTGCATCTGCAGAGCCATAGATTGCCCAGTGATTATAGTGTCCTCTATATCGGATGAATCAGCTCCTATCGCTGAACGAATAGCATCAGTATCGGTATAGAGAACCGTTATTTTAGCCATTTGAATCTCCCAGAAATTCGAGGGTAGCTTTTGCTATAGCATGAGTGGCTTTGAACATAACATCCTTTCCGAATTTATCCATATTGAAGATAAACTCAGGCTTTATAAGTACAGCCGGGGACTCAGTATGCCTGAGAAAAGCTAAGGGTACATTCAAACCTTGTTCTTCTACTTTGTAGAAACCCGGTTTGATTCCTCTATCTTTAAGTCCCGTAGCAGCAGTCAACTCCCGTTGTATGAAAGACGCCAAACGTGCACCCGTGGGGGATTTATTATAATAAAGAGTTTCGCAACCTTGCTTACCCATGCGTTTTAAGGAATCATTGAACTGTATTTCGAGACAACAATTTACACCCCTGTTATTTAAAAAATCTATTTTTTTATGCATGTATCCTACGGGAGCCAACACAGGAATCATATCGAGCTTTGTCACTTCCTTAGATAGATTAATTGCCCACTCCTTTGATACTGTATGTTCTACAAAATATCCATCGACTGCACCGGGCTTAGACGGATAGTAGGCTATCCCTATACCCACCAGAAACGGATCAGACATCACGACACCCCCTGCAGTAAATTAACGTAAATCCAGGCAAAAACCATAGCTGCAGTTGAAAACCCTGCGAAGGCCATACCAAGATAGATGATAATGGATTTCTGCTCCTTCTTCATGTCCTGAAGTAGCGCGTGGCGTATCCCTGTAATGGATTCACTTACAGCAGTTTTGGTAGCGTATTGCTTATCAACGGTCTCCAATAGTTCGTTTTTCAACTTATCGTGACTTATCTGGTTATCTCTTTTAAAGGATTCCAGATGCGTCATAATTTCGCTAAGGGTATCCTTGACTTCCTTAAGTGATTTATCTTCTCTATTCATGAATTGTTTAAAGAGTGTTTCCAGGATTGTAATCCTAGAAATGACACTCGTATTCTCGCGTGTATCAAATAATCCGGTCATCACAAGTTGCCTACTACATTGAAAGTCATTATTTCAGAAGACCAGGTACCTGCAGATAGTGTAACTATTGCCTGGGCGAACCATTGTCCAGCAATATCTAAATCGGTAGCATTTGCGGTAACATAGTCCACTGCGTAATTAGTACCATCCGTAAATACTGTACCGGGGAATGTTTTTTTGGTAACACCCGTTTTGAAAACAACGGAGAGTGCCGAAGCACCTGTCAGATTTATAGGTGCATTATTACAATCCACTATGAACAATCTGAACACAGTACCAAGATCACCTACGTGTACTTCACAAGCCATGTATATGCCTCCCTTATAGAGTTATGTTCTGAACTACGGTCTGGTCGATCTTTACAGTAAACTGCTGAAGCTGATCCAGTGTAACAGTGTTAATAAAATTTTGCAGTATATGTGTAGTGTACGATTGCAGCACGGGTATGGAGGATGTCAAATCTATTTCAACACCTACCTTAACGGTATACTGTATTAATTCGGAGTATGCCATGTTAAAGGGTCTCCGTGAAGATAATCTTATTTGCTATCTTTAAAGTGAAGGAAACTATCTCTCGGTAGAGAGAT
>Ga0114931_10007810_pt1 | contig 13024 bp, 15 predicted proteins | sample 2SBtaG_FD_89579 | JGI IMG/M metagenome (GOLD analysis project Ga0114931, IMG submission 89579) | Deep subsurface microbial communities from Kolumbo volcano to uncover new lineages of life (NeLLi) - 2SBTROV14_V59a metaG | ecosystem: Environmental > Aquatic > Marine > Volcanic | place: Kolumbo... | reverse complement strand
CTTACCACTTGGCTACGGCGCCGAAGGCTGCAGTCTGTAGCGCTTCTTATCACGCTTGTCACGCAGCGTTTTCATCTTAGCCAGGGGCCGGGCTGGCGCGCCACAGCGCGCGTGGTACGCACTCCCACATGGCAAAAAACGACTCCTTTCAGAGCCGCGTCACCATTCATGCCGGAGGACGTCAGATTGCGATTCACCGCCTGGACGCGCTGACCCGTGCGGGTTTCCAGGGCATCGATACCCTCCCGTATTCCATCCGCGTTTTGCTCGAAAACCTGCTTCGACACGAGGACGGCAGCACCGTCACTCGCGAGAATATCGAGGCCGTCGCCAACTGGGATCCGGGCGCGGCGCCCAGCACCGAGATAGCCTTCCGTCCGTCCCGTGTTCTCCTGCAGGACTTCACGGGGGTGCCAGCAGTGGTCGATCTGGCTGCGATGCGCGATCAGTTTGCACAGATGGGCGGCGACCCGAGTCGCATCAACCCCTTGCAGCCCGCGGACTTGGTGATCGACCACTCGGTGCAGGTCGATTCGTATGGCCTGCTGAGCTCCTTTGAAGACAACGTGAAGCGCGAGTTCGAGCGCAATCAGGAACGCTATCAGTTCCTCAAGTGGGGCCAGAGCGCATTCGAGAACATGCGCGTCGTGCCGCCCGGCACCGGCATCGTGCACCAGGTGAACCTCGAATACCTGGCCAGCGTCGTCTTCACCCGGGAGGCGAACGGCAAGACCATCGGGTACCCCGACAGCCTCGTCGGCACTGATTCGCACACGACGATGATCAACGGGCTTGGCGTGCTCGGCTGGGGTGTGGGAGGCATCGAAGCCGAGGCGGCGATGCTGGGTCAGCCGATCAGTATGCTGCTGCCGCAGGTCGTCGGCTTCAAGCTGACGGGCATGCTGCCCGAAGGGGCGACTGCGACCGACGCGGTTCTAACGGTGACCCAGATGCTCCGCGAAAAGGGCGTCGTCGGGAAGTTCGTCGAGTTCTATGGCGAGGGTATGGAGCACCTTGCTCTTCCAGACCGAGCTACCATTGCGAACATGGCGCCCGAGTATGGCGCGACGATGGGTTTTTTCCCGGTCGACAATGAAACATTGGCGTATCTGCGCTTCAGCGGGCGCGAGGACGCGCACGTCGACGTCGTGGAACGGGTCCTCAAGGAGCAGGGCTTGTTCCACTGCGCAAGTGCCCCCGAGCCACGGTTTACCGACACCATCGAGCTCGATCTGGGCGATGTAGTGTCTTCGATCGCGGGACCGAAGCGTCCTCAGGACCGCATCCCTCTTACCGAGTCGAAGCGTTCCTGGCAGAGCGTGGTTCAGGGCTTCGAGGCATCCACCGAGACCGGCGTCGAAGTGACGCGTGGAGACGAGACCTTTACCCTCCGCAATGGCGCAGTCGTCATTGCGGCGATTACCAGCTGCACGAACACTTCGAATCCGTCGGTCATGTTGGCGGCGGGCCTCGTGGCGAAGAAGGCGGTCGAAAAAGGGCTCCACACCAAGCCCTGGGTGAAGACGAGTCTTGCGCCAGGGTCGCAGGTGGTGACCGAGTACCTGCATGCATCCGGCCTGATGAGCGAGCTCGAGGCGCTGAGGTTCGACTTGGTCGGATATGGTTGCACGACATGCATTGGAAACTCGGGTCCCCTCGATGCGGAGATCACCGAGGCGATCAAAGCCAACGACCTAGTCGTGACAGCCGCGCTGAGTGGCAACCGCAACTTCGAAGGGCGGGTCAATCCCTTGACGCGCGCAAACTACCTCGCTTCGCCACCGCTGGTCGTCGCGTATGCGTTGGCGGGCACCATGGACATCGACTTTGCCAGCGAACCGCTTGGACAGGATCGCGAAGGCAAGGACGTCTTCCTTCGTGACATATGGCCTTCGCATCAGGAGATTACGGAAACGCTCCGGGCTTCGGTGAAGAAGGAACAATTCGTGGAGCGGTATGCGGTCGTGCTGGAAGGCCCCCCGCAGTGGCGAGCAGTGAGCTTCGAGCAAGCAGACCGGTATCATTGGGATCCGGCGTCTACCTACGTCCGCCTGCCGCCATTCTTCGATGGCGTCGAGGCGGAAGAACCGGCGCCGCCGAGCGACATCGAGGGCGCACGCGTGCTTTGCTTGCTCGGCGATTCGGTGACGACGGATCACATCTCCCCTGCGGGAGCGATTGCGCCTGAAAGTCCTGCCGCGAAGTATCTGCAGGAGCACGGCGTTGCCACGCGTGATTTTAATAGTTATGGCAGCCGGCGTGGAAACCACGAGGTCATGATGCGTGGCACCTTCGCGAACATCCGCCTTCGTAACCTCCTTGCGCCGGGCACCGAGGGTGGCATCACGCGCTATCTGCCCAGTAATGAGCAGACCAGCATCTATGACGCGGCGATGAGATACCAGGCGGACGGGACTCCGCTCATCGTCATTGCGGGCAAGGAGTACGGCACAGGGTCCTCGCGCGACTGGGCGGCAAAGGGAACCTTGCTCCTCGGCGTACGCGCGGTGATCGCCGAGAGCTACGAGCGCATTCATCGATCCAACCTGATCGGCATGGGCGTACTGCCGCTCGAGTTCGAAGCTGGCGGCAGCCGCGAGGCACTTGGGCTCACGGGTGAGGAAGCCTTCTCGATCTCCGCGATAAGCGAAGGACTCGCCCCGGGAAAGACGCTGGCGGTCCGGACGGATAGCGGCAAGTCGTTCACCGTGAAGTCACGGCTCGATACCCCACAGGAAGTCGAATACTATCTACATGGCGGCATTCTGCAGTACGTCTTGCGCCAGCTTGCTGCTGCGGGGTAAACGACCGCTGGGGGCGTCATGTCACTCGTTTTTGTAATCTCGCCCCCACGGGCCGGGTCGACCTTGCTCCAGCGCATGATGGGGGCGCACTCCGAGATCTTTACCCATCCGGAGCCGCACCTGATCACCCCGATCGCACACCTCGGCGTTTATGCCAATGTCGACAAGGCGCCATATGATCACATCAATGCCGCGGAGGCGATGAAGGCGTTCATCGAAGATCTGCCAGCTGGGGAGCAGGACTACCTGGACGCCCTGAGGGCGTATACCGACACGCTCTACGGCCGGATGTTGGCGACGAGCGAATGTAGCTACTTCCTCGACAAGACGCCGGCCAACGCCCTCGTGCTGCCATTTCTGCAGCGCCTCTATCCGGACGCGAAGTAAGTGGTGCTAACGCGGCACCCGCTCGCGGTATTCAGCTCGTACGCGAATAGCTTTTTCAACGGCGACTGGCAAAACGCGCAGGCCTTCAATCCCATCCTCGAGCGCTACGTGCCCGCTATCGCAACGTTCTTGCGGAACAGGCCGGTCCCTTTGTTGCACGTTGCGTACGAAGATCTGGTGACGGATCCGGAGAGCCAGCTCGAGCGCGTCTTCGCGTTCTTGGGGCTCGAGCACGATCCGGACGCGGTCGAATACGGCAAGGCGGGACCGGTGAAGAAAGGCATGGGTGATCCAATTACGGTCGGCACGCAGGACCGGCCAGTACCGGACAGCGTTGGCAAGTGGGCGGCAGAGCTTGCCCACGATTCGGACAAATACGCGCTAGCCGAACGCATGATCGAGCTGCTCGACCCTGCCGACCTCGAAGCATGGCAATGGCCTTCAGAAGCGCTCTGGGCTCCGATCGAAGCCGCGGGGGGCGTTCAGCCGCCCAGGCCCGTGCGCAACCGCTACACATTTCAGCGCCGCGTCATGCTCGCACTCAAAAAGGACATCCACCGTCGTCCCCACGGCAAGCTGGTGAAGCGCGTGAAATACTACTGTGACGTCTTGCTCAGGGAGTAGCCGCGGCGCGCGCGGGCGACGACGACCTGAGAGTCCGTGGCGGCGGTGATCGGACGCCCATCAAAATCTCCCGTATGCGATTCCACGACAAAGCCGTTGTAATGCAGCAAGGCTTCAAGCTCGGCAGGGAAGAACTGCCTCTGCGTGAGGGGCGTGCAAAAAGACTCGTCCCCCTCATCCGGATGCTCGAAGTCCATCAGGATGGTTTCGATCTGAGTGAACGGGTCGTAGCTGAAGTACTCGCTATAGCGGTACCGGACGCCGTCGCGCGGATGCGGTACTTGGCCACCACGATATCGCTTTGACGGATTGCGAGCGAGACCGATGGGATCGGGCAGCAGCACGTCGAAGGCGAAGCGGCCTTCGGGCGCTAGGTGATGACGTGCCGTTGCGAAACCGCGCTCGATCTCCTCGCGCGTGTACAGATGCATCCAGACGTTGAATGGGGCGATGACCAGGGGAAACTTCCGACGAAGGCGGAGACGCTCGATGTCGCCCGCGCGGAGCTCGATCCGATCTCGAACCGCACGAGGCAGCCTGCCGAGCCGTTGACGGGCCTGCTCGAGCATTGGGGCCATCGTCTCGACGCCCACGATGTCGATGCCCGATTTGGCGATCGCAAGCGCCACGCGGCCAGTACCCGCGCCGAGCTCGAGCACTGGGCCTCGTGATTCGGCCGCAAGATTCGTGTAGAACCGCACGTCGTGTCGGCGTCGACGGTACGCCTGGTCATAGTACCGACCATCTTCATAGTGAGCTTCGGAGCCGGAAGCCCTGCGCTGTCGTTCGCGCTTAGCCACCGCACCCCAGCAGATGCGCAGCCAGCTCGGCAAAGCCGCGGCCTCGATCGCTATCCGTGACATAGCCGGGCGGAGTAGGAAGCCGGTCCAAGTGCTCTCGGACATTCGCGACCCCGACGCTGTTTGGGAACCTGGCGAACGCCGCAGCATCGTTGCCACTGTCGCCGACGAAGACCCAGCGCTCGATCTCGGCATCGAGATCGGTGTCGAGCACGTCGCGAAGCGCACGCGCTACGCCTTCGGCTTTGTTCCAAGGGCCCGGAACCGCGTGCGCATGTACCGTCGATACGGTGCTCCTCGCGCCCATGCGCTCGATGAGCGTAACGAGCGCATCGATGTCCGCTAGTGGCAGCGACGCCCACTCTCCCACGTCGAACGCGAGGTCGCATCGCCGGTGACGGTGATCGCTGGTGACTTGCACATGTGGCATGACCTTCGCCACCTTTTGGCGAATCGCTTCGAGTAGACGGGCTTGCTCCTCGCGCTCGCTCTTGCCGCAGAAGTAGCCTTCATGGCTTCCGGCTTTGTCGACCCATGTCCAGCCCGCGCCGTTTTCGCCGACCGCAACCCGCACGGGCCACAGTCGCGCGAGCACGTCGGTCCATCCGAGCGGCCGGCCGGTCACTGCCACCAACTCGAATCCAGCACCGGCCAGCCGGTGCATCGCGGCGTACGCAGCGGATTCGAGCACGCCCTGATGCGTCACCGTGTCATCGATATCGAATACAACCCCCCGAATCCCCGCGGGGTCCAGCTATCGGTAGCGCCGCATCTGGATCCCCCCATACCACACCCCTGGGGTTGCGGACCCGTTTGGAGGGGCGTACCGTGACATGAAAGGAAGGGGACACGGTGCCCAATCTAGGATTCGGCGAGCTAGTCATTGTTTTTCTGATCGTGATGCTGATCTTCGGCGCCGGCCGTTTGCCTCAAATCGGCGAGGGGATCGGCAAGGCGATCCGCAACCTCAAGCGCGGCCTGAACACGGACGATGACATCGATGTGACGCCCGATCGGACTCCGCCCGACAAGCAGGTTCCGAAGCAGGCGGCTTCCCGCGTAGAGGACGCTGAGGTGGTCGACAAGGCCGAGACCAAGTAGCTGTCGGTCGTCAGTTTCCGGTCGTCAGTTCGGGGGGTAGGGTGGCCCGGATCGGGCCGTTCGCATCTGCACAATGGTCTTGCAGCTGAGCCGCAGTGCTGGCGCGAGCTCCGCCGACGTCGCGGCTTCGCGGAGCTCGCCCTTGCGCAAAACGGGTGCCAACAAGAGCGCAGTGTCAAGCCGCGTGTGTGGGTTGCGAACGATCGCGTTGCGCGGACGGTAACGCACGACCCAGCGTCGATGGCGATAGACCGTCTGCAGCACGTTGGGATCATTCGGGCGCGCGCCGCATATGCGGACCACGTCCTCCTCGGTGAGCGACGGATTACCGAGCAGAATACGAACCACGTCGGGGTGGGGATCGCGCACGACGCGCTGAATCAACGAGCGGTCGTGCGTGCGCGCGAGGGACTTGCGCTCACCGAGTGTGAGTGGACGTGCACGTCCGAAATCAGGAATGCGTGGTGTGTCTTGCGCGAGCGCGTCTTCTTCTTTTTCTTCCTGGGGCGGCACGAGAAAGTCTGCGACATGATGAAGCTCAGCTCGTCTTGCGGTTGCGCCCAACTCGGCTCGCCTCGGTTGCACGCGCGGCTCGAACAGGGCCCAACCCAGCGCGAGAAACACCGACTGCGCATCCGCACCGCCAAGCGACGCGCTCCGATGTGCTTCGTCCAGCAATCGCACGCTGTCGTCATCGGACAGCGCTTCGAGGCGCTCGCACGCCAGGCCCACGCGCATGTCGATCCCGTCTAGACGCGCGAGCAGCCGAAAGAGGTCTCCGAATCGCATCCTCTGGTCCATCGCCTCGCCGCCCTTTGTGAGCCTAATGATAGCCTCCCAAAGCGCCAGCTTGACGCAGTGCGTTGCCGGGCTAGCCTCGGGGCACCCATGGATGAGGCCGCGCAGATTCGGGTGATCAAGCGCTATGCGAACCGTAAGCTGTATGACACGCGTGACAGCAGGTACGTCACGCTGGACCGTCTCGCCGAGCTCGTCCGCAATGGCGAAGAAGTCAAGGTGGTCGACAATCGCTCGAAGGCGGACCTGACCAAAGTCACGCTCGCTCAGATCATCTACGAAGAGCAAAAGAGCGGAAACGCCACGGCTTGGTCGGTGCAAAGTCTTAGAGGCTTCATTCAGCAAGGGCGTCAGAAGCTCCTTTCGTCGTTGAAAGAAGGGCCGGTGGGCAAGCTGGTGGGTCGCGCCGAGGAGCTCGGCGCCGAGGTGTACAGCGCCGCGGATGACCGTGTTCGCGCGATGCTCGAGAGCGCGGGCGCTCACATCAAGCAGCTACAGGGGGAGGTGCTGCGGCTCCAGGCCCGCATCGAGGAGCTAGAAGCCAAGTTGCGCCAGGGCTCCCCAAAAGACGAGCCGCCTGATAACGTGGAATAATTCCCGTTTCCCGGGGTTGTAAGAGCAGGCATGGGCAGGAAATCCCAGAAAGTTGCCGCTGAACGAGAGATCTTCGAGGCGGAGACGCGACCTCATCTCGATGCGCTTTATTCGACTGCTCTGCGGCTGACGCGGTCGGCAGTCGACGCCGAGGATCTGGTCCAGGACACACTGGTCCGAGCCTATCGATTTTATGATCGCTTTGAACTGGGCACCAACTTCAAAGCATGGTTGCTGAGAATCCAGATGAACACGTTCATCAACCGGTATCGGCGAGCCACGCGGGAGCGTCAGGTTTTCGAGGGGCCCATGGCGGTGCCGGTTGGCGAGGGCGTCATGAGTCGCGCGAGCATGCGTGGGCTAACTGACCCTGTGGGGGATGCCCAGCGGAGACTCATCGCGCAGGAGATCAACCGCGCCTTCGAGGGGCTTTCCGACGATGCGCGCGCGATGGTGTTGCTCGCCGACGTAGAAGAGCTTTCGTACAAGGAGATCGCGGAAGCAGTCGGCTGCCCGATCGGCACGGTCATGTCGCGCCTTCATCGCGCTCGCAAGCAGCTGCAACTCTCGCTGCACAAGCAAGCGCTGCAGCTCGGCATCATCGAAGCAGGGGAAGATGAGGCCGACGATCCGGTTTCGCTCGAAGCGTTTCGTTCGAGAAAGGCGGGGCAGTCATGAGTTGTAGGCTCGTGCGGCGCCATCTCGGTGCATTCGTGGACGGAGAGCTCGATCCCGCCACACAGATCGAGTTTGAACGCCACCTGGAGGCGTGCCCCGGCTGTCAGGAGCATCTCGCGCTTGAGCGTTCGTTGCGTCAGCAGACTCGCGAGGCGGTGGGGGGCATTCGCGCGCCTGAGCATTTGTGGAGCCGCGCGCTCCAACGTTTCGATCAGATCGACGCGACGAGGGCGGAACACACTTCGTTGATCGAGCTGCGCCCGATGCGGTGGCGCCAGGCTTGGCCGATTGCTGCTGCGGCGGCGGCTGTCTTGATCATCGGTGGTGTGGTTGGTTTGCCCGATAGCGCGGAGTACCAAAGCGCCGGTATGCTTCAAGATGTCATGAGCTTGCATTCGCAGGGGCTCCCGTCCGACGTGAATGCCGAAGCGCCGCAGGAAGTCGTTCGATATTTTCAAGGGAAAACCCCGTTCCCGGTGAAGCCTGCGCAGTTCGAAGAGCCGAGCGTGAAGTTCGTCGGCGCGCGCTACATCCAAGTTGGTGCCCGGCCGGCCGCAGCGCTCTACTACAAGCGCGGCGGGCACCGTGTCACGCTGCTGGTTTTCCAGTCGCCCGAGCTCGTGCGAAGGGCGCAGCACACACATGTCGGCGGCCGTGAGATCTACTATTACAATGTGGGAGGCCAACTGGTGACGATCCGCAAGCAGGGCGGGGTGAACTACGCGTTTTTCGGAGACATCGATCGCCCAGTGCTCTTCCAGCTCGCTGCCAACGCGCGCGTCGCATACTGAAACCTCCTCGCCCGCGCGATTCGCGGTGCCTCGGACGTTGACAGGCCCAGGCTGCGAGGCCTATTCTTTTTTTTGACGCAGCCGTAACTTTGCATGCGTCTGGGGGACTGGGTTGGACGCACTTTCGCCCAAATGGCGAGAACGCTGGTAACCTGGCCTCGGGAACCGAAGGGGAGACCAAATGTCGGATGACAACATGTCGAGCGATTTGCCAGCGAAGACCGGAGACGAGACCGGGATCGACGACGAGATCGATGAGTTCGCAGAGAGCGCCTTCGATGCGCTCATGATGGAGGGCAAGCCGAAGCAGGCGACCAATCAGCCCGAAGCGGACGCAGGTATCGAATCCGGGGCGGCCCAGACCGGCGAGTACGAAGATGTCGAGCTCGACGACGTGATCATGGTGTCGGACGTTCCGCCCGAGGAGATTTCAGAGGCGTCCGCACCGCCTGCGGCCCCGTCTGCATCGGTACGACCCGCGTCCGCACCACCGGCCGCGGCAGAAGGGCCCGGTACGGGTCAGATCGAAGTGGCCCGTCTGCGTTCGGAGATCTCCGGGCTCAAAGCAAAGCTCGCCGAGTCTTCCGGCGGCGTGTCGAGCCGTCAGTTCCTCGACCTGCGTGAGGCCTTGAATACGAAGGACAAAGAGATCCTCGACCTTCGCGATCAACTGAGCGCGCGGGACAAAGAGATCATCGAGCTCAAGGACCAGTCGATTGTGCTCGAGCGCGCGCGCGCCGACTTCGACGAGCAGACCGCGGGCCTCGAGCGTTCCTTGTCCAAGGCTCAGGAAGCGATAGCAAGTCTGAGCGAGGACAAAGAAAACGCGAATAAGCGCTACGAAGACGTGAAGGGCCGTTTCGAGCGTGAGAAGGCCAAGGCCGAAGGGCTCGAGGGGGAGCTCTCGCAGGAGCGCGAGGCGCGCGCGGCCGATGTCGAAGCGCTGAAGAGCACCCATGACGCCGAGGTAGCGAAGTTCCGTATCGCACACGAAGACGCCATGGACTTGCTCAAGGCCGAGTCGGCGGCGGCGCTGGCGAAGGCCAAGGAAGACCATGAGGCTGCGCTGCATGCAGCGGCCAGCGAAAAAGACACCGCATTGGCTTCGCTGCGCTCTGAGCTTGCCGACACACAAGCCGCTGCGTTGACTCAAGCTGCTGCGGAGGCCGATGCCGCCAAGCAGGCAGCGCTGTCAGCGCTTCGTGAGGAGCTCGACACTGCTGCTTCGAACGCGATGGCGGAAGCCGAGGCCGGATGGCAGCGTACCATGGCCGAGCGAGAAGCCGTGCTTCAGGGCGAAAAGCAGGTCGAGCTCGAGACGCAGGAGCAAGAGCACTCCAAGCAACTGGCGACCTTGGGGCGTAAGCTGGCTGATACCGAGACCGAGCTTGCCGGCGCGCGTGAGCGGGAGCAGGTGAACGAGGAGCGCGCGATCGAGCTCGAAAGCAAGCTCAAGGAGACTGAAGCGGCATTTGCCACGACGAGCGCGCAGCTCTCGGAAACGCAAGAGACGCGGGGCCGGCTCCAGGCCGAGCTCGATGAGACCAAGGGGGCACGCGACGGGCTGCAGCAGGAGCTCGACGCAAGCCGCACCAAGGTCGGGACGCTCGAGGGCAACAAGCGAGACCTCGAGTCGCGCGTCGGTTCACTCGAAGCGGTGAAGTCACAGCTCGAAAGCAAGCTCTCGATGGCCGTGGAAAAGATCGCAACCGACGAAGCGCTGCTCCAGCGCGCTCGCAAGGCGATGGCGATCGGTCTCAGCCTGCTCGAGGAGCAGCAGAACAATAGTTACGGCAACGCTATCTCCGAGACGGAAGGCGTTTCCGAGGACGCAGAGTAGGCGCTGGACGAGTGGACGCCAGGCCGGGCGCGCTCGGGACGGCGTCTCGTGTGCACCTGTCGACCGAGCCGACGAGGTCGCCGAGTTCGCGCTGCGCCAATGGGGGAGGCGCGACGTCGGCGAGCATGGCGAGGAAGACGGCCGCGTTGGGAGGACGTTCACGGGGGTTTGGTGCCAACAACGATTCGATGGCATCGGCCAATGGAGCAGGGGAGGCCGGAGCAGCCTCGCGAAGGAGCTCGTGGCGGCCCTTGCGAGCGCGGTCGAGGGTCTGAATGTCGTTGTCGCCGTCGAACGGCCGGTACCCTGCGAGGCACTCGTAGAGCAGCACGCCGAGCGAGAAGAGATCGGATCGCGCGCTGCAGTCGCGGCCTAGGGCGTATTCAGGCGCCATGTAGGGCACCTTTCCTTTAAGTGCGCCGCTCTGAATGCTCCCGGGGAGGTTGGTGGCTTTGGCGATGCCGAAGTCGGCGAGCTTGATCTCACCGGCGTTGCTGAGAAGGACGTTCGAGGGCGACACGTCGCGATGGATGATGCCGGCCGCGTGTCCCTCGTCGTCCGCCGTGTGCGCGAAGTCGAGTGCTGCGGCAAGCGCGTGCGCGATATACGAGGTCAGCCCAGCGTTCAAGGTCTCTGCGCGCATACGAAGGTGGCGCAGGAGCGCGCGCAGGTCGGTCCCCTCGATCAGCTCGAGCGTGAGGTAATGGGCCCCATCAGCCATACCGAAATCGAGCACCCGGGCGATGTGGCCGTGGTGCAGGAGCGCTGATAGCCGGGCCTCACGAAGAAACATCTGTACGAACTCGGCATCGTTGATGAACGTCGGCAGGATCCGCTTGAGACAAACGCGCTGCTCGAAGCCGCCCGGCCCACGTCGAATCGCCACGAACGTCTCCGCCATACCGCCGACGCCGAGGCGTTCGTGCAGCTCATAGTCGCCAAAACGTTCGGGGGTCGAAGATGCCATGAACAGAACAAGGTACCATAGTCGAGCGCCGACCGAACGGGCTTCAGCAGGGCTGTCATCCTCGGCGAGATGTTTCATCAACGAGTATGCGGTCGGCGGGTTGGAGGAAGTAGCTTGCGAGGGCCCGTTACGCATAGCGTTGTCCGGTGGAGTTTGGAGTGCCGATGGAAGTGGTGATCGCGGCGCAACAAGCTGAAAGGTCCGAGAAATCGAGGCGACATGATGGCATTCAGCGGGATGCGAGCTCGGCGGGGAAGGCGACGTGCAGAGGTGAGCGCGAGCCGTCGGACATGAGCACCCCGCGTTCTGTCAGGGCGGAAACCACGCGCCCCGAAGCGCACCAAGCCCGTATCGTCGTCCTACAGCCCCCCTGCGAAGCCGAACGGATGGACAGCGACCGACGTGAGCGGGCCTTTCGCTGGATGTCTTGGCCAAATGGCCCTATAATAAGGCCAAATGACCAAGAGCTCCGCTCCCGCTTCAACACCGCCGTTTGATACCTATGCCGAGATCCGGTCTTTGCTCGGTACGAAGCGAACGACCGGAAACCGATCCATTGCGGATGTGCTTGCGGATTCGATTCGTAAGGGCCTGCCCCCTTCCGCGCTCGTCGCGTTTTCGAAGAAGACGCGTATCTCCGAGGAAACGCTTATCCGGTTGCTCACGGTTCCGGAGCGAACGTGGCGGCGCAAACTTGCCCAACGCAAGCCGCTGACGCAATTGCAGTCCGACCGGCTTTTCCGAATCGCGCAGATCGTTGCGCGGGCGACCGAGGTATTGGGTCACCGAGATCGCGCGGTGCGGTGGATGACTGAGGAAAATCGCGCCATTGGGGGCGCTCGACCGCTCGATCTCCTCGACACGGAGATCGGCGAGGCGCAAGTGCGTGATGTTTTGGGCCGTATCGACTACGGCCTCTTTTCCTAATGCGGGTCTATCGGCTGATCCGCGCCCGGTGGGTAAGCCAAGCATTGACCGGCGAAGGCGCGCGGCGCTACGGAAGCCGATGGAACCCCAAGGGGGCTCCCATGGTCTATACCGCGTCGACCCTGTCGCTCGCTGCGTTAGAGACGCTGGTTCACTTCGCGATCGATACCGCGCCGCTCGACTACCTCGCTCTTACGATTCGTGTGCCCGACGACGCTGTCGGGAGCGTCGCCAACAAACAGCTCCCCCCGGACTGGCACGTGACGCCGGCGCCTGCCGCGTGTCAGGAACTTGGAGCGCGTTGGGCGGCCCAGGCCCAGAGCCTCGGCCTCGCAGTTCCTTCGGCGGTGGTCCCTTCTGAAAACAACATTCTCCTCAATCCGCTCCATCCTGACTTTCCGAAAGTCACCTTGGAGAAACAGGAGCCGTTCGTGTTTGATTCGCGACTCTTCCCCGTCGGCTGATAGTGTGACGAGAGTTCGGTTGGGATCCGGCTGTAGTCCGAGTTCGCAACTGCGATTTCCCGTTTGATTACCGGGGTGTCGCAGTTGCGAACAGGGGTCTTATGAATGTCTGTGGACGTAGCAGGGTTGAGCGGGTCGACGAGCGTAGGATTCGCTCGAAGCGAGTAGGCGCCCCTGCAGACCGCCAATGCGGTGCCGACACGGGGCAGGGCGATATCTTTCATCAACGAGTATGCGGCTGATGGGAGT